>Ga0114979_10000097_pt1 | contig 51736 bp, 34 predicted proteins | sample S_140625_EF_Meta_FD_87315 | JGI IMG/M metagenome (GOLD analysis project Ga0114979, IMG submission 87315) | Freshwater microbial communities from Lake Simoncouche, Canada to study carbon cycling - S_140625_EF_MetaG | ecosystem: Environmental > Aquatic > Freshwater > Lake | place: Lake...
GGCCGACCTGATATTCTCCGAACTTGGGCTTCAGGCATAAACACTGGTCCGCCCAGCGAGGCAGCTCCGAGAAAGATTTTGGCCGACTTCTCCGCCATCTTTGTCGTGGCCTCCACCGCTCCGGCAATCGGCCCAATGGCGATCAGTCCGTGATTCTGAAGCAGAATCATCCGAGGCAACCTCCCCTGCTCTTTTTCAAAGTTCTCCACCCCCTGTCGGATTGCCTTTGCCAGCGGAACCCCAGGGTCGGTGTAGGGCACCAGCACCGACTGTTCTCCTCCGCAAACGATCTCATCCAGGAACATTCGAAACTTTGCAAAGTCGGCCGCTTTCGGGGAACAGAGAATTCCATTCACTGCGATTGGATGGGTATGCGTCACCCCCTCGATCCCTGGCAGGGACGGTAGGTAAGAGTGAAACAGCGCCTCGGTGGAGGGCTTGCGATCCTTGGGTCTGACCCGAGATTCGAGTAATTTCTCGTCTACCTGCGAGTCGGAGCGAACGGAAGACTCCCAAAGGGAATCCAGAACTGGTCGTCGGCATTCGGTAAAGGAATCCTTCTCCGCCGTGGAGAGAAAAGTTCCGCTGGCCTTCACCCAAAACGTATCTTTTCCCGACCGAGTCGATGTGTTCCCTTCCCCAAGAATGGCAAAGGATTCAGGGGCTGTCCCAATTCTCCTGGAAAGCTCCACCAGTTGCTTAAGGCGCTCGTTTCGATTTGCTGCTTTCATATCTTTTCCATTTCTTTAGTGGGAATATTTTCTGCAGCCAACTGTCGCGCCGTCGCATCGGTGATCAGTCGCAGACCGGCCTCCCAAGAGGCGAGCAGAGCACCCGTCCGATGGCCAATTTTTTCTGCCGTGACCAAAACAAAGTTTTTCTTCGAATTTACCATTGCTGCTTTTTGCAGGGCGACGACCTCGGGGGCGCTGTTCCAAAAACCGGCTTTCGTCACTCCTTCCGCCCCAAGAACCGACACGTCGATTTTCCAATCTTGCAGGGCTCGAACGGCCCGCTCTCCAATAAGCAACGATTGCCGTGCCACCAGATTTCCCCCTGGAATATGTAAAGAGACCCCGCTTCCCGAAAGAAGCTCCACCACGGGTAGGCTGTTTGTCACAACTTTTAGTCCGGGAATTTCTGCCTCAGGCAAAAGCCGAGCCAACGCAAAAGGAGTTGTTCCTCCGTCGATGTAAACAGTCGACCCTGAAAGAAGATGAGGCAGAACTTGCCGGGCCAACGCATTCTTCCTGCCCGAATCCCTTCCCAATCGCTCCGCAAAGCTCGGAAATTTATCGGAAAAATCGGATAGGGCACCCCCAGGAGTTCTGCGAATTCTCCCCGTCCGTTCGAGTTCGCTTAAATCACGCCGGGCCGTCGCGGCACTAATCGATAGCCGAATACAAATCTGCTCCAAAGGGAGATAACGCTGGTTCTGCAACAGATCGGCCAGCAGTTGCCTGCGCGCTTCCACCACATTTTTGGATACCCTCATCAAGGTGCATCTTATCTTTTATATGATTGATTTCAATCATATAAATTAATAACCAGAACCATTTATATTTTGAAATTAAAATTTCTCTTATTTTATTTTTGATTAGCGACTTGTGATTTAGTTAATCCAGTCCTGTTCCACTTACAATTCACGATCACAAAGCTCTTAGGTGCCCAACAGATCCCGGCTCCCGCTAGGGGTCAGAGGTCGGTTTTACACGGAGATCAACCACGAGTCGTAGAAAACTGGGGGACCCCATCGCCTCAGCGATTGCATTGATTCTTCCGCCGAAAACAGAGTAAGTTTCACCGATGCCGCTAATCGATAAACCCCTCAAAGAGCTTCAGTCTTACCGAGGCATCACCCCCGTGCCTTCCGATTTCGACGAATATTGGGCAGTTGCCCTACAAGAGCTTGAGGCCAACGACCCAAAGCCAGAGCTCGTGCCCTCCAAGGCGATCCATCCCCACCATGCCGAATGCTTCGATCTTTGGTTCCGCGGGGTTGGGGGAGCACGGATCCACGCCCAATACATGCGCCCAAAAAAACATCAGGTTGCCGGCCCCGCCCTACTCCGATTTCACGGCTACTCAATGAACAGTGGGGATTGGGCGGATAAACTCGGGTATGTCGGCCAAGGTATCGCCGTTGCCGCCCTCGACTGTCGAGGACAAGGGGGGGCCAGCGAAGACAACACCCCTGTCAAAGGGAATACTCTTAACGGCCACTTCATCCGAGGCCTCAGCGAGGCCCCGGACAAGCTCCTCTTCCGGCGCATCTTTCTCGATGCCGTACAACTTGCACGCATTGTGATGTCCTTTCCGGAAATTAACCCGATGCGCATCGGTACGACGGGGGCCTCGCAGGGTGGCGCGCTCTCCATCGCCTGCGCGGCACTCGAGCCGCGCATTTCGCGCTGTGTCTCCATCTTCCCATTCCTCTCCGATTACCAGCGGGTCTGGGAACTGGACTTGGCCAAGGAAGCCTACGCCGAACTGCGAACATTTTTCCGCTCTTTCGATCCTCGCCATGAGCGCGAACGCGAAATTTTCACCCGCCTTGGGTACATTGACATAAAAAATCTCGCCCCCCGCATCCAAGCCAAGGTTCTCATGGGACTCTCCTTGATGGACCCGATCTGCCCGCCTTCCACCCAATTCGCCGTCTACAACCAGATCAAAAGCGAAAAAGAGTGTGCTATCTACCCTGATTTTGCCCACGAAACACTGCCAGGGGTTTCCGACCTCGCCTTCAATTTCCTAGCCCAACTCTGAGAAATCGCGCCCGATTCCCTGGAGCGCTTTATCTAACCAAAACTTTTTAACGGGTATTGGTTTCGTGGGTCATGCCGGCGGGCAATCACTCGGTGAATCATTGACAAAACACAAAAAAGGTAGTACAATCGCTTGTATTAGGATTCTGTCTTGAAGAAATACCCTCTTCTCTTTTTAAACAAATCCCAAGTAAGGTTCAGCCCCGCTGTCAGCCTCCCTTTTAGCTCTAAAGACAGATCCTATTCTCCCGACTCACCATGAAAACCACATGCGTCATTCTCCTCGCCCTGCTGGGGTTTTTTGCGGCGAGCCTTCAAAGCCAAGGTTATCAGTATCAATACGCCCCCTACAATGCGGGGCAAATGGATCCTCAGCGGACAGGATGGCCGGTGACTGAAGTGGAGAAGCTCTACATCCAGCAGGCAGAATATTTGCGCTATCCCGGCAAAGAGCGCTCCAGGGACACCAACGGACTGCCCAACGGCATCACTATTTGGGATATGGTTGCCCAAACTCCCAACACCCAAGGCTGGGGGGCCAACAATTCGTATTTCGATACCCATCAAAAAACCATCCAACCGATTTTGGACAACACCGATAACATTCGGGCCAGTCTGGATATCATCATGGTCGGTGACAGCATCACCTCTCAGTGGGGCGGAGGGCAGATGGGGGCATGGACAGCGACATGGACCTCCAACTTTGCTTCCTTCAAGGCGATCAACATGGGAATTGGCGGAGATCGCACCTCGTCGGCTCTCTGGCGTTTAGATCACGCACCCTTCGACCTTCTCACAAGCCCACCCAAGGTCCTCGTTCTGCAAATCGGCAACAACAACCAATACCTGAAGGCTCAAGGCGTGCCGACTTCCAGCAGCGTGCAAGGGGTGGTGACGTGCTTAAAAAACATGCGCTCCAAATTCCCAAGCTCGCCGATTATCTGGTTAAACCTGTTTCCCGTGACAGGGCTGAGCTCAAGCACCTACCTCAAGGAGCTTCACGATGCCTGTGCCGCGGCAGGCATCACCGATCCGGCTTCAATAAACTACGTGCCTAATGTTTATCCACTCGATCTATGGAACCAATATGTGAGCGCGGACGGAATCACCGCGAATCCCGTTTATTTCTACGACGGCGTTCATCCAAACGCCACGGGTTACCAATTATGGGCCGACAACATGAAGCCGATGATCACTGCGTTACTGAACCCCGCGGTGACCTACAACGGCAACGGGAGCACGAGCGGCACTGCACCGATCGATGCCGGCAGCCCATACACACAAGGCGGGACAGTGACGGCGCTGGGCAACACGGGCAGTCTGGCCAAGACCAATTACACCTTCACAGGCTGGAACACGGCCGCCGATGGTAGCGGAACGAATTACAGCGTGGGCAGCACCTTTACGATTTTCAACCCGACCACCCTTTATGCCCAGTGGTTCTTTAGTGGATCCTGTACGCTGACTTACAACGGCAACGGCAGCTCAGGCGGTAATGTCCCAGCCGACGGCAGCAGTCCCTATGCGGCTGGAACAACGGTCACCGTACTAGGTAACACAGGCGGCCTGACTAAATCCGGAAGCTACACCTTCGGTGGCTGGAACACAGCCGCGAACGGCAGCGGGATTAACTATACCGCAGGCAATACCTTCGCCATCAGGACCCCGACCATACTATATGCCCAATGGACTTACACCGGGCCAACTTACGCGGTGACTTATAACGGTAACGGCAGCATGGGCGGGAGCGTTCCTGCCGAAACCAACAGCCCTTACATGCCCGGCGTGACAGTGACAGTGCTGGGCAATACCGGAAATCTAAGCAGGACCAACTACACTTTTGCAGGCTGGAATACGGCCGCTGATGGAAGCGGAACGAGCTTCAGCGCGGACAGCTTGTTTACGATTTCGAGTGCCACCACCCTTTATGCAAAATGGACGTTCAACGGCCCCTGCACGCTGACCTATGACGGAAACGGAAACACGGGCGGCACCACGCCCATCGACGCGAACTCCCCCTACACGGTCGGTACTACAGTCACAGTTCTCGGCAATACTGGCAACCTGAGCAAGTCTGGCAACTTCACCTTCGCGGGTTGGAACACGACTGCCAACGGCACTGGAACAAGTTTCGTCCCGGGCAATAACTTCATCGTCGTAGCCCCGACCACCCTGTATGCCCAGTGGAACTCCGCAGCCACTTATACATGGACTCAAACCACAGGTAACACACAGCTCTGGGCTACGGCAGGAAACTGGCTGGGTGGGGTCGCCCCCGCTCCGTTTTCCGGTGATACAATGGACTTCAGCACAGTCGACATTTTGGTCTCCACTGCTTTGACCCTGGGCGCAGACCGTACGGCTACTACATGGAAATTCGGTGACACGTCGGGCACTCAGACCTGGAGTGTTGCCAGCAACAACAAGATCATTCTGGCGGGAACCACCCCGACAATCAGCGTGCTTCAAAACTCCCTCACGATAAACTGCCCCATCAATGGTTCGGCCGGTCTTACCAAGGCTGGGACGGGTCTCTTGACGCTTTCCAGTAGCACGAGCGCCTACACCGGCGGCACCTTCATCAAAGAGGGATCGCTTGCCTTGGGAACAGGCAACGACAGGATCCCGTCGGGTTCGGTGGTCACACTTGGCGACACGTCCACCAAAGGCACACTGATTTTGGGAAGCAGCGGCACCCCGCGAAATCAAACGCTCGGCGGGCTGTCGAGCACAGGGCTGGGCGGCAACGTGATCGGCCAAGGTGCAGGCTCGACACTCACTTTGAACATGTCCGCCAACAGCACTTACGGGGGCGTATTGGGTGGAACGGGCACGGGCAATAACAATCTTATACTCATCAAACAAGGCAATGGCACACTGACGCTTTCTGGCGCCAACACCTATACGGGCGCGACCTCGCTTAATGGTGGCACACTCGTAGTCAGTGGCAGTCTCGCGAACACCACCGTGACCGTGGGTAACGGCGCAACTCTCGCCGGTTCAGGCAACATCAGTGGAAGCGTTATCATTCAAAACGGCGGCCATCAGGCATTCGTTGTCGCCACGACTTCCGGAGCACAGGTAACCCGCACCATCAGCGGAACGCTCACCTTGGATGCTGGCCACGTCATCGACCTCACCTCCGCCGCCACGTCCGCCGCCGGAACCTACACTCTCGTCACGGCTACTGGGGGCGTGACTGGCACCGTTGGCACCGTCAATCTCACCGGTCTTAACGGTACTGTCTCCATAGTTGGCAAGAGTCTCGTCCTTACCGTCGCCACAGTTAGCTATTATGATAGCTGGAAAAGCGCCAACAGCCTGATCGGCGGACCCACCGCCGACGAGGATGGGGATGGCTCGACAAATTTCCTGGAGTTTGCCTTCGGAAGTAATCCCAAGGCCTCCAACGGCTCCTTGATTTCGATAGAGCAAACCGTTTCAGATGGTCCAACGCTCAGATTCAATCGTCGCTCCCCGGAACATGGGGGTCCCGCCATGAGCTACTGGTACTCCCAAAGTTTGTCACCGGATTCATGGCAGGAGTTCGTGCCCGAGCGAATGGATGTTTCTGGATCTGGAGAGGTTCAGGATGCCCGTGCCGTACTGCCAGTAACCCTCCGCAATCAATCTAAGAGTTTCTTCCAGATTCGCGTATCCCAGTAGGATACATGAAAGTTCACTTTGGCCTCATGGTTGGCACCGCCTAGTCATTGGTCCTGCTCCTTGAGAAATTTTTGATCGCCGATCCTGAGATAAGCTTCGCCAAAAGATTCTCCTAGGCGCGAGTCTCGGTCTCTCACCACTATTATGAATGTGAGTTTCGGTGAGCCGACACTAGGCGTTGCGCGGCCTTGGCCCGGGCGGTGATTTTTTTCCAGTCTTTCGCCCGAATCAATTCGCTCGAGGCTATCCATGAACCCCCGATCGCCGCAACCAGAGGTTCCCGTAGGTAGGCACCGGCCGTAGCTGGGGTCAGCCCCCCCAAGGGTAGATACCGAAGCCGCAGGTGGGCAAAGGGAGTGGCCAGAACCCGCAAATACGGGACGCCGCCTAGCGGCTCGGCCGGAAAGAGCTTAACGAGGCGGCAACCGTGCTCAACCGCAACCTCAATATCGGACGCTGTGGCCACACCTGGGGCAAAGGAAAATCCTTGCTCTCGTGCCGCCCCCAAGACGCGCGGATTGCAGCCTGGTGCCACCCCGAAAGCCGCCCCGGCCTCACGCGCTGCAGTAAGCTGGTCGCAGCTGAGGATGGTGCCGACTCCTGCCACCATTTCTGGAACCTCTCGCCGAATTGCGAGGAGGGCGTCAAGCGCAGCTGGAGTTCGCAAAGCCAACTCCATCATGTTGACACCCCCTTTGGACAATGCGCGAGCCAGCGGCACGGCGTCATGGACATCCTCGACAATCAGAACCGCAACAATGCCGGCGGCCACGACTTTGTCCTCTAATGAGGGATCAAAAAGAGGACTCATACTTATTTAGCTACACCTTTCAAATAGGCTTGCGAGTTTAAGCCAAGACCCCAGTACACGACCCCCTCCAGAAAAAGAGTGCAAAACGCTCACGGCGCCTTGACATCCTTAGCGGTGGGAGCCTTGTAGGAACCGGCTTGATAAATCCACTGAAGTTCCGACATGCCCGCATCGTAGGAAGCCCATTTCACACTGCCATCGCCATAGAGGACGTTCATTCCCTTGGGTATTCCGTTATGATAAAGCGTAAAAGACGGGTTAGAAGGAGTGGAGGTTGTCCGGGCCCCGCCAAGGCTATGGTTGCACCGCCAAGCGGAGCCGAAGGTATAAATCGTGTCCTGCATGAGAAGCGTGCGGGGTCCCAAGATAGCCTGACGACCGGAGTTGATGACTCCGTTCGGTGGAATCAGGGAGGGAAAACTACCTGCAAAATATTGGTAAGTGCTACGGAACAGGGTCGTATTACCTGGGTCGTCAATGGAGACGGCCTTCATGGCTGGACAGCCCCAAATCCGAAAGTCGGAGAAGTAAGGTTTGCACATGTCGACAAATGTATTTCCGTAGGAATCGGGATAGCTTCGCCCGGGTGGGTTGGGAAACTGACCATTGTTCTCAGACGCATACGCAACCAAAGCAACACCACATTGACGAAGATTGCTAGCGCATGCGGCACGGGACGACTTTTCCCTCATTTGCCCAATGACCGGCAAGGAGAGGGCAACCAAAAGCCCGAGAACCGCGAGGACCACAAGGATTTCGACCAGACTGAAGCCCCTTTGGCCCCCTGTCCGCTCTCCTCCCAGACGAGAAAAGAAAAAGCTGGGCCACAAACCCCAGCTAGATCGATTTTTCCTCGCGCCAGCCCCCATGGCTCCAAAAGACCATTTGAAACTGCCACCGCGGCGCATGAGCTTAAATCTCATTTGAAAACCTTGACCGATCTTTCCACGAAAGGCATGAAAAAGAGTATGGCCCTGGATGGTGAACATCGACCGAGCGAACTTGACTAAACAGCGGAGAGGTCAATGTCTCTTATTACAAGCGCTTGTATGTTTTGTCAAAAAAAGATAAAAACGTCACTTAAATATTCCCAAGGCCCCGTCGGTCTTGGTTCTCGAGTCATATGAATTCCTATTTTGTGGTTAGCCCAAAGATTTGAAAACATCCCCACTTTTAAGCGTCGTCACTTGCCTGCCTAACGAGCAGAGAATGATAATCCGGAAGCTGACCGCGAGGAGGGGTAAAACTTGTTTCCTCCGGGAAAAAGAGGTCGGAGCGATCGTCCAACTCCGTCCCCTTCCTGCCACTCCCCCAGCAGGCCAACCGAAGTTGTCCCTTCACCGCCGACGGCAACCTTGGCGTTCATTCCGTCCCTTACTCATTTTCGTTCTGGTGGCATCGCTAAGTCCATCCGGGCGGGCTTCTTCCATAAACCCATTTGCGTTTTCTGCAGAAATTAAACCCGCGCGGGGTGCCGACCGTGACAAATTTCGGATCACCACGTCGGGTAATATTCGGACTGAGACAATGGAAACCAAGATGGGGGGGATGCAACGGCGAGCCGATGTAGTCACCTTCTCCGGCGAGGGAGCAATAATGAATCTCGAAGTCCCGAGCACGGGGGGAAAATCAATCCTGTTGGAAATCGAGGAAACTCACAACCGGCGGCTGCAGGCTTTCGGTTACACCGTGTCGGTCAACGAACACCCCGTTTACTTTCGAACGTATCAAGAGTTGGGGACAGGACCGAATCACTTTTTCGTCGCCGTTCCCCAAAAGTTTACCAAAGGTTCTGGGGCGCTCCGCATCAGCCTGCGCAGCGATGGATCGGCTCCGTTCAGCATCGCTCGGCTGTGGGTTTATGAGGATTTTTTCGAGACGACCGCGGCAACGGAAAAGGTTTACCGCCCGATGGCTCTTTACGGGTTCAAACTCCCACTCTCGCGTAAAGGCTTTATAAGCTACTCCCCCGTTGGGCGTATTCAGGTGGTCCAGTATGCCTCCCAACCGACGGAAACAGGTCGGACACGAATCCGAGAAACTATGCGAAAGGCAGCGGAGTCGGGGACACCCGCGTTGCTCGTGGTCAATGGAACCCTCTGGGGCGGCATGCCATCTGGGCCGGACGGTGACGGCGGATACTTTAGCGATCCCAAATACAGTTCGACCAGCTTCGACGCAGAGACCAACTGCTTCCACCCCTCTTGGCCCAGTATGTGGGGAAACACGGCATCTCCCCGGCTCCAGGAAACATGGCTGTACGGATTTGTGGAGAAGAGATTCGAGATGACCATGGAGGGATTCGACAGGGAAAGAGATATGATCAAGGCACGATTGGGAGATTTTGATTTTGCTCTTGTGCGGGAATGGGGCACATCAAGCTGTGAGATCTCGCCGACCGCCGTTGATCTCGCCAAGCAAGAGGGGGTGATTTTAAATCCTTCGGACGGGCTCGATGCCTCGGAAAGAAAGTGGGTTTTCGATAACGGGATTCGACTCTGGAACCGCTACGCTGGAAGCACACGCAACGCGGTGGGACGCGACAGCGTTCGGGTGGATAACGGCAAAGTGCAACTGCCGTCCACTCACCTTCAGGACCATCTTTACTCTCAGCCGAACTTTCTTAGCGACTGGCCGGTCGGCACCGAGCTTTGGAGCATGGGCGAACAGGGCATGGTACCGGGATTCTGGGCTAGCGGCGAACTTGGCCAAGGCAAGGAGTACCGCGAAGTCGCCATGTATGACTACCTCCGAGCCACAGGCAGACTCACCATGGTCAATATGGAACGCACGATCCTCAAGGAGGACTTCAGCGTCCTGCCTAAGCACTACGGCCGCGGGTTTCAATCCCTCGCCTTCTTCAACGATGCTGATGGCGACGAACGATTCATCCGTGCCGTCGATCACTGCGGAGCCCTCCCCGCCCTACAGCCTCCTCACCGCGAACCAACCCTCCTCTCTTTAGACTTCCGCTACCTGCAGTCGTTAGGAAGTGCGCCACAAATCGCCGTCTCCGATAATGTGACCATCCTCCACAAAGGCTCTGTTGCAATCCAAGAACATCGCGTTCCCCGTCTCGCCGTGGGCGACTACGGCAAGAGTGGAACGATTGTTTATCGCATCCAAGGCGACCTGGAGGGCCTTCCCGCAGGTCTCAGCCTTCATCTGGACGGAAGAATTTCAAAGGTGCCCGGGAATTTCATTGAGATCACAGCGGGCAAAGATCGGGATCATCTGGTGCCGGTCGCCACACTCACCAGCAAGGATTTGCCCACGCCCGACCATTGGACCATGCATGTGACTTCCGAAGCCTCCTTGTCTCTCGGGTCAGAGATGAAAGGTCTTCCCGTCTGGTATCTCGGCATCACTCTCCACTCGCCAAGCGCTCCCGACGCTGCCTTTCTCACCAAGCTCGCGGTGGGCGGTAAGTGGAAAAACCGCAGCGGCTACCTCGATGACGGCGCTGGGCTGACGCTGAAACAGCAACGCACCTTGGAGCTCTGGGTGCAGGACCGTGCGGTAGCCAACAATCTTCTATTCGAATACGCCCGCACCGTCTTGCAAGGCTGCTTCATGGAGCCTGCTAAGCGGAAAGATGAGATGATGGAGCAACTCTTCGCCCTGCGGGACACCATTCCGCAATGGATCGCGGTTGCCGATCAGGGAACGAATCTCATCCAACGCGGCTTCTACCAACAAGCCGCGGTGCTACTCGCTGCCGAACTCGCCCAAGTGCCCCCAGCCCGCTACGCCGTGAAAGGCGGAGGAACCCTCGGATCTTATCCCGTCAAAGTCCGGCTTCCAAAAGCGGACGACACAGCCGTTATAACCTTGCATCACGTACATCCGAACAGCGTGCTGTTCTCCGTGGACGCAGCTGATTCGCTGCCTGTCGAACTCACTTTCACTGGCCTCGACCCGAATATCCCGAATTGGGCGCTGGACTTCCACGGTGACCAGTTCGTCCTCCGGGCTCCCGCTCCCGCCGAGAAAACCCTGCCGTCACAGCCCGGACCGAGGACGGTCACGGTCACCGCTCCCAAAAGAGCCTCCCAAGTCTCCTCGTTGCCCGAGCGACTAGAGGGGCGCTTCCTCAGCGGGGACCGTCAGAAAATCGTCATCGACACCCAGAACCGAGAAGCGTCACGGTTCGAGGCCCAAATGGAGCTGCCCGTCGCGCCGGGAGCCATTGTCGAAAGAAAAGCACACCGCCTAGCCGATCCGGAAACTGCAGAAAAGACGTGGCCCGAGCCGATGGATATGGTTTCGTTGAGCCTGAAGAATGACCAGGTTACCCACCTTTCAGCGCTCTACGGAAAGGATCGTGGCAAGATTCGGAAATTTCATCCGCCCTCGTTGACGTCTCCGGCGGATCCAGGCGGAATCGAGCTCGAAAACGGCCACCGCTACGACTTCCAATTCTCCAAGACAACCGGCACCAAGTTTGAAATGGCTGGCTTGCAGAACCACATCACGAATTATGAGTTTCGTCACCTTGCGGATTTTCTGAAGCCCGGCGAAGAAGTGGAAGTCACCTATACCCCCTATGCCACTGACTGGTCTCGTCCCCGCCTACGACTGGTCCGCCAGCCATCCAAGGTTCTCCTTGAGGTAGACTTTACCACCACTCCTGCAGAAGTCTGTAGACAAAAGCCTATAAAAATCTCTGGTGTGAACGTGATTTCTCACAAACCCGAGCCGAATTATCTCTACGATGTGGTGATTCCCCTGCTACGGCCCACTAACTTTTTTGAGCCAGGTTCTGTCACTTATCTGGTGGAGTCCGAGCAACCCCTAGGCACCACCGCCCTCGAATTCGCCGCAAGGGCTTTTGAAGACAGCAGTCGAGTCGAGTTTTTCACCAGTTCGGATGGTAATTCATGGCAAAAGGTCGGTCAGTTCGACAACACTTGGCAGAATAGCTACCCCCAAAGTATCGACAGCAAAACATGGCGGTTCCCCCCCCGAGCCGTCGACTTGACGGACCATGTCCACGGAAAGAAACGATTCTTTCTAAAGATCCAATTAGTTTGTGGGGATGCGGATGATCGATTTTGTTTTGAGCGATTCCGGGTCCTCACATCTGCCGATTTCCCGCCGACCGAACGCCGGCACCCCTGACAACAGGACTCCCCGCTACTTTCATAAACAGTTTGTCCAAGCGCTTGCCAACGCTACAGTCAGTCATGCTCATGAAAAAGTTCACTCTCCTTATCGCATTTTTTCTCGTTGCCCCCCTCATTCCCAAAGTCTTTGGAGGGCAATTCGAATATCCCTATCCTCCTTACAACGAGGGCCGGATGGATCCTCAAATCAACGGCTGGCCCCTGACCCCTGAGGAGGTGAAATATTTGTCCAAAGGAGCTCATGAGCGGAGGCCCGGAACGGAGAGCGGCAAACAACAAATTACCTATCTGCCCTACACGCCAGTCGCGGATGGGTCCGGAAATCCAAACTGGTATGTCCAAGTACACGAAAAACTTCTGGCTTCGCTCGATCAGTTCAAGGCCGAGCATGGCCCGGACATCGACGTTCTACTTGTGGGCGACAGCATCACCTGGCAGTGGCTCGACATCCGTGCTCCCTATAACCAATACCCCCAGCTCTTCAACGAGCCGTGGCGTGAAAGCTTTCCCAAGATCAAGGCTTTCACCATTGGAGTGGCCGGAGACAAGAGCCAAGGTCTCCTTTGGAGGCTAGATCACCAAGGAGCCACCGGAACGCAATCACCCCCTCTGAATCCCAAGGTGGTCGTCTTGGCCATCGGGCACAATAACATGTATTTCAGTCGGGAAACCGGCGTCGACAACGCTGCCAAGGGAATTCTCTGGTCCGCAAAAAACTTGCGCAGTAAGTTTCCGAGTTGCTTGATCATCGTTAGCAAGATCTTCCCAAACAAAACGCCGGCCGATGCTTTCTACAAGGACGCCCAGGCGATCAATGCCGAATTAGATAAACTGATCCCTGCGGAGAACGACCCCAAGATAATCCTTCAACCGGACCTCTGGTCGAAAATGACCAACACAGACGGCACCGTCAGGCCTGAGTTCTTTCGCGCCGACGAACCAGCGCACAACAAGATCCACCTATCTGTGGAGGGCTACCGCCTCTGGGCCGAAGCCCTCAAGCCGCTCATCGATTCTACAATCGAAAAAAAGAAAGATTAAGAGAAGCCGGCTTCGCTTCAGTCCAACTTGGGCTCGACTTGCGGCGGACGGAACACACGGGGAGCTTTGCCCCGAAGCCAATCGGCCTCCATTAGGCACGGAACTTCCACCCCAGGCAATCCACCGGACAGAACACGCGTGCCCGCAACACGGTCAATCACCAGACCGACTGCCGCATCAAAGAACCCCCACACCGCAATGCCCCGAGGATAAAAGTGCAGATTGTTTCCGCCGAAGGTCTCAAAAAAAAGAGCTGGAGCCTGTGCGTTGGTGGTCAACTGCCAATCCCAATACCTTTCGCTGAGGTCTAGGAGATCAATGCCGCGGTAGAAGGCACAGATATCTCTCGCCATATTCATGGAAATCCAACCAGGGCGGGAAGAGACGCCGACCATTCCCTCTTGCAGCCCTCCGGCGGCGTAGTCGTCCGCCTCGAAATCGCTATGGGAACAGCCATACTCGCGCAAACAGGCCTTGGCTGCGTTGCGGATGTCATCCCGCAATCGGCTGCCGTTTAGCGGGCTGGGAAAACCCACCATGTCCAACGGCGGAAGACCATTACAGGTGTAGATGTGATACCCGTCCCACCCAGGAACAACCCCCATCCCCAAATCTTTGCCCGTCCAAGGGTTCTTTAATCCGCGACCATCGTTGTTCATTAGACAGGCGTAGTGATCTCCCCGCCAACCGAACTCCTCGATCCGAGCCCGAATCAATTCGGCTCGGGCCCGTAGAACCATCGGCCGGCCTGCGTCTCCGTGATTCTCCAAAATGGCTGCCGAGCATTGCAGGGCGAGTAAGGTTTTTACGGCAAGATATACCTGCTCCCGCCCATATTGAAGTGCCGGCGATCCGTCATCGATGGTATTCGCCACCCCCACGTCGGGGACCCCAGTTCCGTCCGTGTCACAGCGCTCCAAGAACAAGGCATAGCGGTCAACCGCTCCGATGTGCCTGCGCCAAATCGAAGGGTCACCCGTGCGTCGCCAATGCGCATAAAGCAGGATCAGATAATTGGCTGTTTCTTCGACCTCCATTTCGTGGGGATAAGTCTGGCCATTGGCGCGAGCCATTTCGCCACAATCGTGGGAAAGGAATTCGGTCCCCTCCCCCCGTTTCCCAAGCGTTGCAGTGCCAGATTTAGAAAATTCCGGCCAGTAATCCAGTTCGATCCCGAGCAATTCGGGCCACAGAGCGAGGTAAAACGGCGACTGCGTGAACTCCACATCCAACGTGGAATGAAAACCACAGCTTCCCTCCCAGACACTGAACCAATCCGATCCACCGCGATTCACCCACCAGGTGTTCATCAACCATGCGTGGAGAGTCTGGGCCATCAGGCGGTTCACTGACGGAGGCAAATTGTTGGATTGCACGATGGAGTCAACCTGGCGGGCATTTTCAAAGATTTCCTCTCCGCTAGATCGGCACCAAGCAGCGACGTCCGACAAACCTTTGAACTGGTGGACATAAACGAAAGGGCAACGCTTTCCCCGGACTTCCAAGACCGGATCGCTCCACGTACACCAGAAGATGTCGAGGGTTCTGCCGCCCGTTTCGGAGAGTTCCATTTTCTTGCAAAAGCCCGTCCCCTTTGCCGGCGCCTGCGGTGAGAGCAGACGATCCCGCTGCGGGACAAGATTAGCACTGGCTTCGGGATGGGAAGCCCGGACTAAACGGCTCTCAAAACAAAAATCTAAGCCACCTTCCGCCGCGACTTCAAGGTGCCCATCCAAAGGGACGATTTCAAAAAAGCACTCCACCTCACCCACATCTTCGCACAGAGGAGTCCAACGAAAATTACCCCGCAACTTCTCCACCTCCATGCGGATCGCAAGTACCGGACGAGTTGAAAACTCACGGTCCCGCGGACGGAAGGGAGTCGCCACCGTCAGGGTCACCTTCAAAGCACGGTTCTCTTCGATCCCGATGAAACGGGAGGTGCATGGGGTGATTCGTTGATCAAGAAAGGCAAATCGCTGTCCGCACCGACAAAACGGAAAAAGGTACTCCTGCCCATTGACTCGGATACCTGCCCGAATTTCGATGGGACATCCCTCGTTAAACATATCGAAACGTATCATCCGGGCGCCCCCCCGCACCGGATCAAGCAGGAGCCCATGCCGGGAACCTAGGACGGAAATCGCCTCACAGATTGGATTCATAAATCAAGAAAGGAGACGAAGATTAATACAGGCGCAACTGCACCTTGGAAATACAACCATGAAGCTAATTATAAGCCAAGCGCTTGTTTTGCTCGTTGACAGAACCTAGCAAAACGGAAGACTACTCTGTGGCAAAAATTGCTAACTAATGAGATCATATACTACTATGCCCGCATTGACCCGAAGGATCGCGAACTTGCCACCCCCCTCCTGCTGATGCCGGCTGAACCCAAAGCCCGAAAAATTCGTGCGACCCGGGAAAACGATCCGGTGTCCTACGATATGCACTTGATCCTCAATACTCACTGGGATCGGGAATACCGCTGGTCGTTTCGCGAAACTCAAGCCCGACTCCTGGAAGCGGGTGATTTGCTTGTGACGACCATGGAAAAGGACGAGCGATTCCGTTACTTTCACACTGATTCTCAAGCCTCGTTTCTCGAAGATTATCTGGAATTTCGCCCCGAGAACCGTTCACGCGTTGAAGAGTTGGTGGCGGCAGGCCGGATCCTAACCGGACCTTGGTACACCCTGCCGGCGGAGTTTCTGGTCAGCGGTGAATCCTTGGTCCGCAACCTGCTTCTTGGGCACCGCATCGCCGCTGGACTGGGTGGCGTCATGAAATGCGCCTATAACATTTTTTCTTGGGGGCAGGTTTCCCAATTACCCCAGATCTATCGTCAATTTGGAATGGACACGATCCTCTTCTACCGGGGCATTAATCAATCCAAGTTAAAGCACCTGGAATTCTGGTGGGAATCCCCGGACGGATCCCGAGCCATGGGACTGACTTTCAGTTCGTACCACCGCTTGAACTTTTGGATCTATGTATACAATCCATTTATTCGGGGATCCAAAAGCGGAAGTTTGCCCACTGGGGAGTACTCGCTCGACGAAATTAAGAAGAAAGGGGGTTTGTTCGCCAAACTGGCCGATACCTACAGCACCAACGATTTAAACTATCACCTGCTTCACCAACCCGTCGCCTTGGACATGACAGTAGCGCTTGAGGGAATGACGACCTTGCTGAATTCCGTCAAGGACAAGGCCTCCACCCGACACCTACTTTTTCTGCAAGGTTTTGACCAGGAAAATCCAGACCCAGTGGTTCCGGACCTGATCGACAAAATCAACGCGGCAATTGACTATGGAAAACTCAAGGTCAGCAGCCTGCCCGAATACGTCGATCTGGTGCGAAAAGAGATGTCCCAAAGCGGCGCCGACGCTGCCTTGCCCTCTTTTCAAGGCGAAATGTTGGATGTGGAGACTCATGCGGATGCCCTTGGCCCTCTATATAACGGCGTTTTTTCCGCCCGCATGCCACTCAAAATAAGGAATGCGGACTGTCAAAACCGGTTGGAACGTTGGGCCGAACCCACTTCCGCATGGCTCCTCCTGCAAGGCTTGGAATATCCCGGGAAATTGCTCGATTCTGCCTGGCGCGAGATATTACAGAATCAGCAACACGACGGCATTGGGGGTTGCCATGTGGATCGAATACAACTCGCCATGGAAGAGCGTTACCGCATCGCCAACGACATCAGCGAGTGCGTCACCCGAGACAACTTGAAGGCACTGGTCTCGCTGATTAACTACGCTTTTGTCGGCGCTCAAGAACTCGCTCTCACGATCTTCAATTCCTCCCTCCACCCGCGCCATGAGGTGCTCGAGGTGGAAGTGGACATTCCGAAGTCCTGGGGACTCCGCGACCACGGCCCTTACAAGAAACCCTTATTGATCGAAGCTGACGATCCGAAGGGCGCACCGACGCGTTGTCAGATCTTGGGAACCGAAGACGACACCTTCTATGCTTATCTAAAATACGGCAACGCCATTAGCATTGAAGCAACGCGCATCCGCCTTGCGATCGAAGTCCGTGTCCCAGCATGCGGCTACGGAGTCTATCGCCTGCGCCCTCGACAAGCGGCTTCCCGACCGGTGGACGATCTCAGCCGCGAGACCCATACGCTCGAAAATGAATTCCTCCGGGCTTCGATCGCCACTGACGGCTCAGTTTCAGTTCTCGACAAAGCCACCGGGTTTTCTGCGGAGAATTTGAACCACTTCGAGGACGAGGGGGAGTGCGGGGGTCCGCTCGCCCATATCCGACCGGATCGAGATGCCCGCTACACAACCCACGGGGAACCCGCTCGCATCGCCCTGATCACCAATGGGCCGCTCGTGGCCAAATATCGTGTGGAACGAGATTGGATGCTGCCAGAAAGCCTCGATGCAGAGAGGAAGATCCATGTTCCGCACGGTGCGCAATGGGTCGACTACGGTTCGCTCCGGCGCTCCGAACGCAATCGTCACATCCGGATCGTGACCGAGGTCACACTACAGAAATTGGGGCGTTGCTTAGAGTTCAAGACCCGTATTTCGAATAACTGCCTCGACCATCGTCTTCGCGTGCTTTTCCCCGTCGGATTGGAGAAAGCAGAAACCTGTCATGTGGACAGCCCCTTTGATGTGGTCACCCGCAAGATTGCGGTGCCTGATTCCACCGGATGGTACGAAGAAGCGGCTCGTACGTTGCCGACCACTTCCTTTGTCGACGTGAGCGACGGCACGCATGGCTTGGCCGTTTTCCACGATGGTCTTTCCGAATACGAAGTCATAGATCAACCAAAGCGCACGATCGCCCTGACGCTGCTACGCTGCTTCGGAACGGCCGGCAATCCCACCGAAACCCATGTCTACCAACCGCTTGCCCAGTGCCTCGGAGAACACCAGTTTCGATACGCCGTTTTTCCACATAGCGGCTTCTGGAGCAGTTGCCATCTCCTACGCGAAGCCAATACCTTCACCACCCCGCTCCGGGCCGTGGTCTCCACTGGCAACCCTTCCGGCAAACTTCCAACCTCTCTCGCCTTCTTCGAATGGAACACGGAGGATCTGGTTTTCTCCGCCCTCAAAATGGCGGAAAAAGGGCGCGCGCTCATACTGCGGGGTTTCAATCCCACCAAGAAAAAGCTGGCCGTAAAGCTTCGAGTTCCTGGGATCATCGAACGAGCCGCCCTCGTCACTTTGGAAGAAAAGGAAATATCAATTTTGCCAGTGGATGCCCACCACGTCAGTTGGACTGTCCGCCCCGGCGAGATTACCAGTCTCCGCCTCGAACTGCGTGACTGATCCGGCTCCTCAGTTTCCCGGACTCGGCACCAACGCAGAGGCACTGGGCTTGCACAGCCGGATGCAAACCTCAGACAACCGCTTTCTCGTTGGCAATAGTTCCGTCCAGTCCATCGCCTCCACGCAGGACGGCAAAGTTGAATTTATTGGATTCCCTGACCACACCCTAGCCTTGGTCAACTCGGCCTTGGGATACCCAGCCTATTACCCGGTGCACCCCTCACCTCACCCAGAAAAGGTTCAGGCTGTCCTGATGGATTTGGACGGAACCACGGTCCATAGCGAGGAGTTCTGGATGTGGATCATTGAGCGAACCATGGCCTCGCTTTTAGGCGCTCCTTCGTTTCGCTTGGAAGAGGCCGACCTTCCGCACGTTTCAGGCCACAGCGTCTCCGAGCATCTCCTTTATTGCATCCATAAATATGGGCTAGGCAAATCCTTGGAGACGGCACGAAACATTTATTTCACCCATGTGAGCGGCGAGATGAAGGCAATCTTGCAAGGCACAGGCAAAAAGGGGGCATTTCGCCCGGCTCTGGGGTTAAAGAATTTTCTCCTTCGCTGCAAAAGCCAAAAGATTCGCATCGGCCTAGTAACTTCGGGCCTTCACGAAAAAGCCTGGCCAGAAATTCTTGATGCCTTCCACACCCTGGGGCTTGGGAACCCAGCGGATTTCTACGATGCGATTATTACCGCAGGAACCGCCATCCGCCCCGGTTCCCCGGGAACCCTGGGGGAGCTCTCCCCCAAGCCCCACCCATGGCTCTACGCGGAAGCCGCACGGATCGGTCTCGGCATTACTTTTGCCCAACGGGGTAGTGTCGTCGGTATTGAAGATAGCGGTGCCGGAATTTGTTCCATCCGTCTGGCCGGCATCCGCCCTCTCGGCATGAAGACAGGAAACCTTGCCGCGAGCGGGACCCAAAACCTTTGCGAAAGGGTGTTTGCAGATCTTCAAGAGGCCGAGGAATACCTTTTCGGCACAACTGGGAAATCAGGTAAGTAGTCGGGGGCTATTTCGGAAAGGTGAGCTCAAGGGCCAGTTGATCTCCATCCACCATTTTTCGGCGAATCCGAATATCCGGCGGCTGGAATTCTTGCGCAGCTTTCACCACATCCACACCGCTCATTTCTCCAGAAAGGATGAAAAGAGGCGCCTCCCGGGTACCCCGCCTAAATTCAAGCTTTGTGAAGAACCCCACAAAGGTGCCCGTCGGCACACCATCCCTGAGAATCACTTTGTCATCCGCCTGAACCGTAAGATCACCAACAATTTCTGACGGAATCTGTAAGGTCAGGAATCCTGAACCAGTCGGAATCACTTTTCCTTTCCAGGCAAGAACCATGGCCACCGCACCTTTCCTCACCTCACACGAAACCTTGGCGCTCAACTCCGCCCCTGAGGGCAGGAGAATGGATTCCGATGCCAAGGAAGCCGACCCGCTTTGACTTGGCTGTGCGAATAGCATGTAAAAAAAGCGCTCTTCCACAAAAAAGGATGGCCGAAATATCAACGTTGGCAGGGCATCCTGCCTGACCTCAATCTCGCCTTTGATGCCGATTTTAGCCGTTGGCTCGGAAGCCAATGCTGAAGCGCAGAAACCAAGAGCAAGGGCTCCAGCGGCCCCGATTCTCATGAGCCAACCAACGAAAGCCAGAAAAGCCCATAGTCGGCTTTTGACAAACGAATGGTGCATAGTCTATTTATATCTACAAGCGCTTGTTATTAGGTCAACACTCACTTTACCTCGGGGCATGCGTGGTAACCTTCTCCTCAAGCCTACTTTTTTTATGAAACTGTTGATCCACTCGAGAAAAGTTACCGTCGCTTGCTTGGCTTTTCTCTGCCTGGTCAAGATGCCAGGGCTAGCCAGCGCAGCCTCAATGATCTCCGTTGAATTGGGCAAGGATTCAGCCTCGTGGGTAAAGGCTCTGAGCAAATCCGGCGATGTGCGCACCGAAGCGCTTTCCCTAGAAATGGGCTCCCTACGAACGGATATCGAGGCGTGCACCATTCGAGGCCGTGACAGTGAACTATGCCTCACGCTCCAACCTCCACCAGGGGTCGGTTCGCTCCTACTTGAGGTTGAGGAAGTTCACAATCGTCGTCCGGCAACGCTTGCCTATTCCGTATTGGTGGACGGGCAACCAGTCTACTTTCGGACTTATGACGAGTTAGGTGCCGGAAGAAACCACTACTTCGTAGATATTCCCGATGCCGCGGCAACACGGAATAGCCTCACGATCACTTTCCGGAATGCGAGCGCCGCCCCGTTCAGCCTTTCCCGACTCTGGATCTTTAGAAATTTCACTCAACTGGCAGAAAAGGATAAAACCTACTGTCCTATGGCGGTGGCCGAAAACCCGACCTGGCTTCTTGCGGAATTCGTGACGAAAGGGCCCGACGGAAAGCCCGTCCGAAAAACGCAGGATCCGCAAACTGAGGCACGGGCATGGACCACATTAAAGGAGCGCATGAAGAATACCCCTTATTCTCCCAGCGTTCTGCAGATCATTTCTTACGGCAGCACCCCAGCGAAAGAAATCAACAAAGCGATCCGGAAGGCCTTGGAAACTACGGCCACCAACGCCGTGGATCTGAACCTCTCCTTAAACGCCAGTGAGTGGGGCTATAGTCCGAACGGGCCCGATGGCCTCGGCGGTTTTTTCTCGGACATCAACTACAGCAAAGTTTTATTTCGGCCCGAGAGCGGGGATTTCCGCCCCACGTGGTTGAATACCCCAGGAAATACCACGTGGCCAACTTGGAATCATCCTCAGCTTAACCTTTTCTGGAACCATCGCATCGCTCAAGCCGTCCGGAGTTACGCCAACCAGCGCGATTTCCTTCGAGCCCAAGGAGCCAAGTTTCCCCGCCCTACGGTGAATCAAGAGTGGGGGTTCAGCGTTCGGGATCATAACGATGCAACTCTGTCTGCGGCTGCCAAGGAACATATCACCATTGACCCCAAGGCCGCGGAACTCGACGAGACGCAGAAGAAGTGGGTCTTTCAAAACGCGGCGGCCGCCGCCGCACGTTTCGGAAAGTCTTTTGATAGCGCCGCAGGGAAAGACCGCGTCGTGGTTGACCGAGGAGTCGTCCTTTTGCCGGACGGACAGTCGGTCGATGACAACTTCTTTCAGACGTTCGCGGATGCAATTGAACCCTACTACGACGACCAGTGGGCGGGATGGCAATTTGGTGTCAGCCCTTATTCTTCGACCACCGGCGAGTTTCTTCCGCACCATCCAGAAGCTATCTACGACTATATTTGCGCGCTGGGTAAGTTGGTCGGCCCCAATATCGAGCGACTCTGCCTTCCCACACTCGACTACTATCAGCTCCTTTATGAACGGGGATTCTTGCAGATTACTCCATTGAATCCGCGCCCCGGTGAAATCGATAACTTTCTTCCCCAGAGTGTGGGTTTGCGGGAACGATCGGCTCGGTCCCCCTTCGATCACAACCGAAAACTCCTGGAACTGGCTTTTCGAAACAAATCCGGAAATCTCGGCCCAGAAAATATTATCGCCCAAAAAGCCAATCTGCAGATTTCGGCGCAGGGCCTCGGTATGGTCATGTCCAAGCCACCCGAGTCGGGCGAAATTCTATATAAAATTCACAATCCCGAACCCGTTTCTAAAGGCAAACTCACCATTGAACTCGATGCCCGGATTCCCAAAGACAAAGGCGGAAAGATCACGATTCTTCTTGGAGATTCCCCATCGACAATGAACCCTGCGGCAACTTTCGGCGCGAAAGACCTTGGACCGATCCTCAATTTCACAGGAACGCAGATCGTCAAGGCGGACTTAGGTGATGCATTCAGCGAAAAGAATTCCTTCTTCCTTGGTATCCGGTTGGAAGGCCAATACGCCAGTTACGCCGCCATACGATCTCTGAGGCTAGGCGTTCCGTGGAAACAGACAACCGGACCATGGGATGGAAAGATGCCCACCGTTCAGGAGGTACGCACTCGGAATTTATGGATCCAGAATCGGGCAGTATTCGAGCGGGCGGCAGAGCGCTTTCAACAAACAGTCGGTGAAAATAAAAGCTATCAGGAGGCGATAAAACTCGCCGGGCAGGGAGCTTACCGCGAAGCCTACCGCGTTTTAGCTGGAGCCGAGTCCCTATCTTTGCCGGCAGCATTCGTGGTGCGAGGTTATGGGGCGTTGGCCGATTATCCAGTAACCGTGAAGCTGGCTAATGCTGACGATGTTGTTCTCGTCGATCTGATCCGCGCCGGAATGGACGAATATTCCTTAGAATTCCAAAGCGAAAAGCCCGTGAGAGGCACAATCGAAATCCACGACTTGCCACAAGGTTCCTCCTTCGAGTTACTCAAAACAGCCTCCAATCAGCTCATCATTCGAAAATCGGAGAAAGGAATCCTCAATCCCGTGGGTGGGATTCTTACGACCGACATTTCCTTGCTGGGTCCGGATGCGATGAAACGCCCCCTGCCGAAAGTTTTAACGGGAATGGCTCTTTCCTCATCCAAAGAAGGGATCCTGATTGAGACGCAGGAGGAGGGGCTCTGGCTGGACAATCCCCACTTTATTCCGTGGTCTACCGGCGTGCAGTTCTCCCGAAAAGAACACGGAAAAAGCGAGCCAGTCACCTTGGATTGGCCGAAAGAACGGGATCGAGTGGAGCTGGTGCTCGACGAATCGGGGGCAGCCACCAAGGCTGGCGCCACTTTCGGTCGCGATCAGGGGAAAATTCGTTCCTTTCTACCCCCGCAGGCTACGGGTCAGATTCACAACGGGATCGTCGAACTGGAAAACGGCAACCGCTACGAACTCGCCAACATGTGGCGAATGACGGATGTAGGCGGGGTTGCTCCCTTGAAACCGTTCGTCCGGCAGAATTCCAACGAAACCCTTTCCGCCGCGTTTTACCCCGGACGAACCTTGGCCATCGACTACTCTCCCTACACTTTCTCCGGACGCCTCCCAAGGATGATCAAGGTAACCTCCCCAGATCCGTCCAGATCCACAAAGCCGTGAAGCACCCCGCGAATTCCCTCCCCAACTGATTTGTGGAATCCTCTTGAAAAATCCCTTTTTTCATTCCGCCGGAGTTTCGCATCTGAGTCGACGCGACAAAATCCTCTACGGTATCGGGTATGTGCCCGACTCGATCATGAACAACACCTTCTTTGCGTTGATCATGGTTGGCTATAACGTTGAATTTGGTTTGGCTGCTTCTTTGGTGGGTCTCGCTATGAGTCTTCCACGCATGTACGAGGCGTTCCTTGACCCACTGATCGGCTCCCTATCGGACCGCTGGAAAGGCCCGTGGGGAAAGCGTCGTCCATTCCTGCTGATAGGATCAATTCTTGGCGCCTTGGGCTGCGTTGCCTTCTGGTCCCCACCATTCCGTGTTCATCAAGAGTTCATGGGTTTGCCGGGCCCATGGCCGCTGTTTGGTTGGCTGATAGGGGTCGCCTTTTTCTATTACACCGCCTATGCGATTTACACGGTTCCCTACCTGGCCTTGGGATTAGGCATGACCACGGACGATCGGGCGCGGTCGGAACTCATGGGCTACCGAGTGGCGGCAAACAACTTTGTTCTATGTACGATTGTTCCCGCGGCTTCTTGGCTGATCTATCAGCCCTGGCTAGGCACGACTCCCGCTGAGTCCCTGCTGGCCATCGGAGGGATCCTGGCACTGCTAGTTGTCGGTACCGGCGGAGTCACCGCGTTATTCACCCGAGAGGGCTCAACCTCGGTTGAGATTATCACCAAACCTGTTCACAAGCCGTCTGTTCTGGCTGACCTTCGGGCTGTTTTAAAAAATAAGCCGTTCCTGATGGTAGTAGGAATTGTCTCCTTCAACCTGGTCAGCCTCGGCGCCATCATGAGCCTCGCATTTTTTCTCATGTTCAGCATTGTCTACCCTGGAGGCTCGCCGGAAAATAAAAGCAGTATCGTGACCCTCAGCTCGATCGGTGGATTTGCAGGAAATATCTGCGGATTTCTGCTGGCCCCTTACGTTGCCGTTCTTTCAGCCCACGTCGGCCGAAAGCGACTTCTCCTCTTTGCACTTGGCAACATGATTGTGGCCTACCTCCTTTCTCCGCTGATCTTTTCCCCGACCTGCCCTTGGCTTTTTCTTGTGTTCAAGTTGCAGACCACTTTTAGCCTGACCTGTGTCTGGATTCTCACCCTCTCGATGCTTGCCGACGTCAGCGACATGGACGAACTCGCGAACGGATCGCGCCGCGACGGGCTCTTTTCGTCGATGTTCAACTGGAGCACAAAAGTCGCCTTTTCCCTTAGTGCTGTTGCATCCGGACTAGCCATCGACTGCTCAGGCTTCAAAGCAGAGCTTGGTCTTCAGTCGCCTGAGACGATCACGTTCCTCCGCTGGGTTTTCGCCCTAGGACCCCTGCCGTTCTTCATCGCCTCCATCTATTTTACCGCGATCTTCCCCTACAGCCCGGAGAAAACGGCCATGCTCCGAAAGATGCTGGCAGGCAGGGTTGCCCCACCAGAAGCCATTCCCACGTGACCCCTCCGTGATGAACCCGACAAATCCTACTAGGCCGACTTGGTGGCACGAGGGATGCGAAAGCCGCGTTCTCGTCTGCCAATACGGCTACCACCCTGAGCACCCCAAGCTGGTCCATTTCCCAACGGCCGCTACTGAATTCTCCGTCCACTGCACCAGTTCGGGCCGTGCAGTCTTCTTGGGCTTGCTTCACCCCGTTCATGGAGATTTTGGAACGTTTTGGCGTGGCGATTTCACGGCGCTGACCGAGCCAGGAAATTACTACATTTCGATCGGGAACGAACGCAGCCCAGGCACGTTCCGCATAGGTGAAGGAATCTGGGATAACCTGCAAAAGTGTGTTGCTTGGTACTACTTTGGCCTCCGACGCATGGGAGAAGACAATGTCATGGGAAACCTCGGTGACTACCGCCTTGTCGGTTGGGAAGGCGCGCGCATCGCCTCAAAGGACGGGGACCGATACAAATACCTCGGGACCTCCTGGGCCGATGGGGATGATGGCCGCATCTACCCGTCCGCCTCGCTCGTGGTGGCCCAATATTGCGCCCTTAAGGAAACAAACCCGGCCTGGGACCGTTCCGACTGGATTTACTCTCAAGTCCGATGGGGCCTGGACGGCGCCCTTTCTTTTTTGGAGAAGAACGGACGGCCAAAATACCTGCTGGAGTCGTTTCCAGAGCATCAGGACAAGACGTTCGATAACCGATTTTTTAGCGGGGACGAGAAATTCCTCTGCGACTGCTTCGACGAGCGGCGCAGCACCAACGAATACAGCGCCACCGAGAACCACGAGGCGGTTTTCGCCTCGCTGCTCTTGGGCCCCGCCTATGCGGCGTGCCTTTTCCGAGAACGGGACCCAGAATTCTTTGCCCGGGTCCAAGCGCTGGTCACGATCGGATACCAGAGCATCCGCGACCAATACCAGCCCTTTCCGCAAAAGTATTCCTTGGCCGCCTGGATCTGGCTGAACGTACTCATGGCCCGCCTGACCGGAGACGATTCCTACCGAAAGTTGGCGGTTGCGGAGGCAGAGCGTCTCCTCGCTCTCCAACAGGTTGACCCGGCCGGAGATGAGGATTTCTCCGCCTCGGGCTGGTTCCGTCGGGAGACGACATCCACGAGAAATCCTTGGGGCGAGAAACCGGAGCAGGAGGTTCTCCTCACACCATGGATCTATCAATGCTTCTTCGCCCTCCTGCATGAGTATCCGCAAGATGTCGCAGCGCCCCGGTGGCGGGAGGCCATCCGGCGCTACGCCAGCGACTACCTGCTGGCGATAAGCCGTCGCAACGCCTTCGGCTTCACCCCAATGAAGGCGGAGAAAAACTTGTCTTCCAGCTTGAAACGCCGGCATGGGGATCTGGGCTACCAATACTTCGCCAAAATCGGCCGCCACTTTCACCAAGTGGGCAACGCCGCTTTCCTTTTGCAAGCCGGCAAACTACTCGCCAACAGGGAAATTGAGAACGCCGGCTGGCAGCAGGTTTTTTGGTTCAGCGGCAACAACCCATTGGGCCGCGCCCTAATCCACGGATTCGGGGCGAACAACACGTCGCAACAATGGTTTTCCGAGACCCTTGGTCGCGCGTTTCCCGGGGGCATCTGTAATGGCGCCATCGGCGACAACGAGGACAATCCCGATTACTCGAAATACAACGAGTACTACACTTACGGAAACCTGAACGTGCTGTGGCTTGCCACCGTCATTGGCGGAACTCGTTTTGAAAATTCCCTAGTACTTTGGCCAACGGAAGTCCCGGAGGCCGCCCACGCAGGCGGCTCATCGAAGCATCCACACGTCTCGTTCCCAGTCCGGATGAAGGGCGGCTTCACCTACCGGTTTCTTGCCTACAGCCGAGACCGCGATCCGGCGAGAGTGCGCTGGTCAGTGAACGGCATCGAAGGTGGCGACGATGACGGCGGCCGCATCACCCCCGAAGGTGTTTTTTCTGCCCCCTGGGTCAACCAGGAAACAGAGATCAAGGTGGCCGCCGAAAATTCGGGCGGCGGTTCTCGGGTCGAAACCCGCGTCACCATCCTGCCCGCTCCCGGCCGCGTGACGAACTTGCAGTGCCGTGTAGATGGACAGCGCGTTTATCTTTCGTGGGATCCCCTTCCCAGCAATCTATCGGGCTACACGATCTGGCGGCGCCTTCCAGTCGGAGACCATGCCGCCGGCACCATCTTCGAAATGGTCGGCTCAACCGGTTCTTCGGAAACCGGCTACACCTACCCGAATGATCGGATTCCCTATTACGACGACAACGTCCCGCTCCGCGGGCTTGAGTTTCTGGTCAAGGCCTTCCACCTGCGGCAGGATCCCACCTTCTCCTACGGGGAAGACAAGCCCGGCGGATCTTTTTGGGCCGGTTGGATGGACACCCAGGCACAATCGCCTGACCGCATCTACGGATTTGGCCCGCCGTCGGATATCGTCCGGGTGGACGTATCTGGTCATTCACTGCCACCTGATAAACTAGGGAGACATCCATAATGAACATGATCAAAGAAAACCCGGCGAAAAGCCGAACACTGGCCCACCTCCAACTCACGAGCGAAGTTGTGGTTGTCGGCGGTGGACTCGCCGGAACCTGCGCCGCCATCACCGCAGCTCGCTCCGGGGCCAAGGTCGTCTTGATCCAAGACCGTCCGGTGCTGGGAGGAAACGCCTCCAGTGAAGTTCGGTTGTGGGTCCTCGGGGCCACCGCGCACATGGGGAACAATAATCGCTGGGCACGCGAGGGTGGGGTCGTGGACGAAATCCTCATCGAGAACCTCTACCGCAACCCGGAGGGAAATCCGTTGATAATGGATACCATCCTTCTCGAGAAAGTGGCCGAGGAAAAGAACCTCACCCTGCTCCTCAACACTGCGGTTTATGAGGCGGAAAAAAGCGATCCGGACACCATCTCAGCCGTCCGTGCATTCTGCTCGCAGAACGCCACGACCTACACCGTAAACGCCCCGGTCTTTATTGATGCGAGCGGCGATGGCATTCTTGGCTTTTTGGTCGGTGCCGCTTTTCGCATCGGAGTCGAATCGCGCGCGGAATTCGGTGAGTTGTTCGCTCCCGAACAGTCCACCTGGGAACTATTAGGACACTCCATCTACTTTTATTCCAAAGATGTCGGCCGACCTGTTCGGTATGTCGCCCCCTCCTTTGCGCTTAAAGACATCACGAAGATCCCCCGGTGGCGTGATCTTCGCGTCTCTGACAGCGGATGCCGACTCTGGTGGCTGGAATGGGGTGGAAGCCTCGATACCGTCCATGAAAGCGAAACAATCAAATGGGAACTTTGGCGAGTCGCCTACGGCGTCTGGGACTACATCAAAAACTCCGGGCAGTTCCCGGACTCGGCCAATCTGACCCTCGAATGGATCGGCACTATCCCAGGAAAACGCGAGAGCCGGCGTTTCGAGGGAGACTACATGATCCGCCAGCAGGACCTGATCGAACAGCGCGTCCACCCAGATGCCGTCTCCTTTGGCGGTTGGGCCATCGATCTTCATCCGTCCGACGGCGTTTACAGCCGAAAGCCGGGTTGCGAGCAATGGCATGCCAAGGGCGTTTTCCAAATCCCCTACCGAACGATGTATTCCCAAAATGTCCGCAACCTTTTCCTCGCCGGCAGGATCATTAGCGCCACCCACATTGCCTTCGGGGCAACTCGCGTGATGGGAACCTGCGCCCACAGCGGACAGGCGGTAGGCCTGGCCGCCGCACATTGCGCCAAAGAGGGACTCGTCCCCCGAGACTTGTTGGAGCCCGCCCGTATGCGGAAACTCCAGACCGATCTCATCACTTTAGGCCAATATATTCCTGGGGTGGCGCTCCGTGACCCTGATGATTTAGTCAGTATGGCCGTAATTACCACTTCGACCGAACTTCGGCTGTCCGAATTGCCCGCCACCGGGGAGTCGATTCGTCTGGATTTCTCCGCCGCCATGATGCTCCCGGTCCGCCCCGGCCCCTTGCCAGCGATGGAGTTTCTTCTCGATGTTGAAAGCGAAACAGACCTATTTGTCGAATTACGAATCAGCAGCAAACCTTCCAACCATTCACCCGATGTCACCCTTGCCTCGCACAAGATTCATCTGCAACCCGGAAAGGGAATTCCGCTTCCCGTCCGCTTCGACGTGACAATCCGTGAACCCCGCTACGTGTTCGTCTGCCTGATGCGCAACCCCGCGATTTCGGCCCGGCTCTCCAACCAGAGGCTTACCGGCATCCTTTCTATTTTCCAAAAATACAACCCCGCGATGGCCAAGGGACCAAGCCAGGAACCGCCGGAAGGTAGCGGCCTGGAACGCTTTGAATTCTGGCTGCCTCAGCGCCGCCCGGGGGGCAAAAATCTCGCCATCCGGATCGATCCCCCCCTCCACGTCTTCCCGGCCACCAACTTAACGAACGGGCACCAGCGCCCGATTGATCAACCCAATGCCTGGCTGGCCGAACTGCAGGACCGTTCGCCATATCTTCGTCTGAGCTGGCCGGGGCCCAGAAAGATTTCACGCGTTGTCCTCTATTTCGACAACGACTTTGACCACCCGATGGAGACGGTCCTACTAACCCATCCGGAAACTGTAACCTGCTTTTGTGTTCGTGACTTTTCGATTGTGGATGGCCGTTCCGGGGCTTTGCTCGCCGAGGTGTCCGGCAATCACCAGACCGTTCGATCCATCACCTTCACCAAACCGGTTGTCACCGACTCTCTGGAGATCCGGCTAAATCCACCCGAAAATGGAATTCCGGCCGCGCTCTTTGAGGTGCGTTGCTACGATTCGCAAACGCCAGCTTCCCGAGTAGCGTAACCCTTTGCCTATCCTCGGATCTATGCTTGTCCGCTTACACTTACGCGGCTCGCTACCCTTGGCATCAAGCTTCTAGGCACCCGATTCTTGCTGGATGATGGCCTGAACTTTGGCCGTCAACACTTCGACAATTTTTTCACGCGCGGCATTGCCCTCCTTGATTGAGGCCAAAGTGGGTTGACCGTTCACTCCTCCGGAATCTGGTTGGAGAGCCGCGCGGCTCCGAATGCGATACCAAGGTTTCTCCACGTGGAAATCCCGGGCGCGTTCAGAATAAAAACGGGTGCCCACCGCCGCCGCGATCCCGGTTTCCCCCTTGTCTGCATGGGAGATTCTCGTCAGGCCAGCCACGGTCCAATAATTCCAGTAGCAGGCATGCAAGTCAGGCCATTCCCGCCATACTTTGTGCAGAGCGTACTCAGCCGGAACGCTGTTCGCCCCGTGACCGCTCAGCCAGATCTGGTTCTTGAATCCGTGAAAACAGAGCATTCCGGCAAGATCGGCGAGGACTTGGCTCATGGTTTCGAACGAGACCCCGAGCGTTCCAACATATTCCCGCATTTCATCCGCGAACCCGTAGTGAACTGTCGGCAAAAGGATCGCCTTGGTGTTTTCAGCCACGCGGCGGGCAAAATAAGTCGCTGTGTCGGTATCCACAGAGACAGCTAGATGCGGACCATGCGCCTCAATCAGACCGAGCGGGAGGATGACCGGAAGGCGGCGATCAAGCGCAGCGATTTCTTCGTTGGTCAATTGGGACCACTCAATCATGGCATTTCTCCTTACACATCATCGCAGCTCCCACCACGCCCGAGTATTCCTTCAATTCCGAAATCAGAACTGGAATCTCTCGATCCTTCGGATAGCGAAAGCTTGATTGGGCGACATGCTCTTTCAGTTGAGGAAGGAAGTGACGTTGAGCCAGCGTGGCTCCGCCGCTTAAGATGAGCACCTCTGGCGAATACGCATGAACCGCACTGACCAGCAGCCAGCCCAACGAGGAGGTCCAACGCCGGAGTTCATCACAGCAAAGGCGATCACCCTGTTCCACTCCCTCGCGGATGATTGTTTCGAAATCAATTGCATGCGGATTTTTCCAGTAAGTCTCCGAGAGCCGGGAGGGGATTCCCCGCTGAAGGCCCGAACGGACAGCTAGAGCCAGCGCGGTGGCGGAACAGTTCATCTCTCCTGTTCCGCGCGCTCCAGTCAAACAGAGGCGATCATCGGAAGTATTGATGACAAGGTGCCCGATCTGCGTGCCGAACATGAAATGGGGATCATCGGGAATCCTACCGTCAACCATAACCCCCGACCCGACTCCGGTTCCCAAGGTCACCGCGACGGCATAGCGACAACTTCTGGCATGGCCGACATGTTTTTCCGCAAACATTGCCGCCAACCCATCGTTGGTTGCAAAAACAGAGGTCCCAAAGACCTCTCGGAAACGGGGCACCAACGGATACCCCTCTAGCCCATCGATTTTTCCAGGCAGATAAACCACGCCGTGATTCGGGTCCACCGGCCCGGTCAGAGCCAACCCGATTCCGTCAACGGGCCCTTGTTGCTTCGCGGCCAAATCGCGAACGTGGTCGATGATCAAGTCAACGATCACGGCGAAGGAGGCGTCCTTCGGCAAGGAAACTGTTTTGCTGACGAGCGCGACCCCGCTGCCGGAGACCAGACCGCATTTTATGCGCGTTCCGCCCCAATCTACTCCGATGAAAACTTTCTCCTTCATGGCATTTCGAGAATGGCACCGTCGTGAAGAAGTTGATCGCGCAGCGTGGCAAAAGAAAGCTCCTGCGTTGCTCTGCCGGACTTGGCGGCGAGTGCGGCTGCCGTGCCGGCCGCCTGCCCTTGGGCCATGCATTGAGCCATCGAGCGGATCGAGGCATGGGCATCATGAGTCGCCGAGAAGCAACGGCCGGCCACAACTACGTTCGGCACGCTCTTGGGAACCAGGGTGCCGAAAGGAATACCACAGCAGTCTCCGTCCGGAAGATACGCCCAAGCCGTGTCCGTCCCACCGTGGTGGTCCTCGATGGGCGCGCCACACAGCGCAATCTGGTCGTCGAATTTTCGGGCCGTGAGCACATCTTGGCGATTGATCCGATACTCCCCGTAAACCCGCCGGGTTTCACGCACCCCGATCTGCGTGCCGAAGGTCGAGAGCTGGGCTTTTTCGTACCCAGGAACCTTGTCACACAAAAAACGAATGTATTCGATGGCCTGCCTGCGCCCCTCGATCTCGGCAGCAGAGAGCAGCCCGGGGTCGGTTGCATTGATGACTCGATCTCCGTCGCGGCGGTAGGAGGGAAGCCGGGTCATGATTGTCGCCGTCATGTGATTGACCGGTGTAATATGGTCCGATCCCTCCTTGCGAGGCAACTGATAGAGCCCCGACTCGGCTGCCTTGGCCATGAGAGCGTGAAAATCGGCTTTGCTGACGGTCTTACGGCGGGCCACATCGACGTTGCATAGCTTAAACGTGGTGGTCAGCGTCTGCGCTGGATCCAGGTCGCCCGCCAACTCGTAAGGAATGCCGGCGAAATGACACAAGTCGGCATCACCCGAGGCGTCCACGAAAACCTTCCCGCGGAATCCAGCCAATCCCATCTTCGTCGCTGTCACCAGAACGTCAGGGCGGCCATGATCGAGCAGCACATCTTGAACCCACGCGTTCAAAAGAATGTCCACGCCGGATTCGGTCAGCAGGGATTCCCAGACCACCTTGAGATACTCCGGATGGTAGGTCACACCGGTGCCCGCTCCGTGAGTGTTCGGCCGCTCCAGCAAAGCCGAATAACCCTTCAAGCGGTTCATCACGTCATCGGCAATCCCTCCGACAACTTTTACGGATTGCGTGCCCGGCGTATAAAAACCGTAGAACGTGTCGAGCACGGCCGTTGAGGTTCCCCCGACAAAGGGCAGGCGCTCGAGCAGCAGAGTGCGCGCCCCATTACGGGCGGCGGCCAGTGCGGCGACAGCTCCGGCCGAACCGGAGCCCAAAACAATCACGTCGTAGCTCGCCTGTATCGAAATATTCTTTGTATAAACGATCATAAAACCTTTAATGAAGGTTCCATCCTGCGTCTACTTCGAGAAGTTCTCCAGTGATGGAACGCGCATCGTCGGACAAGAGGAAGCAGGCGGTCGCGGCCACATCGGCGACCGGAATCATCCCCCCGACCAAGCTTTGTTTGGACGAGACAAACTTCACCACCTCTGGATTTTCACTGGCCCGTGCACTCATGGCGGTGTGAACCAATCCAGGCGCAATCGCGTTGATGCGAATACCCTTGGGGGCATAGAAGGCCGCAGCGGCTCGGGTCATGGAAACAATCCCCCCTTTGGCGGCGGCATACCCGATGGCCGAAAAATGAAGAGGCTCGGGTTGGACGGCGAGAATGCTGGTCATGTTGAGTATCACTCCCCGCTGACCTGTGACCATATCTGGCTCCTGCGCGAGCATTACCCGGAGAACTTCACGACTCATGCGATACTGCGTGGTGAGATTGGAAGTGATGGTCATCGCCCACCCCTCCTCACTGCACTCATGCAGCGGGCCGTCCCCGAAGCGCCGCCCGCTGATACCTGCGACATTGAAAAGTGCCTGAATACGGCCAAAGCGCTTCCCACAAGCCTGCACGGCGGCGGTGGCCACTTGGGGGTCGATCAAATCCCCAACGAAAAAAGCCGCCGATCCCCCGCCCTGCCCAATTCTCCCAGCCAAATCCCGGCACTTATCTTCGTTGCGACCAACAAAAAAAAGAGTCGCGCCTGAGGCGGCAAGTCGAAGCGCCGTTTCCGCTCCGATACCGCTTGAGGCGGTGATCAGAAACGCCCCGGCATCTGGGCGGAACGTGTTCATTTCCTAATCGCGGGGAGGGCGTCGGGGCGGTAGAGGGCTTTCGCGTAGCGGCGACGCTGGTCGGCCAGCCACTCGTCGTAATTCACCCCGTAACCCCCAAGATGCATGTTTCGGAGAACCTGATGTTTGATTCCTCGAGCATCGAGGATTTGGATGGTCAGTTCGTTGAGGCAGTGCACGAGGGTCAGCGCTCCGACAGAAGAGAGGGGGCAAATCTTGTAGGTATCATGCTTCCCTTCGTAGGTGACCGAGAGGTCGCCCATCGGCATCCCGTTATCCAACAGATATCCACACCGGGCTTCCCGCGCGCAGTGCCAGAGGGTTTTTCCGCTGGAGTGCTTGGGTGCCGATTCCTTGGACTGGATGTCCGAGCAAATACAAATGAGGGGGTTATCGGGATAGCGTCGGATCCATTCGAGTGCGATGTCCACCGCCGCTTGTGTCTGGCCAGTAGCCGAGACGACTATCAGCGGCTCACCCGCCGCAATGCAGACTTCATCGAGGAGTTTGGCTCCAAGCCCCTCCACCTGCTCGATAGCTTGATTGATCCGAAGCCCGTCGCTTCCCACCACGTCGGTGAAGTTGGCCAGCCCGTGGCAAAGCAGCGGATGAAAACCAACCAGCGCTCCCATACGGACCACCAACTCCTCGACGGTCACCCGCGAGTGCCCGTTGGCGTAAATGTGCACGAGGTTTCCAGCTCCGAGGGAATCCGCAAATCGAACGGCCACCTCCTCCAGGGTTTTTCTCTGCTTCTCAGCGTTGGCGGCGATGAGAGCGAGTTGGGCGGGAAAGGTCAGTTGCATGTGTTTCGATCGAATAGTTGCACGTGGTAACTGTAGCGGTCTGCCCGCGCGACGACCCTTGCCCATTCCATTGGTGTTCCATTCTCGAGGCGTGTTACCCGTGTAATTTCCAAAACAACGCGGGAGTCCGCCCCGAGTTGCTGCTGCTCGGCCGGCCTCGTTTCCCTAGCGGTCACTGACTCTCTCGCAGTGGATGCCTCCAGTTTAAAACGCTCAGCGAGGTCTTGGTAGAGTGACTCCCGAAGCAAGCCGGTGTGTTGCAATCCAGGCACAAGAACTGCCGGGAGAAAATTTGTCATCACACAAACCGGCAGTCCGTCCGAGCAACGTAAGCGCCGGATCTCCACCACGGATGCACGGGAGCCCAGACCCAAAAGACGCGCGACATTGGCTGGAGCAACCTTGGTTTTGACCGAGGCCCAAGCTGTGGATGGCACTCCCCCAAGTTCGGCGATCGAATCGGTCCAGCTCGAAACTCCGGTGGGTACACCTCTGCCACCTTTAGCCTTTACCACCGTCCCAACTCCTCGGCGACTTTCAATCCATCCCTCTCGAGCCAGTTCGTCCGTAGCCCGCTTGACGGTAATCAGACTGACCCCAAAGCGCTCCGCAATCTTCCGATGCGTCGGTAGCAGATCGCCGTTGCCAAAGTCGGCACCAATCCAACCCGCCAACTTGCGCCTTACCTGCTCATACTTGGGAAAGTGAACCATCAATTAAATATAATGATATACTTTTTGTGCACAAGACAAAAAAATCTCAAAGCCTACAAGGGGGAAGTGCCCGCCAGACTCAATCTCGACAGTCTTGTCTCCTCAAACCAATTAAGGGCACCTGCTCCCGCAACTCTTTGATCGGAACCCGTAGCAAACGCGGGGGCTGCTGTTTTTTTCGTTCGATCAAGGCGATCAAACGGTTGACGGCTTGCCGGGCCATACGGTCGCAATCCTGAACCGCCACCAACACTTTTTCGGCAGGCGAGGGATCGCCAATCCAGTCATCGAATACCCCGAAGATGAGACGATGCTGCAGCAATTCCGTAAAATGTTTCGAGAGGAATGGAAGTATAGTAGAGGACTGACTTGAACCTAGCACAGCCACCATAGGACCAAACGATTGAAGCTCACGATGGACATCCTTCTGGTAGCAAAATGGGATGCCTGCCTTCACCAGTGCCTTTTGAGCTCCAATTCGCCGAGCCTCATCAACTGGATTCATGTTGTCGAAAAGAATAACGACCCCATTTGCTCCAGAGGCTACCGCACGCTGAGCTAACTCCGCAGCACCCTGCTCGTTTTCAGAGGTAACAATAGGGCATGAAAAATCGGCAAGATAGTTATCAAGAAAAACCAGCGGAAGCTTGATCTTAGCAATCTGGTCTAGGATTTTTTTGTCGTTCAACCCACGCCTCGGAATGACGATCACCCCATCCGTTGTCCCCTGCATTGCCCTGTCGAGAATGAGCTTGTAATGGTTGGAGGTGTTCGTGGCGAGGTTTCCAAAGCTGTCGCTGTCATGCAGGGCAACAAAAAGAGTGTAATCGCATTCATTGGCCTGGTGACTGGCACTACGGACAAATCGATGGTCAACACTTGCATCCAGGGACGGGAGAACTAGCCAAATGGTTCTTGTCGCTCCCCCCACGAGATTTCTGGCCAGCTGATTCGGAAGGTATCCCATCCGATTCGCCACCTTCTTGATTTTATCCCGCGTTTGTACTTTGACGCGTACGTCTCCGCGTATAGCCCGAGATGCCGTAGAAATATCGACTCTGCAAATTCGGGCAATATCACTTAGTTTTACTCTAGACATTTCTTTTACAAGATTACATGAGCGCGGAAGTTCATGTAAAGGGTAGCGAAGAAGTATCAAGGCTTTCTAGTGCCCCGGGCAGGTATTATTTCATTCGACACGAATACAAGCGCTTGTTCTAATTTCCTAACTCTGCACTCTTCCCCTTCATCTTATTCTCGCCCGCCATGTCTAGTGCAAACGCCGGCGATGGCCCACTCGCTCTGTAAATTTGGCCTGTCCATGAATCGATTTCAGGTAGAAAAATTTACAGCTCAAAACGTATTACGAAAAGGGGTCAGCGGGGCACGATCCTTATTACCAGAAAACATCAGCCGACTCTCACTCCCCAACTCTCCTCGGGCCTCCTCATTCATCTTGTCTTCTCGACTCCATAGCATCTTCACTCCCACACCACCAAACGCCGCTCTCGCGAAAAATCTCCTCCCGCCCGGCAAATAACTACGCTCCTTATGCGATTAGCACACCCTTCCCAATGGCTGCGACCCGCCTCGGTGGCCGGACTTCTGCTTCTCACTGTCGCATGGGTTGTACGCGCCTCAGAGCCTCCTCGCCTCACCTATCCTTACGCGCCCTACAATGAGGGAAAAATGGATCCCCAACTCACGGGGTGGCCGCTCACCAAGGAACAGATGGCTTGGGCCCTGAAAGGGGAATATACCCGCAAGCCCGGCCACGAAGTGGACAAGCATCTTCCGGAGATGTGGTTTGTCACGCCGACCGCTTCTCGCTGGGGCAAAGATCCAACCACGAACGACTGGATCACACATCACGGCACCTTGATTGAGCAAGTCCGTACGGCCGGTCCCGCCATCGATATCGCGCTACTAGGAGACAGCATCACGCAAGGATGGGGCGGAAGTTGGGATGGTCTGCCCGTGATCGCGGCTTGGAAAAAGAGCTTTGACGGGCGCAAGATGGTGAACCTCGGGATCGGCGGCGACCGAATCGAGAACATTCTTTGGAGGCTAGATCATGGCGCACTAGATGGCTCGTACCCCAAGGTAATCGTACTAATGATCGGTGTGAACAACGCCCCGCTCGTCTTTGCCAACGGCGTCCCTTCCATGCGGGCCGCGGAAGGAATTAAGCTCTGCCTCGACAACCTCCGCCTCCGTTGTCCGGGGGCGCAGATCATTTTGATCAAAGTCCTTCCCGCTTTTGATCCCACCAAGGAGACCGGCAAAGCGGTGGTGGACATCAACAAGGCGCTTGACCAGGCGGGTCTCGACGCCAATCCCCACGTTCACATTCTCGACCTTACGGGAGATTTCACCAAGCCCGACGGTACGCTCAAAACCGAACTTTACTCCGGCGATAACCTGCACATTGGCCCGGCCGGTTACGAAGTCTTCTCGACAAAACTGAAGCCGCTTGTGGACCAACTCCTGAATAAAACGGAATCACCGAAGGCCCCGAGCGATTTGAGGCCGGATGCCCGTCCCGCTGCGCTTCCGCAACCCTCCGCAGGCACATGAAAGCGATCCTCTGGTCTGTCTTCTTTGCGGTCTTCAGCCTCGTGCCCTGCCGAGCGGTTGAGATCCAGACCGATCTGGCGATTCCGCCTCTCTCCACAGAAGGCCCCTCGCCGGGGCATCGGTTCTTGGAAACCGCGCCCGAATACCAAGGGAGTGGCGTTCACCATCAGGTTTATCTTCCGCCCGACTGGACTCCCGATTGGAAACACTTAAAGAAATCCTGGCCCGTGGTTGTTGAATACACCGGAAACTACTATCCCCCTTCGGGTTCCACCGGACGGGTCGAAGATGCCGCCTTGGGGCTTGGCCTCAGTGGCGGAAAAGCGATCTGGATCGTGTTGCCGTTTGTTTCTGCGGACGGGACGAAAAACGAGCTGATGTGGTGGGGCGACGAGCAAGCCACAGTCAACTACGCGAAAACGAACGTGCCCCGCCTATGCGAAACCTACGGTGGAGATTCGGAGCGGGTGGTGCTCTGCGGTTTCTCCCGCGGGGCCATCGCCGTGAATTACATCGGACTCCACGATGACGAGATCGCCCGGCTCTGGAGCGGGTTCATGTCCCACGACCATTACGATGGCGTGCGTGCTTGGCCTGGCACGACCTGGGGCGCACCCTTGGAATCTTATCAAGAAGCCGCAGGCAAACGGCTCGCGCGACTGCAGGGCCGACCCGTGCTGATCTCCCAAGCCAATGAGACCGGCGGCACCCCCATGATCGAAAATTATATCGGCCCCCGGAAGCGGCTCGGGAAATTTACCTACCTCGGCTTCACCATGCGGAAACTTTTCCAGCAAATCCCCAATAACCTCTTTCAGGACCCGCACACAGACCGGTGGATGATGATCGATTCGCCGGAAAGACAGAAAGCTCGTGCATGGTTTACAAGCATTCCCCACAAACCATGAAAATTGAACGGAATTGCCTTCAGTTTTATCAAGGAAAACTCCCGATAGAGCGTTTTACTCATGTCAGGGGTGCGTCGAGCCCTTGCCTCAAGTGCGCCTGGGCTGTGCTCAAATTGGAAATTAAGCCGCGATGATGCCTCACGCCACTCCTCAAGTTTGCTCCATTTTACCAACACTGCCCGCACGCGAAGCGACCGAAGCTGAGCGCGAAGCTCGAATGCACTGGTGGCGCGAAGCGCGCTTTGGTCTGTTCATCCATTGGGGGCTCTTCAGTGCAGCCGGCGGGACATGGCATGGGCAGCAAACCCCGTGGCTCGGGTGTTGGATGCAATCGAGCCTGAAGATACCCAAGGACGAGTACGCGGCGGAATTGCTGCCCAAGTTCACCGGTGAACATTTCGATGCGGGTTATCTCGCTCAGTTGGCCAAGGACGCCGGCGCACGATATATAGTGCCGATCACCAAGCATCACGAGGGATTCTGCCTCTTCGACTCAAGGCACACCGATTTTAAAATCACCAACACACCAGCCAAGCGCGATTGGGTCCGGGAGCTGGCGGATGCCACCCGAGCCCGCGGGCTGAAAGTGGGTTTCTACTATTCGCAGAACCTCGACTGGCACCATACCGAGGAGGGCTGGACCCCAGATCGCTATTTCGACGAGTTGGTCTTGCCACAGGTCGATGAACTCCTTTCCGGTTACGGCGAGGTGTCGATCCTGTGGTTCGACATCCCAGGCGGAGTGATCAACCCCAGTCGAGCTCGACGTTTGGTTGAACTGTCCAAGAAACTTCAGCCCAACATCGTGATGAACAATCGCCTCGGCGGGGGCTTTCAAGGGGACTTTCAAACCCCCGAGCAAGTCATTCCGCCCACAGGCATTCCCGGGCGGGACTGGGAAACCTGCCAAACCCTTAATGACACATGGGAATACACCCACTACGACCGGAATTGGAAAAGCCCGACCATGCTCGTGCGCGAACTCATCGACACTGTAAGCAAAGGTGGCAACTACCTACTTAACATTGGCCCAAAACCCGATGGCTCCCTTCCGCAGAGCAACATCGACATCCTACGGGCCATGGGCGGTTGGATGAAAGTGCATGGCGGCTCGATCTATGGCACAACCGCCTCCCCCTTCCCACGTCAGCTTGCCTGGGGCCGTTGCACCCAAAAGTCGATCGGCAACGGCGTAACCCGGCTTTTTCTACACATCTTCCACTGGCCATTCGATTCCATCCTGCGCATCCCTGGCCTAGAGAATAAAATTGAAGAGGTCACCCTCCTGAGCGAGCCCGGCTCTGGTCCGCTCAACTACACCACAGACATTCACGGCGACCTGCTTGTCCAACTCCCCATCGCAGAGCCCAACGACTACGCCACCGTCGTCACCCTTGATGTCAAAGGCGCACCTAGGGTGGTCATCCAGCCGATCCACACCAACGCCAAGGGCATCCTCGAACTGCCGGCCAGCCTAGCCTTAATCCAAGCCGCTCCCGCCATCACGGAAATTGCCGGCTTTGGTGAGAAGACCAAGACGCTCTACTACAATCCCGGGACCCAAACGCTCGACTCCTGGATGAACCCCGAAGATCAGGCGTTCTGGCCAGTCAGCACCGTGCATCCTGGCGAGTATTTTGTGGACGTGAACTACATCCCTAAGGAAAGCGGAGAGAGTTTCGAGTATTTCGTGGAGCTGGGGAACCAGAGAATCGCCGCATCAGCAAACACCACGGGGGCGGAGCAAGTTCGCACCGATCGCATCGGAGTCCTCAAGATCGACAAAACCGACCGCTCCGATGTCGGAATCCGCCTCTCGAAAAGGACCGAGCAAGAGGCCATAAAAGTTCGTTCCATCACACTCATCCCTATCTCAATGAACCAATGATTATTCAGCTCCAGAAACTCATCTCCCTCATATTCGCAATCTTCCTGAGGTGCGAAAGTCGACACGATCACCCCTCATTCTCGCCGCCAGCGTTTCGTTTGCCAACGACCCCGCAAAACAGCGGCCTTGCGATCACCTGCGCGAAGGTGTGCGCCATCATGCATAGGATGAACCAAAACAATACGAGGATATGCACTGTTCTACTGCTCTCCGCTTGCCTCGCCGGCATCGCGTCGGCAGCGGACGTGCTCGGCCCAGAGGAAGTTTTGGCTACGAAGCCAGCCGACACGGCGGCCATCGCCAAGCGACGTCCAGCGGACCCTGCGCTGTGGCCGATCACCCCCACCGCTGGATACGGGGGCTGGTCCAAGACCACCGGATCGACCTGGCTCGGTAGCCACACCAAACTTGAAGCCGTTGCGGCTGCAAGTCCATCAGCCGAGATCTTACTGCTAGGCGATGCGCTTCCGACCAATCTGGGCAATGGGTTAGAGGCCACGCCAACGCCGCCTGCGTCTTGGAAGAAGTATATAGGATCTAGACAAGTTCTCAATCTGGCCCAGCCCGGAGAGAACACCGAGCAGGTGCTGTGGCGTTTGAAATGTGCATTCATTGATCACCTCTCGCCTCGCGTGGTCATAATCGGCGTAGGCGCGAACAATCTCGTGGCGGTCGAACGTCACAAGGTGTCTGTGGCTGCCATAGCCAAGGGTATCGAGACGGTCATCAGCACGGTGCGTTCCCACTGGCCCAATGTGACCGTAGTGGTCATCGAACCCCTGTTGATGGGTCGTCCCAAACCTGCCCAGCGTGAGAACCTCGCTGCTCTCCAGACTGCCATCGACGCCCTGCCCCGGATACCAGGGGTCACTTTCGTAAATCCACGAGGCCTGTTGGCCGATGATGCCGGCGTGATCCGCACCGACCTTTCGGGGTATGGGGGACTACTGCTCAACGATGCTGGTCGCGAGGCCTTGGGAGCCGCCCTAGCTGCAGCGCTGAAAGGACAACCATGAACATCTTTCGTCTACTACCTATTGCTCTCATCTGTTCGGCTTTATCCGCTCAGGAAACACCACCGATCACTTACCCCTACGAGCCCTACCATCAAGGGCAGATGGATCCGCAAATCACCGGCTGGCCATTGAGCGCAGAAGGACATGCGTGGGCCATCCGGCCGCGGGACCAGCGCCGACCCGGGGACGAAGTGGGAAACCCTCGGCTTGAGCTCATCCCGGTGGTTCCCTCGGCAGGCCGCTGGAAAGATCCCGAGAAATGGCTGAACCTCCATAGCACCTTGGTGGAAATCGTGCGTTCTCAGCAGAAGCCGGTGGATGTGGTCCTCCTCGGCGACAGCATCACTTGGATGTGGGGCGGCACCAAAACCGGCAATCCCAAATTCGAGGAGGCTTGGACTAAGCGCTTTAGCCACCTGAACACAGTTAATCTCGGCATTCAGGGTGACACGACGGAAAACATCCTGTGGCGATTAGACCACGGGGCCTTAGACGGCATCGACCCGCAGGTCATAGTACTGCTAATCGGCACCAACAATAAACCTAACGCCAAAACGCAGAGTGCGGTGGCCGAAGGTATCCGCCTAATCCTCGATAATTTGCAAAAGCGCTTGCCCAAGACTCGGATCATTTTGGTCAAAACCCTGCCGGTGGCGACCGAGGACATGCGCTGCTTCTGCGATTATCTGGATACGCTTAACTTTGACCAGCGCACCGGGGTCCAAGTCTTAGACTTATGGGAGGAACTGGTGCTCCCCGACGGCACAATCGACCGTGACCAATACATCGACGGCAGTCTGCATCTAGGTGCCGGATACGAGATATACGCCGATAAGCTGCAACCGCTGATGGAGAAGGCGCTGAAACCATGACACGGTTTGTCGCCATCCTTGTGCTTATTGTGTTGCCTTTCACCCGATGTTGGGCGACTGAAGCAGTCAGCCCTCCGGACGTCTTGACCATCCCGGCGGATTTGGAAAATCCAGTATTGGCCGATGGAAAACCCGTTCCGGGAAAAGCCGTGCTACAGTCACTCCCACGCTACGCAGGAACAAAAGTCGCCCACGCGCTTTACTTGCCCACAGATTGGTCTCCGAACAAGCGGTTCCCTGTTCTGGTCGAGTATTTGGGCAACTCCGCCACGGTTCGTGATTACCGGGGCATCGGTTACGGTCTGACTGGTGGGAAAGGCTTCATTTGGGTCGTACTGCCTTTTGTCAGCACTGACGGAAAAAAGGACGAGGCGTGGTGGTGGGGCGATGTGGCAGCAACCACTGCTTATGCCAAGGAAGCCGTGCCGGCGATTTGCAAACAATGGGGTGGGGATCCAGCCAAGGTGATTTTGGTTGGATACTCGCGGGGCGCGATCGCCTGCAACTACATTGGCTTGCATGACGACGGAATTGCCAAGCTCTGGCAGGCCATCATTCCAGTCAGCCACTACGACGACGGACACATTCCTTGGGACATGACGCCCGAGGAGCAACATCGTGCCCCGGAACGGTTGCGGCGATTAGGAAAAACCCCGCAGTTGATCGCGGGCGAGCATTGTAGTGTTCCGCAACTTGGCAGTGACAAACCGCTTTTGGAAAGAATCAAAGAAAAGAATCTTACGTCGTTCATCGCTGCAAAGGAACAGCTTGGCCTCAAGCCAATAACAGAAGTCGAAGGCACCCGAAAATTCATCGCAAGCAACTTTCCCCAAGGCAACTTTACGCTCGTTGACCTACCATGGGTGAATCACGGCTCAAAGGTTTTGTTGCGGGACACACCCGAACGGAGAAAGATCCGGCAGTGGCTTCAGGAGATGGCGCGCGACGCGCAAAATGATTCCTAATAAATATGAAGACAACTACAACTCTCCTCGTCTTGGCGTCATTTATAATCACTCTTCACTCTGAACAGTTGTCGCCTTCAGATTTAGTTGAAATCAATGCACTAAAGAAGGGTGTGGAGGATGCTTACACCGCCTTGCGTTCCACCGAAGACGACAGCGGAAAGCTTTACAAGGCCTATGCTCAGTTGGAGGAAACCAATGTGCCCAAAATATTCTCGCTGGCCCAGAAAGATCCAGAATCACAACCCGCTTTCGATGTGTTTTTTTGGATTGCGATGAACAGTTACGCATTGCGTGGATGCATTCGCACCTATCAGCTCCAGTCGCTTGGATATCTCACGAAATATCATTCAACCAACTCAAAGCTTGGCCCGCTCTGCAGTTATCTCGGCCGCTACTGGAGTGATTCGTGGGGTGGCAATCGAATGAATTGGGTTTTATTGAAGTCACTGGTCGAACAAATTTCTAACCCCGCCGCTCGCGCACGTGCAATGAACGAGTTGGGCCGTCTTGAAGCGAACAAGTCCGAGCTGCCAGCGGTGGACTTTCTGAAGTCAGTAATCAAAAACAATTCCAACCGCAACATTCGCGCTCAAGCGATTTATGCCTTGGGGCGTCTCGACGCCGACAAGTCGGAGCAATTGGCTGGATTTGAGAAAATCCCGGCATATGCGAAAAGCATGAGCGCTATCGCCCTGGCTGAATGGAAAACATTCGGAAGTTCCCAGCAAGCCGCTGCCGATGCCGAAAAAGAATTCAACGATGTCATAGCCAATTACTCTGACTGTCTTGATTTGGGGGAACGTAGTAGCCCGAAAGAAGAAGCACCGCGTTTGAAGGAACTGGTAGAACAAAACTTATTTGCCCTGAAACATCTTTCCCTCGGCAAAGAAGCTCCGGAAATTGAAGCGGAGGGCGTGGATGGCAAAAAATTCAAATTAAGCGACAGCCGTGGAAAAATCTGTGTGCTGACTTTTTGGGCCACCTGGTGCGGACCCTGCATGGCTATGGTTCCCGAGGAAAGAGCACTGGTCCGGCGTATGCAGGGGAAACCATTCAGCCTTATCGGCGTCAATGGCGATGAGTCGCTTCAGAATGCAAAGCGTGCGATGGAGCGCGAACAGATGACATGGCCTTCTTTTTGGAACGGCAAGCAGGGATCAAAAGGGCCAATCGCCAAGGCATGGAATGTTGAGGGCTGGCCGACGGTTTATATCTTGGACGCCAAGGGCATCATTCGTTTCAACGGGGGGGCGGCCCACGACCTCAATAGATGTGTGGACGAACTCATGAAGGAGTTGGCAGAAACTTCACTATGACTAAGGCCACGAGCGACAACAATTACTGTGGCTAAACGCAATTACGCCCTAACCGCTGGAGTACCGCTACGCGAATTTGCCGCTCCCAGGCTCCCTTATCAACCGCCACAACCCAAACATTACCGCCCAAAGATTGCCTTGATCGGCTGTGGCGGCATCTCGGCTGCCCATCTCGACGCTTATCGCACGGCCGATTGGGACGTCGTTGCTTTATGTTCCCGGCGCCAAGAGGCAGCAAAAGCACGGTGTCAAGAATTCTATCCCCACGCAGAAGTTTATACGGACTACCGGAAACTGCTTGAACGTGAAGACGTGGATGTGGTGGACATCGCGCTTTATCCCGAACCGCGTGTGGCGGTGATGGAAGCCGCGCTGGACGCAGGCAAGCATGTGCTGAGCCAGAAACCGTTCGTACTTAATTTGGACGTGGGTGAGCGTCTGGTGGCCTTGGCCGCCAAGCGTCGCCGGAAGCTGGCCGTGAACCAGAACGGACGTTGGTCGCCCTACGCCAGCTACGCCGCACAAGCCATTCGCGCCGGACTGATTGGGAAAGTGCAAACCGTCTCTATGCGCCTCAACTGGGATCAAAGCTGGATCAAAGGAACGCGCTCCGAAGCGTTTCATCACATGTTGCTCCAGAATTTTGCCATCCACTATTTTGATATGACCACCATGTTCTACGAGGGGCATGACGCGCTGCAGGTTTTCGCCGCGAATGACTCCGCGACCGGTCAACAGGTCAAGCCACCCATGATCGGGAGCGCGGTGATTCAGTTTAAGAACGGAATGGCAACCTTGAGTTTTGACGCCCACTCAAGGTTTGGAGCGCAGGAAGCCATTTCCATCGCTGGCTCGGCGGGAACCATTCAGATGCAGGGCAAGCTTTTCACGGCGCACGATTTAACACTCTTCACTAAGCGCGGATTCGCCAAACCCAAACTCCAAGGCAAATGGTTCAACGACGGCTTTCGTGGCGCAATGGGCGAGCTGTTATGCGCCATCGAACAAGACCGCGAGCCATCCAACTCGGCACGACTCAATTTGCGAAGTCTCGCCATTTGCTTTGCCGCCGTGAAATCTGCTGACACGGGGCGGGCGCAAGCGCCAGGCAAGATTCGTTGCGCGGCATGAACTCCGGTTGGAAGGTTGAAACAGCATGGATCACCAAAATGACAACGCACGCGATGATCAGCGGGAAACGGAGCTAGCATCCCCGCAATGAACAAAAGCTCCGAAGAGTTTAAAGCACCAACCGGAGTCGCTCACCCACTCTCCGGTCTGCAGCCAGAGGTTCCAGCGAGTGCGGCGCCCTCTGCTCCCCCATTCCTCTATCCTTATGCGCCCTATAACGATGGAAAAATGGATCCTCAACTGGCGGGATGGCCTTTGTCGGAGTCGGAGAGGAAATACGTCCTCCAAGAGGAGTTCGCCTTTCGGAAACCCGGCTGCGAGCAAGGGAAACGCTTTCCGAACTTGGATGCAGTCACTCCGTCCGCTGGCTACTGGCCGACGTTTTTCGGGAACACCGAACCGGGTGACACCCAGTGGCTGGATATCCATGGCCGGCTGGTCGAGAAGATTAGAGCCACCAGGGAGACGGTGGATGTCGTGCTGCTCGGCGACAGCATTGTTCAGGGGTTCGGTGGGGGTTGGAATGGGCCGGATTTTAACCCGGCATGGAAGCGGCTCTTCGCAAACTACTCGGCGCTGAATCTCGGAATCAGCGGCGACAAGGTGGAAAACATTCTTTGGCGGATCGATCACGGGGCAGTGGACGGTCTGTGCGCAAGGGTTATCGTCCTGCTCGTCGGCATCAACAATCACCCCGGTCCGGACAATGCTGCCCCGATTGCCGAGGGGATAGGTCTGTGCATTCGGAACCTCAGGCTGCGCCTGCCCGGAAGCTATGTCATCGTCGTTAAGACACCGCCCGCCCGAAACGAAGATGTCCGGCCTCTGCACCAACTTCTCGAAACCATACCCTCCACCCAAGACCCGATGGTGCATCTCGTCGATGTCTATGACGATCTGGTGAATCGGGACGGCTCGCTCAAGGCGCTCGGCTTTGCGGACGACAAGCTTCACCTCGACATCATCGGTTACGAAATCCTTGCGACGCGGCTGAAGCCGGTCCTGCGACGCATACTCAACAAATGTGGAAACGACAGTCCAGAGCCGCCGTCTGGGCTGACACTCACCCTGGTGCATGAACATCCCAAGGCGCTGCTGAAAGCAGGCTTACCGGGCATGGGCGATAACCTTTACGGCGTGGAGGGGGGCTGTGTGGTGAAGATTCGCGACACCTACCATTTCTTCACGGCCGAGATGTCGGGCGATCCACGTTTGATCAAGATGCGCCTAGCTCACTGGTGCAGCGAGGACCGCCTCTGCTGGACGCGGCGTCAGACCATCGTGGAATCCAGTGCGGCCCCGGGTGATCCACGCGCCTCGCTCTGGGCGCCTATGCCTGTCTATGACCATCGCGAGGGACTCTGGAACCTTTTCTACGTCGCCTACACCTACGTTAATAACTATACGGAAGATGGTCGTATCTGGCGGGCCGTCTCCAAGACCCCGGGTCCAGATGGCATTAACGGACCTTGGCGGGATGTCGGGGTCGTGCTGCAGATGGGCAAGGAAAGTCAAAACTGGGAAGGGCTCCAAGGGGTCGATTCGTTTTTTCCCTACCCCGTGGGCGACAAGTGGCTGGGCTTCTACGGGAGCAGCGATTGCCGGTCGTGGTTTCGCGTCGGTCTCGCCGAATCCCCTGCCCTCTCCGGTCCGTGGAAGCGCAGGGACGGCAACCCCATCACCTTGAGCGGACCCCGCGGGAGCGAAAACCCCGTGGTCACGCGGCTGAAGAGCGGACGCTATGTCGCTGTTTTTGAAACCGTTTTCCGCGAGGACGGATTTGGTTATGCGGACTCCGCGGATGGTATCCACTGGTCTGAGGCCCGAGAACTACCGCTTCTGGCCCCGCTCTATGCCCTCCGCAAAGTCCGGACACCCCTGGGCCTGATCGAAGAGGACGACGGCACTTTCTCGGTTTTCTACACAGGGTTTGCGCGAGGGGACGATTGGGGAGAGCTCTGGTATTGCCGCGTGAGAATCGAAGAATGCAACCTAGGGTCACCTCATGCGGAGGCTGACTGCCGGGCGAGGCGGTGACGGGCGATGACTTCGGCATTGAGCGGATAACTCCGGACGAGCAGGAAAGCCCCCACGAGGCAGAGGATCGGGAGCGCGACAAAGGAGAGCTTTAATTGTCCGAGGGTTGCAGCCGATTGCCCCTGCGTGTCGAAAGAAAAACCGGAGGCCGAAATCAGCACGCCCCCGGCAAACAAGGCGATGGCGATGCTGATCTTGAATCCCAAGCTAAAAAAAGCAGAAAAAAGTCCCTCGCGTCGGGTCCCCTCCTCGATTTCATCGAGATCACACACCTCTCCGACCATCGGCGCTGTCAACACGAAGACAAAGGTGATGCCGGCCACGAAGAGGACGTGAAAGACAACCTGAATCGCGGGGAAATCAGGCCGGAAGAGCCATGGTGAGAGGATAAGAGAGACCACCATCAGGGCCAGCGCAGCATAAAGAAGCGGCTTCCGACCAATCCGCGCGGCCATGTTCCCGACAAAGGGGGCCAGAGCAAAACCGGCAAAGGCTCCGCAAAATCCGGTCAGAGCCATGAGCCGCGTGGCGTCTGCCTTGCGGGCCGCCAAATCGCCCACGGGATACACAAACGCCAAGTTCATGTAGTAAACCATAGAGGACCACACGACCAAGGCTAGGAGGGCAAGGGAAACAATGCCCGTGGCTTGCAGGAAAGGGCCGTTGCGCAGAGCACATTTCAGGCCGTCCCACAGCCCCGGTGCTTTTGAAGCGGCAACGGGAAGTTCCAGCGGCTCGGGAAGCATCCATGCGGCCAGAAGCCCAAGACCCAGAATCAGGAACGCGAGGACGACAGAGAAGCATGCCAGCGACTCCAAGGCATTTGCACCAAGGACGCCGCTAAAGATCAGCATGGGGACGAAGGGCAGCGCGCAGAGGACGATGTTGTTAGCTGCCACCCGCCAGCCCATGACCGCATCCCGATCCCGCTGGGCGGGAGACATCTCGAGACCCAGCGCAAAGTAAGGAACGCTGTAAAGACTGAAGGCGGTGTAGTAGAGAAAGGCGACAACCAGCACATACCACCAGAGCGAAGAACTGCTCCACCCTGTGGGCGGGTTCCACAGAAGCAGGGTGCAAAGCGCCCCGGTTACCGCACCGGCCACGACATAAGGACGGCGCCGCCCCCAGCGCGTGCGGGTGTGATCAGAAAAATTCCCGATAAGCGGATCGTTAAAGGCATCCCACAGGCGAATGATCATCCCGACGAGCCCGATGGCCGCTGCACCTAGCCTCAACTCACCATCGTAAACGATGAAAATCAGTAACGCGTATGCATTGTTCAGCAGGGAGTCCGGCAGATACCCAACCCCATACCAGATCTTCGTCTTTAGCGGCAGGTTGGGGGATTTCGCATCTTGGCGGTGGTTGGTCATGGCTGGACAATGAGATTTCTAAAGGGAGATGGGTAACCATCAAGTCGAGCAGCCGGCAAAAGTCGCAATTTTCCATTTCCCATCCTTTTTGCCGATCAGGAAATTTTGTCCATTTTGCCCCCCTCGGAACCGGAGAAGGAGCATCCTCTCCGGGTTGACCGAGTAACGGAGCGGATCCACCCCTCGACTTTGGATGTCTTGAATCTCCTGAAGGTCTTTTGCTGGGATTTTTTCGACCAAGACCTCCAAGATCTCCCCTTTCACAAGGATCCTGATCAGGTTCAGGTTCCTCTCGTTTATCACCGGGCCCTTCACCTTGTCTGATACCTCGTAAAGGGAATAGAAAAGTTCGGCGTCGTGGGTGAGAAATGCTTTCCAAACTTGGTCAGTTAACGGACGATATTCCTGAGGATCAGGCACCTCGGCAAAGGAGAATCTGCCGAGGCTTCCCCAAGCCAGCAAAGCCAAAGTGAGAGTGCCTAAACCGACTCGCGCAAGCACAAGACCGTCCGGTATTAGACCTGACGGCGGCGGCGAATGGCAAGGTGGGTGCCGAACAAGACGGCAGAGAGAAGAGACAACGTCGTGGTGGACGGCTCGGGAATGGCTTGGAACTCAAGCTGGGATCCGTTGAATTGAAAAGTACCCGTATTGCTATTACCCAGATTGGTGTAGGTGAAATCTGTTGCGGCGAAACTCGTGCCTGCGAACCCGCCTCCAACAGAGGCGGCGCTAGCCCAATCCACCAGTGTGAACGTCCCTGTGGCTGTGCTGCCCATGAAATCAAAGCAGAAGACCGAACCACTCCCTTTGATAAACTCGCTGGCTGCACCCGTAATCTGAAGAAGATCCGCCGTGTTGGCTACGCCCAACTCGAACTTCCAATTTGTAGTTGCACCACTTACCAGGCTCCCATTCCAAATCACATCATTCGCCACCGTCAGCGTCCCAATGCTGTTGCCTGGCGCCAAGATACCGCTGATCGTAGTGGCACCAGCAATCGAACCTGAGCCTCCAACTGTAGCCCCAACCGCTACCGTAACCGCTCCGGTTCCGGTGGCAGAACCAGTGCTGTTGTTGGCGAGAAGAGTCCCAGTCGAAACGGTGGTGCCAGCGGTGTAGGTGTTCGCTCCTGTGAGCTCCAAGGTACCCGTGCCAGTTTTAATCAGCGCAATATTTTTTTCGGCAACGGTAGAGCCTCCGATTACGCCATTGCCCCCGAACGTGTTGATCCCAGAGGCAATGTTTAAGGTCAAATTCGCGGTGGTTCCGTTGGCAGAGCCGACAACATTTCCACCCGACCCAGTGGCAAGAAGACCCCCCAAGGTCTGATTTTTGGCGGAGGATGAAGCCCCAAGCTGGAGGGTCCCCGCAGTAGCAGCGCTGCCAAGAGTCACTGTCGTACCTACCGGAAGGCGATTGTCTGCACCAGTCAGACCAATCCTGCCTGCCTCAATAAACGTTCCGCCAGACCAGTTGTTTCCGGAACTTGCAAGAAGTAACGTTCCAGCACCCGCCTTGTAGAGCCCCGCCGAACCCGCGATCAGTGAGTTGATGGTGACCGACAATCCAGGGTCGATCGTAATGGTCGGCGTTGTGCCGTTTAGAGTAAGCGAAAAATGAGAGCTAAGACTATAGTTGCTAGCCTTGAAGGTAAGGTCATTCGCCGTCACTGCTGAACCCAAAGTAACAATGCCCCCATTTGCTCCGGCAAACACCGCATCATTATCCGTACCACTACTGGGCCACGCAATGTTAGTAGAACCATTATACCAGTTTGAAGTTGTGGTACTCCATGTTCCAGCCCCACCTACACCGCCGGTTCCCCAATTTAAAGTTGCCGCCGCGGCTTGGTTCAATGGCGCAGCCAAGGCCGCGCAAAAAATAAAAAGCCTGAGCATATTTCCGAAGGGAATAGAGGGAATGTCCCTTGGACGAAGCAACTTGTTCCAAACGCTTGCTATCATTCTACAAGCGATTGTATCATAGAAAGCTTGTTTGTCAACTTGTTTTTGAAAGCAAATCGCCTTAAAGGAGCATTTTTTAGTGGGGGAATCCGGATTGCTTAATTGGGGCTCAAGCCTGGTGGCTTTGTTGAGCCACTCTAATCCTCTAATTCGTGCCGGAACTACTTTCATGGGTACTTCCTTTGTCTGTTAGGCACACCTTATTAAGGTGTGGTGACAGCCCTTACGCGATAGAATCGCTTATCA
>Ga0114979_10000106_pt1 | contig 50218 bp, 56 predicted proteins | sample S_140625_EF_Meta_FD_87315 | JGI IMG/M metagenome (GOLD analysis project Ga0114979, IMG submission 87315) | Freshwater microbial communities from Lake Simoncouche, Canada to study carbon cycling - S_140625_EF_MetaG | ecosystem: Environmental > Aquatic > Freshwater > Lake | place: Lake...
TATTAAGTTCAATTTATTGGCATATAATACAATCAAATCTATAATATGATTTTTATTATGTTGTCGTGTGTTAATAGTACTAATATAGCGCAAATCAATATCTACCAACAACGGTCCGTCCTCAATTAATTGTTTTTCTGTCAAATATTCTTTGTTTTTTTTCTCAAAAACATGACTATAATAATTAGTCCAAAATTCGGGCATATTTGTAATATTATAACTACCAGCATATATGTTTGATTCTTTGCTGCCTATTTTTGTATGTGTTATAATACCGCCTTTTTCTGACTTATTAGAAGCCAAATATTCATCCCATTTGGATGCAAAATTTTTAGTATTTGTGTTATTACTTGTCATACTTATGTATTATTATTATAGTATAATATATTTTTATTTCAATTTTTATAATATTATTTTATAAATTATAATACTATTATAAAATAATATTAAAACTAATATTAAAACTAATATATTAATATTATTACTATTATGTATATAAATAATAGCGCCATTAAGCGAATAGCAAAAGATGTTAAATATATTATAACAAATGAAGAGTCTTTAAGTAGTGAAAATATATATTATAAACATGATGAAGAAAATGTGTTTAAAGGTTATGCTTTAATTGTTGGGAATAAGTGCACACCATATGCATATGGCTATTATTTTTTTGAATTTACGTTTCCTGATAATTATCCTTTTGCGCCTCCAGTGGTTAAATATTTGACAAATGATGGTTCTATGCGATTTAATCCCAATTTATATTCAAACGGAAAAGTCTGTTTATCCATATTAAATACGTGGTCTGGTGAGAGTTGGAGTTCATGTCAATCAATACATTCAATATTATTTACATTAGTAACAATATTGTGCGACAATCCACTATTAAATGAACCAGGAGTGAAAGAAGACCATAGTGAATTAAATAAATATAATTATTTAGTGTTTTATAAAAATCTGGAATTTTCAGTAGCCACCTTACTATGTTTAATAAATGAGTTTCCTATAGAGCATAATGTTCCTAAAAAATTAACTCATCATAATATTGAGATTATGCGTAAATTTAAGACCATTATTAATAGCACTTTCCAAAATAATAAAACACAGATATTGGAATTAATAAATACTAATAAAATCAAATATAGTAACTTTATTACTATGAAAAATCCTTTTGAAATAGGGGTTTATAATTTGAATTATAATCTTAATTATAACAAATTATATGATTTAATAAAGGATGTATGTTAGCATTTTAGCATTTTAGCATTTTAGCATTTTAGCATTTTAGCATTTTAGCATTTTAGCTTGTTAACGGATTATTACTATTTACCATTATTTTAGCAGTAGTCATAAAAGGAGCTAAATAAATATCATCAGTTATTTCGTTTTTTGCATCTATTACAGTATCTATCAAAAATTTTAGGTCAGCTTTTAGGGCTTCGTCATCTTCATATATATTTTGTAAGTCTCTTTCAATAGTCTCTAAAGTCATTGAAAAGGGTAAGACATTTGAATTATTTATGTCTTGAAATAAGTGTTTATAATCTGGAAATACATCACTATATATAGCAATGATTTTGTTAATTAATGTCTCTAAACTATTCATCCATTCACTCATTTCTTGCATGTCAGACTCAAAGTAAGTGGCAAATATTATCTGCCAATTAGTAGTAACCCAATTATTATTAACCCAATTTATTTTTGTTTTTAATATCCAGAGCAATTTTTGACAAGTGCACAATTTTTTAATTAATTCTTTATGCATTGTTTCATCAATATTTTGCATTTCTGCTCGTAGTTGTTCTATTTGTGATAATGTTAAACCACTTGCGCTTGTGCTACTTGTTTTTCTGATTATTGCACTACATTTAGGACATTTGTTTTTTGATTGTGCATTAGACAACCACTTTTCTATACATCCAGTATGATATATATGTTTACAAGATGTTAGTGTTATGTCTTTTATATCTTTCATATCATTAAAACATATAAGACATGTTGGATCATAAACTAAATTTTTATATATTACTAAATTTTTATATATTAGAAATCTCTTTTTAAGGGTTCGTGCAATCCTACTTTTAGCTAATGTATTTTTTACTTTTCTTAGTGGAGATGGAGTCAATTCTTTAATGGTTGAAGGCTTAATAGTGGTACGCGGTTTATTAATGATTGGAGGCTTATATATAACCCCAATGACTCCGCCTTTATTGTAACGTTTTTTCATTTTAATTTTAGCACTTTTTTTGTTTATATAAAAAGGTTTATAGTTTGACTTTTTTTTAGTTCTGGTAGACATATTAATATATAAAAATATAAAATATAAAATTATGAAAATATGAAAATTATTTAATGTGTAAAATTGATTGTTATTTTAATTATTTAAATAGTATATATTATATACTATAAGACGCTAACAATGAATTTTTGTACAAATTGCAATAATATGTATTATATTAAATTAGAAGAAGAAGAATGTGATAAAATTGTTTATTATTGTAGAAATTGTGGCAATGTAGATGATAAAATTTTGGATGTAAATAAATGTATATTAGAAGAAAATATTAATAAAACGGAAGATAAATACAATGTTCATATTAATAAATATACAAAATTAGATATTACTTTGCCACGAATCAATACTATTAAATGTCCTAACAGTTTATGTCAAACAAACAGTGCAGAGTTTGACCCAAGTAAAAAAGAGATTATTTATATTAGGTATGATAATACTTCTATGAAATATTTATATTTATGTAGTCATTGTGATTTTACTTGGAAAACTAATTAAACTATTTTAAGCTATTTTAAGCTATTTTATTAACTATTAAAAAATATAATTGATATAAATATTTTTTAATATTTATATGTAAGTTATATAAAATGAGTGACAAAGTTCTTGCTGAACCAGATTCAACAGAACCAGACCAAGAGCCAGAACAAGACTTAGAACAAGACACTGATCTTGATATAGAACAAGACAATAGTGGTGATGACGCATCGACTACGCTGGATGATGATGATGATGATGATGACAACGATGACGATGATGAGGACGATGAAGAACCCAATATGTATAAACAATCACTTGATAGCAAAAAACTTGAGGTAGATGATAAAATTAGTGCAAAAAATATTTTTAATAGTGAAAAAATGGCATATACCAAATACGACCATGATGTTGAAGACTTAGATGAAAGTGATTTCAATAAATTTAACGATGATTATAAAAAAAATCATATATTAAATTATCACAATGAGTGTTTATATAAAAATTTTAATGAAATTAAAGAGTTATGTAAAGTGTCGAGAAATAAAGACGGAATAATTGTAGATGAATTGCACAAAACAATACCATTATTAACTAAATATGAAAAAACAAAAATATTAGGAATGCGTTTAAAACAATTAAACAGTGGTTGCAGTCCATATATTAGTATTAATGAAAAAATATTAGATAATAATATAATTGTATTAATGGAATTGGAGCAAAAAGTGTTACCTTTTATTATTCAACGTCCTTTACCCAATAATACTTTTGAATATTGGAAACTAGAAGATTTAGATATTTTATAACAATGTCTTTTAACATTTATCGCTTAAATCTATTTCCACAATCTAAGCATGTAACAAATGTTGTCATTGGCTCATCTGCGCTGCGTGTTTGTAGTTGATAATAAGTACATTTTTTAGATTTACATTTTCCACAAATAAAGTTGTCTGTTGATGCTTCAATTTTTGGTGTATATTTATTTTCATCTTTAATTTTTTTTTCTTCTATTAATCTTTCCCATAATGCTGGTTGCAATTCTTGATGAGTCATATATACAAATTCATGTGCTTTAAGTGATTTTGCCAATATATTTGTCAACAAACTACTGTCTTTAAGATTTATAATAAGTGTTCTTAATTTTTCTATATATAGCAATACAAAAGATTCATTACTCCATTTTTTTAATAAATTTTTTTCTTCACATACTGTTAGAGCATAATTATAAATACCTTTTTCTAAATTTTCACTAATTTTGTCATTTTTAATAATAGCATTTAATTTAACAACTACATTTGCTCTAAAAGATTCAGGGTCATTAATTTTTCTGTAAAATTTACTCATAATAATATAATAACTAATTTATTATATTATTGTTATATCAATTTTATAGTTTATATTTTATAGTTTATAGTTTATAGTTTATAGTTTATATTTTATAGTTTATATTTTATAGTTTATATTTTATAGTTCATGGCTCCTCATCTGAATAGCAGTATAATTCATAACTTAATTCAGAATTAGTATCACTTGTAGTATCAACTAATTCATCATTTTTATTTTTGTTTGTATTTAATAGTTCGTGTAATGGAGCATTTTCTTCAATGTTGTTATCATTATTTTGGTCTTCAACATTGTCTTCATTAGTATTAAACTCTATTGTTTCTGGTAAGTTAAAAAATTTGGAGAAAAATGTACTTTCCAAATTAATAAAATTACTCCCATTTTTCATTATAAAAATACATTTATTATTAATATTTACTTTTATATTATATTTAACTAATAATGGATGATTATTAGTCGTTTTAATATGATTATCTTCTTTAGACCATAATTCAATACAATTTGGGAAACAATCCCATTCAAACAATTTTTTAAAATTGTTTTTAGATTTATAACCGCATTTTTTATATATATTTTCGGTATCAATATTTTTGACTTTTATTTCTTTAAAGCATGTATTTTTTAATGTAATACAATATAACATTAATTTGCTGCACAATGTGTTAATTAATTAATACATAATAATAACTTTTTAAGTATTAATATTATAATTTATAATTTATAATATATATTAAGTATTAATGGTAGTTTGTTATATTTAATTAATAAGTTTTAATTAAATATTAATTTTTTAACTAATATACAAACTAGATGATTTTATATATTATAAAATGGATTTTACTTTATAGTATATTAATTTTTCTGATGCATAATTTATATTTGTTTTTCAAAAGTAATTTGACTAATACTAAAATAAAAGATTATTATAATACTTTTTCTATAGAAAAAGATAATAATGTTATTAACAATAGCAATAGCAATAGCAATAGCAATAGCAATAGCAATAGCAATAATTTATTATTTGATAAAATAAACATTTCATCCACTTCTTTAGATAACTTACAAAATAATGTAAGTAATGATACAATGAAAAATGAATTAAATGAATTTTTGCAAAAAATTAAACTATAAAAATAGATAAAAATAATTTATTAATTTATTAATATATAAAACTGAAATAAATTATTATTATAAAACACAATATTATCAACTATTATGGATAGTAAACACAAAAATGGTTTACAATTATTTAATGATGCTAAGCATATTATTCATAGATTTCCTAGTTATAAACAATATAATACAAGTTTTACTATTCCGAATTTAATAGATAATGCCAACTATTATGTATTAAAACCAAAAGGAAGAAAGTCTTATTTATGGTTTACTTATTACAAAAAAGACTTGTTATGTTTATTACTATTTCTTAATAAAGATTCTAATATTTATGATGAAGCAAATGAGTTTTATTATTATAATATTAATTACGATAAGCGCTTGTGTTACAATAATGTACTATTAAATGGTATTTATTTTTATAATAATACAAATAAATTAATTCAACACTGTTTTATACTAGATAATGTAATGAATTATAATTGTTATAATTTAGAAAAATTAGTACCTAATGAATATAATGATTTTAGATGTAAATTAAATTTATATAAACAAGTTTTATCACTATTGGTGAATAATAATTATAATATTTATTTAGGAATAATTTTAGATAATTATAACTCTATCTTTAAATATATATATAAATTGGATTATAAACTATATAGTATTGCTTGTTATACTAATAATCGCTTTTTAGGCAACTTTATTATTAACAATACTAGCACTTTAGATAAATCTCTTCCTGTAAATTTTAAAGTGCGTGCTTGCGTTAGCCAAGACATTTACAAATTATTTGTTTTGGAAAATAATAAAGAAGTATTTTACGATTATGCGTTAATTGATAGTTATAAAACTAGCGTTTTTATGAATCGTTTATTTAGAACTATTAAAGAAAATAACAATTTGGATTTATTAGAAGAAAGTGATTGTGAAGAAGAATTTGAAAATATTGATATATCAAAATTTGTAAATTTAGATAAATCACATATTATTGAATGTAGTTATAATAAAAAATTTAAAAAATGGATTCCAATTAATTTAGCAATTAATAATAGTATTATTAATTATAATAAAATTAATTTAATTATTAAAAAAAATAAAATATTTATTTAGTATATAAAAAGAATGTTGGAGACTTTACAAAACGAGATTGTTCAAGTTGGTGGCGAAGCGGATTGGCAGCAAGGCGGTAGACGTAGACGTAGACGTTCGTCGGGTGGTCGTCGCACTCGTCGTCGCAGAATGGAAGGCGGAAGAAGACGCAGACGTTCGCGTAGATATTAAATATAATACTTTTTTTAGTTTTTTAGTTTTTTAGTTTTTTAGTTTTTTAAACAATTTTTAATATAACTATAATATATTATATTAAAAATGCTTGGTGGATTTACATATAAAAATATGTTTGGAAAAACTAAACGCAGTAGTAGGCACAAACGTAGTAGTAGATACAAAACTAGCACAAAGAAACATATTAGTACACGCAAGAGTAGTAACAAACCCAAGAGTAGTAACAAACCCAAGAGTATAACAAAAAAATAATTACAACATATTAAAATGAATATACAAATAAAAGACTTACATATATTGATAGTAGTCCTATAAATATTATATTAGCATTTGATAAATGGTTTAATAAAAAATTTGATACTAATAATGTTGATATTAATATTACTGCATCAACAAGCAATATTTTTTTTCCATATTCTTTTGCATATTTTTTGAAGAACTCTAATATTTTACTGCTTTTTGTATTAATAGAATTTAGAAACATTCCAAAAGAAGTATCATGCACTATTCCTATAATAGCAACACATAATAGTTGTAAATAAAAATTAGGAGTAAATAATGTAGCTAAATAGGTTCCAATTAATACTGATGTTATATCTACCGTATAAGCACCTAGTGTAAATTCATTATACCATTGCCTAATAGTTTTTCTAGTTAATGCACTAAAATAGATTAAAATTAATCCTATGCTCTCTACAATTATAGCACCAACCGCTAATGTTAATAAAGTATGAGAGCTCATTAGTATATATTTAATATATATTAAAATATATTAGCATGCTTAGTTTATTGTAATTAAACATTTATTTATTGTGTCATCGTTAGCATCATTAATGCTAGTAGCGTAAATTAATCCTTTTTTTTTGCGACCATTTGGTACTAATATGTTCCAATAATTACAAGATGCATTACTTTCTAACATTTCTTGTGTAACTTCTAATAATGTAGTTGTTTCATTTTTCGGGGCTAATGTTTTTAAATGGTTTATATAATCATTATATTTTTGATTATTTGAGCGAATAATTTTATAATTTTTTTCGTTATAAAATGCGCGCCGTTTATTAAATTGATTTAGAAATACATCATGATTATCTATTAAATCAATTACAAGCGGGTTAGCGTGTTTTTCTCTCAAAATGCGGCCAACAGCTTGAATAATATCAGATTTTGGGCTTGCTAAAAATAGACTTGTTAATGATTTAATATCAAGTGCTTCAGCTGCCATACTATACGTTGCCAATATGATTTGTTTTGATTCGCTTTTTTTCAATTCTTCCATTTTCATTCCACCAATATAATAGCCAACAGATGCTATTTTTTTATGAGTTAATGAGTCAAACAAATAATTTAATAAATTTTTTGTTTGAGATAACACAATAAATTGTTGGGTTGGGTTAATTAACAATTCGCTTTCTAATATATATACTATAAAATCGCTTCTGTTATTATAATTAGACACTTTACTTACCATTGTTGAATATTTGACATTTCCTCTATAATCTCGTTCAACTTCATTATAGTCATCATCATTTTCAACAATATAATCAATTGCCTTTACCAATACATTATCTTGAGAACTATTTTTAGGTGGTTTATAGCATATTTCTCCTAAATGCATTTTAAACAATTTTGTTAATCCGTCTTTCCTGTCCATTGTAGCACTTAGTCCAAGACCGTATAATGTATTGCATTTTTTTAAACAATTGCTAAATACTTCACTTGACATATGATGACAATTACTCACAATAGGGCTACATCTTATTGTTATTTTGTCATCAGTCACTATATTTGCTAATATATAGTTATGATTGTCGGCAACTTCAATATCATATACATCTATTAAATCATCATTTAATATAAATTCTTGTTTTACTACTTCTAATAACACCAGTTCATTTGAAGACCCGCTTTTGCTAAGAATTTGTGACCCACTATTTAATTTATGGGCTTCTACATAGTCATTAGGTGTCAATATTTTATGATTTAAAGTACATTCAATAGTACATTCAAAAGTGTTATGTTCATTATTTAATGTTAATTTTACAAATTGATTGCTCTTTTTCTTCCAAGCATATGTGAGTGGTTTATATTCAAACGTTTTTAAGGTTTTATTGTAGCTGCGAATTTGTGCTGCTCTGTTTTGTTTCCACAATTTATAGAGATTTGATATTTTTACACAGCCTCTACTTGTATAAATTAGTGTAGACCCTTTAAAGCATTCATCATATATACTTAGACCAAAACTATCAAATAATGTGTCTTGATAAGTTTTCATACTTACAGACTGAATCATTGCTAACACAATATCTTTATTCTCTATATCAACAATTGGTCCTTGTATAAATCCAATTTTGGCATTAGGCAAATATTGTGTTATTCTCTCTACCCATTGATTCTTTAGGAAAGACTTATGAACAAAAATGATTGTTTTTTTGCGCAACACTTCAATAATTTTAAGGCCTAATACTGTTTTTCCTGCACCAGTCCATAACTCAATAAGAGCAGACCCATTACCTTTATTATTTGTACTATTCTCTGTATTATCTTTTGTATTAGTACTAACAAAATCAATAGCTTTTAAGTATTCATTTAACACTTTTTGCTGATAATCTCTCAAATCCCCATTAAATTTCAGAGTAATAGTAGTACCATATTGAATTTTTATAGTTTTTGGATAGCCAAACATATTTATACCCCAATAACGTGGAACATATAATTTTTTTTCAGACTCTTGATATGCAGGAAAAGATTTAGCTTCTACTAATGAATTAATTAAAACAGGTTTTAATGTTAATTCGTCTTTAATAAAATCAATAATTTTAGTAGTTAAACATGTTTTATAAATAGAATACCCTTTGTTGCCTAAATAGCTGTTTATTGCATTGTTATTTTTTAAATTTTCAATTGTATCAGCAATTTCTAAATAAGTCTCTCTATTTTTAGGGCTTACTTTTTTTAACTTTAACATAATTAGTAATTAAAAGTTAGACTTTATAAATAGCAATTTCAATATTTTAATACTATTTTCAATTTTTAATAAAATAATTAAATATTTGAATATTTTATTATTTTAATATTTAAATAGTGTATAATGAATTTAGTAAACAATTTTAAGGCTAAAGTATTGCAACTAAAAAACATGAAATCTTTTGAAATAGCTTTTGTTGTAGTATTAATTTTATATTTAGTAAGTAATGTTTCTACACCATATGATTTAGCACCGCATATAAATAATGTATACATGTATGTATCGTTATTTGCTATTGTTATTTTACTTTCACTAAATACTAACCCGTTAATAGCACTATTATTTGCTTTTGTTGCTTTAATTTTTCTACAGCGTTCCAAAAGTGTAGATCACATGGTTATGGCGCCAAGCAATGCTAATAAAACTGCAACAATGGAAAATTTAAATTCACATTTAACTATAAAAACTCTTGAAGAAGAAATGGTGGGGCAAATTGATAGACAACCTGATAATATTGTTAGTCAAAATACATATCATCCAGTCATGTGTGATGCACACGATGCTTCACAATTAAATTAATTAGTATTAATATTTGTTTGCTCTTTTGCTATAACAATTCTAGGATACATAATAAATATATAGTTTCCAAGAAAGTAGGCAATTGCTAAAAAAATAATTCCAACAATTATTTGTAAACCTATATTATCCAAAATTTTCTCTGGAGCAAATAAATTATTTGCTTCTTTTAACACATCTTGTGTACTAGTATCTTCTATACTAGAATTATTGGTCGAATTAATTACTATATTATTTTCATCAACAGGATTACATTTAATATATATATTGTCTTCAGGATTGCCATATGTTTTTATTGTCCAATTAGCATTGTTATATATTTCAGTCCATGTTGTAATATCATCTACTGATTTACCAAGAACTTCTAATGTAAAATTTGGATTTTTTAATAATTGTTTTAATGACAAATTTTTACTAAATGTGGCTCGTGTTCCCAAAGAATCTTTATAATAAGCCGCTACAGACTTGGTTCCATTATTTGTAACACTATTTCGCTTTATGCTTAATAAAATTGGATCCGATTGTTCAAGCGCACGTTCAGCGAAACTAATAAATTCTAACCATTCATTTTTATTAGACATAATTATATTATAAATTTATTATAATATAATTTTATTATTTTATTTTAGTTATAATATAATTGTAATATTTTAATATAATTGTAATATTTTATTATACTCATAATATAATTTTATTATGGGTAGTTTTACATTACAACTTTCAGTGGATGATTCTAATAGTAAAACAAGAAATGCCAATGCTTTAAAAATATTAATCTTTATGTTATACTACGTATATTACAATACATTTGAAGAACCATTAAATAAACATTTTTTTGAACGTATGACAAATGATCCAGCTGAGCAAAAATCTATATCATTTAATAGTTTGATGGGAAAATTATTGTTGCATATTGACACTAATTCTAAAAATACTAAAAAATCTGACTCAACTAACGATGAAAATAGTGATGAAAATAGTGATGAATCAGAAGCATATAGTGAAATAATAAATTTGCTAGCTAAAGAATTAAGTTCTGGCCTTGAGAGAGATTTGTTTACAAATCTACAAGCAACAAAATTAATTAGTGTAAATAAAGCTTTTGCCAATGATGTAAAAAAAATACTTGAACGTAAATTTGATGAGGACGACGATGAGGATGAGGACGACGACGAGGATGAGGATGAGGATGAATTTGAAGATGGAACTGATAGTAAAAAATTTAAAACAAAATCAAAATCAAGTAAAAACTACGATAAACAAGTACAATCAAGTGCACTAAAACCTATTAAATATGACATTGCTCGAGAAAAAATTACAAAGCGAATAGAAGATAATAATAACATTAGATTATTTAATATACTTAACATTATTAATGCTACTATTGAATCACATAATAGCCAATTAAAGTACAAATTAAGTTTAATTTAAATAACTCAATTTAAATAACTCAATTTAAATAACTCAATTTAAATAACTCAAAATTATGTTACTTTATTGAAATTTATTTTAATAAAGTAAGTATATATAATGTCATCTACAAGAAATAGAAATAGTCAAATAAACTATAATTTAGAAAAATCTTGTAAAGAGAAAATTTTAAATGAAACATTTTATATACACTCATCAAGTGGTAGACCAATAAGTGATTGTATTCCGTCAATAGGATATATGCCAAGTCATATTTCTAGAGATGCTTTGGCAAATAATGCAATTGATATTGAATCTCAGTTGCGAGGCATTGGTTCAACTAATTTAGAAACCCCTTGCACTGTTGTTGTTCCTAGCATTAGAACTATTGATTTAAAAGATTTTTTTGATAGACCACAAGCAGTTATTATGCCATACCCACTAGTATATAAAAACTATCAACGACCCAGTTTACAATAAAATAAAATAAAAATAAAATAAAAATAAAAATAAAATAAAAATAAAATAAAATAAAATAAAAAAATTTATTATAATTTTGACGCATTTGAATTATAATAAATCTATTAATTGTTAGAAATTAATATAGTTAAATCATCCTTTCTAATAGTTCCGCGTTTGCTACAACATGTATTGCCCTACCAAACCCTAAATATCCACAAGTTACTGGATTTGGAGTATTATTTTCATAAAATAATATTCCATAAGGAGCAATTATAAAATCTAAATCAATAACTTTTATCATAGTAGGGGTTACACTTTCTATTTTTGAATATACATATTGATTAGAAACCTTATAAACAATTATAGAACCAATAAAATCATTTGCATTGTTTTTAGTAATTTTAGTACCTTCATTTGGTAGTTCGTCAAGATATGCGACAGGAGCATTACCTATTGCCACTTCATAAGCAATTCGCTCATTCATAACTCTTGTGCCTCTTGTGACTCTTGTTGTCATAATTTATAATAAAGATGTTACTTATACTTTTATAAAATAGTATAATGTTTTATAATTCAATTTTTTTTAGCATGGTAACAATTTAAAATTTAAATATTCTTATTCTATTAGCATTTATGATAATAAAATAAATATTCACAAATTGTGTGCATAATTACCAAAAAATATTTTCAGAATTTTTTTGAAAAATGGACATTTATAAATGTCCTATTTTATAATGTTTTGCCTTTTATAGTCTAAAAAAACGTGTTTTTCAGTTTTAGACCATAAAGCTTTGAAAAATTTATAGCCTTGAAAAAAACGTTACCATAAATTTTTTAGTATTTTTATAAAAATAATTTAGGAACTTTTTTTGTAAGTATTTTATACTTACAAATGTTGCAAAAAAAGTTCCAAAAAAGTTCCAAAAATTATTGTTGTATTATTTGTGACTATAATACGTGTCGTAGTAGTCAATATGAGCGTCATCTTTTGACACGTAAACACACAATACTTACACAAACGCATGATTTTGACAAAAAAAGTTCCAAATTAATCTTTACTTGTGAATGCGGTAAAAATTATAAATATAGGCAAAGTTTATACACACACAAAAAAATATGTTCTTTTTTAACACCAACACAATTAACAGATAATAGTTCAAACTCTATAAATTCAAATGTGTTAAATTTATCTAACGAACTAATATTTGAAGTAGTAAAGAAGCAGCAAGACCAAATTATAGAATTAACAAATACAATTAAAGAACTAATACCCAAATTGGGTAATACAACAATAACAACAAACAATCATAAGTTTAACATTCAAGTATTTTTAAACGAAAAATGCAAAGATGCTATAAATATGCGTGATTTTATTCGGTCTATTGAAGTGAGTTTCCTTCAATTAGATTATACAAAGCAAAATGGTTTGGTAAACGGACTAAGTAATGTAATAATAGAAAATATGAATAAACTTGATTTATATCAACGACCAATACATTGCACTGATATAAAGCGGGAAATATTATATATAAAAGAAAATAATGAGTGGGAAAAAGATGTAAACAAAGATAAAATTAAAAATGTAATAAAAGAAGTGTCAACAAAGCAATTTTCCGCATTATGTAATTGGACAAAAGAAAACCCCGATTTTCAAAATAATGAATCAAAGCAAAATTATTATACACATACATTGGTAGCAATCGCAAATAATAAAGAACACAATGAAGAAAAAATAATCAAAAAATTATGTACTAATAGCTATGTAAAAGACTAATACATTAGTTAAAGACTAATGTTAATCATTATTTAGCGTTTATAACCTTATAAACCTCATCAAAATATTTTTTGTCAATACTTAAGTCTGTTGTTTGTGTTTTAGTTATAATATATTTAGATAAACATTTATGAAAAATATCAAAATAATCATAACTAAATAATAATTGAAACAATGCTAGCTCATTTTCAATGAAAAAAGCCAATGAACTAGCTTTGTATTTTTCTTTTAATACTAGTAGTAAGCTAACAACTTCATTATTATCCTTTAAAAAGAAATATAGAGCTTCAATGTTTTTTGTAATTATAAAATCATCATAATTTTTCATATTTAAAGCTTGTAATAGTTGTGTTTGATAACACAAATTAGCGCAATCAGTTTCTTCATTTTCTTCATTTTCTAATAATTTATAGGTGCATAAAAAGTCACACTTATAATTCATATTTTTTAGATTGTCAAAAAAACTAGTGTTGCCATTGTTTGTCATTATATAGTATAAAATAAGAACACCTATTTAAATTATTATTATTTATTTAAGTGTAACATTCAACATTATTTCTTTGCTATTTAACATTTATTATTTTCTATTTAATATATAAATGCCTTTTCCGCGATTTAATCGACGCACACAAGTTGTTCCTGTTAATATAGGACCGGCAAGAGCAGACCAAGCTTATGAAGATAGCCTTGTAGAACAGGCAATTGCTACACGTGCGGCAGCAAGGCAACAAAACGAATTAGAAGCACAACGATTAGCAATAATACAATCACGAGCAAGTCAATATGCCCAAACACGAGCACAAGCACAAGCAGCAACAGCTCAAGCAGCACAAGCACAAGCAGCACAAGCACAAGCAGCAACAGCTCAAGCAGCAAGCTCAAGCACAAGCTCAAGCTCAAGCACAAGCTCAAGCAGTACAAGCAGAAAGACAAACAACACAAGCACAAGCAAGACGAACTGAGATGAACCGATTACGAAGAGAAGTGCAAGCACAATTGCCAAATATAAACTTAGGAGCAGCACCCAGGGAACCATCTAGAGTTCTAGGTCCTAGTGCGCGAAGAAGAGCCATCGAATCAGGTCATCTAAGAGTGCCAAATGTAGTTCGTCTCGACCATGACGAATTTGGACCAATACTTCCAACTCGTCAATTGGAAGGACAAGAAATACACCCAGGACACACAGGAAACTATGAAGCAGACTATGCATTTTGGGCTAATCAACTTGATGTAGAGGAACGAAGAATAGCTGCTCTGCATAGTACTTATCCAATATTGGAAAATTATGCTAGTGTTCGTATTGATCGTCTGAGAACAATACTTTATATGGATGATATACAACCAGAAGTAATTGAAGCGGAACTAGAAGCGCGTTATAATATTATTGAAGCAAGACATGAACTAAGAACATATAGAAGCATTCTAACTATAAATAGTTCTAGTTCTACTTCTACTTCTAATGCAACTCAACAACCAGCTCCAGCTAGAACATATGGTCCTCAACAACCAGCTACAGCTAGAACATATGGTCCTCAACAACCAGCTACAGCTAGAACATATGGTCAAACACCCGCTGAAAGGAATCGGGCTCAATTACAAACTGCTAGCAGAAATGCTGTTCCAGAGGCTGAAATAAGAGAAAGAAGACAAACACTTTATGCGTTACATGAAAAATACAATGAAGTTCGTAGATTACAAGGAGAAGAAGAAGAAGAAATTCCCGAGGAATTGTTATGTCCTATTATGAAGGAATATATGGTTGACCCTGTTAGTGAGGCATTTGCTAAAATTGAAAATACATATGAAAGATCAAATATATTACGAGCAATTTCAGTCCAAGACCCGCGTTCACAACCATTAGACCCTTTTACAAGAGTTCCTATATATCCTTGTAGATTAGTTCCTGCTAAAGAACGTAAAGCAAAACTTGCCAATTATGAGGAAAAAATGTACAGATATATTAACAATTATGAAGCTAGACTTTGGGTTGAAGGTGTTCAACCACAACGGTCTAATTTGGCCAGTGGAATAAAATTCAGAAAACTAAGAAAGCTAAGACAGTCTGTAAAAAAGAGAAAATCTAAGCAAGCAAAACAAGCAAAACAAACAAAACATGCAAATAGAAGACATTCTAAACTAAGCAAAAAGTATAAAAAACAATATACTAAGCGTGTTCATTAATGTAATACTTTTTTCTTCTTTTTTCTTTAAATTAATATTACTTATTTAGTAAGTAATATTAATAATTTTTTCATTTTTCATTTTTTCTTTTTTCAAATTTTCTATTTTTTAGTATCTTGACTACGAGCAAATTCGCGTGCGCTCATTCCACCACGCTGCCATCCTTTTAGTGCATCATCTTCTATAATATATGCGCTATTGTTTAATGTTTGCTTTACATTATCAAGCAATGGATAATTAGCATTATCATTAAAGCATTGCTCCATAGTATTGTTAATAGTTTTTTTATTAAGGTCATTTTGTCCTGTTTTTAATTGAAATTCGGTCTCAATATCGCCTAAACCTTTACCTAAATATGGAACAGTTAAAAAAGGACGTGGATTCAAAGTTAGTTTACAAGCAGGGCGACTAATGTGTGTATATTTTAACTCGTTATTTGCCTCAATAGCGCATCCTTTAATACCGCCTTCATGTGAACCATTATAAAATACATTTGGCTGGTTTAGGGCAAAATCTTGCGCTTTTGACATAGGACAAGCTGGATAGTAATTTTCTAAATTATAATTAGCATTATGAATATTTTGAACATTACGTTGGTCTATTGCTGGATTATCATTACCAATTCTAGACATTGCATCAAATGTATATGGATAAGCAGTAGTAGTCATTATATATTAATTTAATATATTAAATTAATATAATATTTTTATTAAATAAATATAACATTTTAATTAAAAATTAATTAAAAACAAAAAATACAAAACAAAAAATACAAAACAAAAAATACAAAACAAAAAATACAAAACAAAAAATACAAAACAAAAAATACTATAACATAACATGACGTGGAATATTTCTTGAACACATTTCAACATCGCCATCTCTACAAGATGCCATATTTCCGTAACAAAATTTGGCAAATTCAGCTTGATTATTTGGGATTTTAGTATTTGCTGTTGTATAAAATTGTCGCATTGATTGTTCAAAGTCAAAGTTGTTACTATCAAATTCATTTGAGCCACTATTAAATAATTTTTCCCTAATATTTTCTGAATTATTAAAATTACTCAAAATAAACTTTTTTGTTTCTTCATTAATTTTGTCAACAACAGGTTTTTTATAGGATGGAGCTGCAGTAAGTCTATTTGGATTATCTTGAATTTCAGGTAATAGTATATTCATAGTAGGATTTATTTTAGTAGGATTTGTGAAATTATGTTTGACTTTATCATATGCATTTGTATTTGTAAATAATTCTCTCATGTTATTTTTACCATTTCGCTGCTTTATTATATAATATAAAAAAATTAGTATTATTATGGCAATAATGCCACTAATAAGAATGTTTGTATTGTTTAAAAAAACAAAGCCTATAAATGTTAAAATCATAATCAATCTTGTTATAGCATTAATTTTTTGTTCTTGACTCATATTTTCTTTTGGATACAATTCAGTAATTAAATTAATACTAAATAATAGACTGGGTTTTTCATACCAAATAATATTATTATTAATTTGTTCATCTAACATTGATGATTTGAATGTTTCCTTTATATCTTTTTTTTCTTTGCTATTTTTTAATTGACCCTCATTTTTTGATATATTTGGTTCTATAGTATTAAAAGTCATATTATATTATATTAATGTTATAATTATTTTACTATATTAATTTTATATTTACTTTTTTCTATTTACTTTTTTCTTATTATTGTCTCTTCGTTTAGAGTTTTCATCATTAGTTCTTGGAGTAGGTTGATTTGATTGATTTGATTTTGTAGCTTGATTTTTTATAATTGAATCAATAAAACTTGTATTATGATTCATTTCTTTCATTAAAGAAGACAAGTTTGCAGTTATATCATCTAATTTAACATTGTCATTACCACTATTCTGATTAGAAGCATTTGTTTTTTTTGTATCATTATTTTTTGAACCTGGATTACATGTTTCTGCTTTTTTCTTCATACGTTCTCTCATTTTAGACATTTTAACATTTTGTTCCATCATATTTTGAAAAGCATTTGGATTAATTTTTCCGCCTTTTGGCATCATTTTATCTAGATTCATTGATTTTAAAATATCATTAAAATTATCCATACCTGGTATATTTTTCATATTTTTAAAAATACTGGCAGCTTCTTCTAAAAGTTCACTTTCTTTTAATGAACCATCCTTCATTTTGCTTGAAATTTTATTATTAATATTGTTAATAAGACCTAATAATTTAGAAGGGTCTTTCATAAACCCTTTTAATACATCATTAACATCATTAATGTTTCCTATAGCTTCCATATCAATATCTTTGGTTGTTTCTTCGGCTATTTCTTTTGCTAAAGATCCTATTTTTCCATTTATTAATTTATTTATATGAGAAAACAATTCATCTTTATCTGGAATCGCATAAGCATTATTATTATCGCCATTTGCATTGCCAGTTGCATTGCCAGTTGCATTGCCAGTTGCATTTTGTTTATTTTCAAAATTATTAAAATTAGAGGATAAATCATTTAGCATTTCATCAAATAATCCATGCATATTATTAATAGAAATATCAAACATTTTGTTTAAATCTATGTTGGGAAACATAGTGTGTTTATTTGATTTTTTATCTTTACCACCATGTGCATTTTTATTTTTATTGTTACTATCTTTATTTTTGCTATCTTCATTTTCGCTATCTTCATCTTCGCTATCATCATTTTCACTATCTTCATCTTCGCTATCATCATTTTCACCATCTTTTTCATCCTTTTTTTCTTTAAATGAAAACATTTTAGATAATTCATCAATTGTGCTTTCTAATTTAGATGAAAATTTGTTACTATCAATAATTTTAAGTAATTCTAATGAGTTACCAAAAAAGGAAACATCCTCAATAGAAGTAATAATATTAAATAAAATTACTTGTAAATACTTCCATAATGTTTGCTTAGTTTGGCTACTAGTATCATCATAATATAGCTCTGCAAAATCAATATCAGGTAAAAAAACAGTATTAATTAATGTGTCGCCTGTTTGTACGTTAGACTTATTTAAAAACATATCTTCATTTTGATATAAAATATCAATACTTCTTAAGGCAAATGTTCCCTTGCAATATTCATATATAATATTAAGTGAGTTAAAGAATTCAGGAGCAATAGTGCTTAAATCAATAGTAGAAACATATTCATCAATATTTACATCATCACTATAATTGGGTAATTTATAATTAATAATGGTTTGATAATCATTATTGTTTGCTATTTTAACACTTATTTTGTCACCAAAACTAGTATTTAAATCAACAATTAAATCCTTAATAATTTTATAAAAATTAAGTGCAATGATTGCATCATTATTACTAATAGTAGAGATAGTCATTATTATAAAAGTAGAATAATAACTTTAAATAAAAAATTAGTTATTAATTATAAACTTTAAATTAATAAATAATAGTTTAAACAAAACAATTTAAAACTTGAAACAAAAACCAATCTATTAGATGCTATAAAAACTAAGAAGACTAGCAAAACTTAACCATAATAATAGAGGCACTAATAAAATAGAGGATTTTCTAACATATTTGTATACTATTAAAAATAATGTAAATAATAATGTACTAATAATTTGTATAAAAGCATAAAATTTATTATAGTTCCACACAATAGACCAAGATGATAGAAGAAAGGTCAAAATTGCGTAATAAAACACAAAATTCGGTCTTAAATACCACGAATAACCAATTAATAATAACAATATTGGCCAAACTATAGCAAAAACATATGGTGGCGGCCTAAACCATACTTCTTTTCCACTATCTTTAGATATTGGATAAAAATAAGCAACACTATTAACAGAAACTAACGGAATAAATAAATAAATGCGCTTATCCATTATATAATAGTGCTATATTAACAAAAAAACAAATAATAATAGTTATAAAAACAAATAATATTATTTAGTAATATATATAATGGCCTATACAAATAAAAGAAGTGTTAAAAGAAAACATAGAAAATATAGAAGACGTAGCAAAAAAGGTGGAGTTGTTACGTTTGTAAGAAAACCAAATAATTCACAAGCTATTAGCAGGAAGAAGTCGCCTATTAAAGAACTTAATGACGCAGAGAAAAAAGCTCTGGCTGCTGATTATACAAGAGAAGCACTAGACAATGCACTTTCTATTTTTTCACGTGAAGCACCAGCACAAGCACCAGCACAAGCACAAGCACCAGCACCATTAATAGGCGTAACTGTTCATGGTAAATCTAAGGCTAAGAGAGAAGGTCCGACTCCCGGCCAAATTAAGAAAGAACAAGAAAAAGCATTAGCCAAGCAACAAAAAGAAGCAGAGAAAGCATTAGCTAAGCAACAAAAAGAGGAAGAAAAAGCGCAAAAGAAAATAAAACAAGAGGAAGAAAAGGCAGCAAAAGAGGTTACTAGAGCAGGTATAGACGACGCATTTTCTAGTATGTTTGGTAAAAAGCACAAACAAATGAAGTAGTCCAAATCTTCTAAACACTTACTAAAACAACTTAAAAAGAAGCATTCTAATTAATGGAGTTGCGTTGTTGTTCTAAATTTTTGATATTTACTTCGCCTACTTTATCAGGAACATAATCGTCTGGAGGAGTTTCTATACTGTCAGAATGTTCTATAGTAGCATAACTATATAATTGTCTTAGTCCACCACTTCCTTTTGCAGATAATTCATCACTATTTTGGTCTAAAAAACTGTAATTATCAGAAACAACACCACACGACATTCCGTCAAATTTAAATGCGCTTGGTTCTCCATTGTAATTTGTTGCTTTTTGTGTTATAGCTTGTTCCACTGGTTTCAAATAATCACTAATATCATTACCATATAACACTTTATAATTTTGATTAATTATCATTAATGCTGGAACAGCAGTAACAGTATGTGGAAGTAATATTTCTTGATTATTTTCTAACACAACATAGGTAGCATTGTTTTTCTTTATGCGTTTATCAATACATACATAATGAATAGTATTTTTTTGTCCAGATTTTGATAAAAGTGTCAATAATTTTTTACAATTGTCGCAATAATTACTATAATATAATATTGAACTCATATTATTTATATTACTTTTAGCAATATTTTTTAATATTATTTTTAACTAAATACTTTAACAAAAATAATATTAAATAAAAATTGAAAATATAAAGTCAAATTATAATTATACTATATAATAATGTCGTTTAAAGCAAAAATCTCAGATGTTGATGAAAAAAATGGTTCATTAACATTTACACTAAGTAATGTAAATGTTAGTTATGCTAATGGACTGCGTCGAGTTATATTATCAGAAATTCCAACAATTGTAATAGAAAGCTATCCATATGAGAAAAACAACGTGTCAATATATATTAACAAATCGCGTTTAAATAATGAATTGCTTAAGCAACGTTTGAGCAGTATTCCAATCCATATTGAAACGCCAGACGAGTTCCCACTTGACGAATATGTGTTAGAAGTAAATAAGGCAAACACTACTAATAGCGTTATTTATGTAACAAGCGAAGATTTCAAAATTAAAAATATTAAAACAAATAAATATTTAACAAGAGCAGAAGTTGGTAAAATATTTCCACCAGATCCAATTAGTGGTGACTTTATAGAACTTTTGCGCCTTAGACCACAAATTGCATCAAATATGGATAAAGAACAACTTCATTTAGAAGCAAAATTTAGCATCAGTAATGCTAAAAATGATGGTATGTTTAATGTGGTAAGTACTTGTAGTTATGGAAATACATTAGATTTGGTAAAAATTAAAGATGCATGGGAAGTAAAATCGGCCGAGTTAGCAAAAAGCTACAGCAAAGACGAGATAGAAACAATTAAGAAAGATTGGTTAATTTTGGATTCAAAGCGCATCTTTAGCGAAGACAGCTTCGATTTTATTGTAGAAACAATAGGCGTATATAATAATTTTAAAATTGTTGAATTAGCAGCGTCTATTTTAATTAAAAAACTATATAGCTCATTAGAAAAAATCAAAGTAAATAATGATTTTATTAGTCTTGCAGAAGACACTATGGAAAATTGTTATATTATTACACTTGAAAATGAGGATTACACAATTGGTAAAATTTTGGAATATAATTTTTATAGTAAATACTTTCTAAAATCAAAGAGTTTGAATTATGTGAGTTTTCTAAAAAAACACCCACACGATACATTTAGTATTATTAAATGCTCCTATAAAGCACAAATTAGCAAAGAAGATATTTTATTGAACCTTGAAGAATGTGTAAACGATGCTATTTTAGTAATCAATTCTATTAAAGAATATTTTGCTTCAAAGTAAATAACAGGTTTTATAAAAAGTATAAAAAATAGTATATAAAAACTAGTATAAAAATAGTATATAAAAAGTATATAAAAAGTATATAAAAAGTATATAAAAAGTATATAAACTATACTTATATATGGTTCTTTTATACACTATTGCAGTAACCAAAAACAAAACAACAATTTATATGAAAGTTCCATATGATTGTTTATCGCAAAAGCAAAAAATGCATAGAGGCATTTTTAAACCTCCTACTAAACCCTATGTATTAGTTAAAAAAATTGATGTTGAAATTCCTTAGAAATAGTCTTTTTCTTTTTTCTTATTTAATAAATTTATATACTATATAATATACTATATACTATATAGTATAGCAAAAAAAAATTGATATATTTTTTATAGTAAAATAATAAGTCTAAAAGTAATAAGTCTAAAAGCAACCAATAATGAATTGCTATGTTGGAATGGTAAAGCGTATTGTTAAGTCTTGCTTTAAAGAAGCAAAAACAACGCAAGTAATTCCAATTCCACAACTACAGCCTCTTGATGCTAAAAATATTATTAAACACCGTTCATATCAAGTGGCATATCAAGTGGCATGTGAAGAGGCGACTAAATACCCATGCGAACGTTGGAAAGAGGTCTATGGGGCGCACATGAACGTCTCTTTTAAACCAAAACCTATTTCAGTTGAAGAGGCATGGGAAACAGCATTAATATGGGCAGAAGCAAAGGCACAAGAACGGGAATATGCAACAGCTAAGGCAGCATCACAGACAGACACTGACGAATCTTATGATTCAGATGACTCTGAAGTTGGAGTTTACATACATCCCACAAGAAGAATGATAAGTCTCTTTGATAACAAAGATGAAGACGCTAACATTATTGATGAGTTTGCGAGGACTGTGTGGGATCAAATTGCATCTATGATCGCAATATGGGGTGCTAAAGATCGGGCAGCAACAATCATACAAGCAGCAGCAAGAGGACGAGCAGCGCGTCTAGCTGCTTGGGATGCAACGTATGCTGCTTTAGATGCAGCATTGCTAATGCGACTGCGAAAAGAAAGACGACGTGCTGCAAAGGATGCAAGACGGGCGTTGAACGCAGCCCTCAATCCATCCACTTGGTACCGTGTGTAAAACTATCATAAACAGCTATGATTAAACATAACTGCTATACTTGACTATAAGCAGGTAAATCTTTGTTATCATCTTCATCTAAGTATATGTCTATTTTTGCATCATTATTTTTTAAAAATGGACTATTGTTACTGTTAATAGAATCATTAATGTTAATTGATTTATTATTACTTTTTTTCTTTAAAAAGCTACAAAAATTTCCCATTATTATAGATTATAGTATATTATTTTATTTTATATTATTTTTAAAAATAATATAAAAAGCTATAAGAAAACATTTACAAGATTATAACATTTTTAATAAACCATAGTGTCTTCGTCTTGACCTTCTTCTTCGCCTTCACCTTCTTCTTTAACATTCGAAGCACTAGTCATTTGCGTTGACGGACATACATTCATGCTAGTAACAGAAGTGTCTACACAATCATCCCCAGTTGAACCAGAGCTTGTATCATTAGACTCTGGTGTTTTGTGATTCTTAAAATTACAAAGAAACATTTGCTGAGAAGGCGGAAGGCTATTTACATAACTAATCACAAACTTTTTATCAACAATTTTCTTTTCCTGTTTAAGTTCATTTTTATATTTTTCATGAAGTTTATACATATGTGTTTTATATTCAAAATCATATTCTTTTAATGGTTTTTCTTTACGAATAAAACAACTAACATAATTCATAAATAAATTGCTTGTATAATAGTAAAGCGCAAGTTTAAATTTGTTAAAAATCAAAGTATGTTCTGGATAATATTGTAGAAATTCTTTTACTTTATTTTGCTGCTTTAGTGTTAAATAATTAAACTGTAATTTCGGCTGGTTACCTCTAAGCTTCCTAACTTCCTCATAACTTACGTTCCTAATTTTGCTTCTACTTCCGTCTTTGCTATATAAAAAACACCCAACACAGTGATATGATACATTATTTGACTCATAAAAGTCTTTAATTTCTTGAAAATTAGAAACCGGATATTTTGTAGCCAATTTAACAGTGCTATTTAGAAAAATATATGGTGGAACATTAATTAATGACTGAATATCAATTTCATGTACAATAACATGATTAAGATTATCAATACTTAGCACATTATTAACTGGATGTGTAATTTCATATATTTTAACTAAATAAATAGCCGGAGCGCTAATTGTCGTAACAATACGATTAAATGGATGTTGTAATACAAAACTATATACGTATTTTTTATCTAGACAATTTAGGTCAAAATTATTACTATTGCACGCCTCAAAAAACATAGAGCGAAATGTAAGATTGTAATAATCTTTAAAATAATTGTTATTATCAAAATATTTATAGTTTTTAACATCATTAAAAAACACAATGTTTGCACCTACACTTGAACGTGTAGCAATTTCCCAAGTCTCTTTAATATTATCATAAAAAACATTAATCATTGTTCCATCAATGTAATCTTCCAACCAACTACTTTCTGTGTTGTATTTATTTACAAAATATGAATAATCAACTGACTTTTCGGGTGCAAAGCACACCACTTTATTATTTCTGATAATGACCGAACGAAATTTAGAAATAGTATTATATTTATTATAATCACTCACTATATTTAGTTCTTTTAGCTTTGCCTTGTTATATCTAATAATTTTATATTCATTGTTATTAAATGTATATTTTTTAATAGTAAAATAATTGTCTTCATTTGTCAATGCATGTGTAACATTAAGATTAATAGAATTTACAATGTTTACCATATAATAATGGTAATACTATTATTACTTAGTAAATCTTTAAACCATTTAAATATACATTATAGCAAAACATAGCATTACTTAAAATAAATAATACTTTTTACTTTTTACTTTTTTTATACTTTATATTATAAAAATTATATTATATTTATTATACTATTATAAATATATATTATGAGTACTATTAAAAGTCAAATGTCAAACCCAGAACTTCCTAATACAGTAAGTTCAGTAAATCTTCAATTGGGAGATATTATTCAATTAGATGCCCCAAGCAATAGCGGTTTACATAACAAAATATATTTTATAAAATTTATAAATAATGCTAAATTAATATTAGTAAACTCTACTGGGTCATTAACATTAACCCTAACACAATTAGGAAAATTAGAGGAAGAGTCAATAGCAAATATACTTATTATGAGCAGAGCTAGTAGTCCTAGTTTTGTTCTCCAAAATAACTTGGCTATTAGAAAATACATTTCCATTTATTTTGGAGAACCATTGCCAAAAGTAGTAAATGGCTTTATAAGCAATATTGAAAATGATATGATTGAAGTAACATTATTGCCTGAAAATGATGTAATATATATTGATTTTGCTTATTCAGGAATTCCAGAAAATTTAAACATTGAAAAAATTGTTGAGAGAGATAAAGTAGATGAAACACAATTAGCAATATTAGATGACACAAAAAGTATAGGCGAAGATGTTATAAGCAGTTCAAGTGACACATTATTGGTTCAAGATCCAAACAGCGAGTTAGATTATGACCTAAAAAGTTATGATTCAAAAGAAGCTATTGAGTCATTAATTATTGACACTATTGAACTTGGAATGCAGTTAGACGATTTAGAACATGAAGTAAATGTTTCAGAAGAAGAACAACGTTATAGTTTAGACAAACAAACAAATGATTATTTGGATAAACTAATAAATGCGTATTTACCCGAACAACGCACCGAACAAGTAATAAAACAAATACATAATGAAATAAATTATTATGTTCAATTACGAAGCATTTATTCGAACTTTGACGCAAATAATTATCCAAAATTACCAAGCGAACGCGGCGAACATTATAAATATTTAAAAGAACAAATCTACAATTTAAACAGAAAGTTGTCTTTCTTACTTCCTGTTTTAGACAATGCGCGAAATTTGTTAATAAGTGAAAATGATGATTCTAATGATGACTTAGCAGGAGAAACAGCGTTTACTCATCAATCTATGGGCGAATTTATTGAAGCATTAACGTCAACCTCTTTAAAGTGGGCTAACAATAGCTCAAAAGAGAAAATAAATAATTATAAAGAGCACATAAAAGCGCTTTGTCAATTATTTGATAATTATACAAATAATAGCCCAGAAAATATAAATGTTAATGGGCAAATTATGATGATTAACGATATTGTTGATGATTTTTACAATTATTCTATCGTTAAAGGAGGTCTGTCAAAGAGCCGATTTATGATAGACGTATATAATGAAGGTTTAACAATGTTAGAGTCATATTATGTTAACAATAAAAAGTTCACACGACGCGCCAAGCTAACAGCAAATGATTATGTAAATATAATTGGCTTTATAAGCTTACCATTGCCATTATTTGAGTCTTCATTAGCAAATACAAATTATACAAATATATGCGACAAAGCCAATTTGAATCTGAATTTTGTAAATATTAGTGATTTTTTAAATACCACTACGTTTTATAATAAATATGTTGTGGAAAATGACAATATGGATAGTTACGTAAACAGTCATACTAATATTCATAATGCTAGTTTTTTAAAAACAATTAATTATTTTACAATTGATAAATCGCTAGACTTGCCATATTTAGAAAAGATGAACTATTTACTTGAGTCCTTTATTCCAACAAATAAAGCATTGTTAAATGAGTATATTATGCTTTATAATCCTGATTCTCTCAACCATCGCAAATATAGTTTACTTAGTTTTATATATGATTTGCAATCGTTAAACATAGATAGCTATAATTTACACTATAATGATTATAAATTTATCAAATCCATTATAGTAAATAATATAGAAGTTTACAAAAAACTATATAAATCAAACGAAGCAAATTTTGGTACATTTTTGCAAAATGTAAAGGCATCAAATAGTTATGCTATTAAAGGTAAAAACGAGAACATAGTTTTTTCATTTGATTTATTGGCAAAAGATTTGAAAGATGAACTTTTTGCATTATATAATGCAAAAGAAGAATTATTTGCTAATTATGAAGAACTATACAGTTTTTTATACTCTGTAGATTGTGGCGAGTTTTTCTTACAATCATTAAATAAAAATATAATGGATTTAGTTGTTGGAAATTTGCTAGATAATTTTATAAAAGCGCGAGAGAAAGAATTGGCTGAACCAGGACCATCACAAACACAAACACAAACTAATCCAGACACAGGAGCCCCCCTTTCATCTAAAGATCTTTTGTTAAAAGACTTAGATAATGTGGAGGCCACTTGTAATAGCTATGTCTTGAGTAAGGCATATAAAACCCTTCAATCTCTCGAAAATGATAATTCAAAACTAATATTTTACGATTCAATATACGATAAAACATTGTATAGCATGTTAAATCAGTTTGAAAGTGAGCGCAAATCCATGGATGCAAACGGTTTTTTGCAATTTTTGACTGCAAAGTTAATGACTATTATGAAATTAACAAAAACCAGCGCTTTGAGAGAAGCAAAATCAATAATAGAAGAAAAGCGCGAAATAATAGATGGTGATTACGCGGTATTAAAAGACAAAGCAAGTTCAAAAAACTATATTTATAAGCGAGTTAATAATGTATGGACACTAGACCCAATCTTTGAAGACAAATTTTACATCGAAAACAATCAAATATTTTGCGACTCAAACAAAGAGTGTATAAGCAAAGATGATAAATGTGGTTCAATAAATAAAACCAAAAAGACCAATCTAAGCATAGAGGTTGATAATATATTGAAAACATTTGAGAACAAATACAATTTTAGTATAGAAGAAATTAAGAGCAAAATAAATAGTAATTATGATAATGCTAAACGCAGAATAGCAAATATAACAATTTTAAATAAAGCTAAACGAGAATATAGTAATAATTATTTATTAAGTTTAGAAGAAACATTTGACTCAAATATAGTGCGCTCTCCATATGAAAATGTAAGAAATGGTTTGTTACAAATTAGAGATGTAACATTGAAATATGAATTATTAAAACGGTTTTGCCTGAATTATACGCGTAATGCTATAAGCAATGAAAATGTATATTGGTTATATTGTATAAAAACAGGTGTAAAATTGGTGCCACAATTTTTATTGCGCCTAGCAAACGCGTTTATAACCAAGCAAAATTATTTATTAGAATTAGATACTATATGTGCCGAGCAAGGAACAATAAGTGATGACAATAATTTTTGGGTAGACAAACATAGTGGTTATATTATTAAAACAATTGAATTTGATAATGATGAGGGTTATGACGATAAAGGGTTCAAAGTTTTTACGCGCGAACAATTAGAAAATGATTATGCTATAAACTTACAGCCTTTGGCAAAATCAGTAAACCCTAATGCCCAAGTAATTATAAATATTATAAAAGCAATCAGCCAAATGATGGGAATAAATGTATCACATAATCACGAAGTAATAATAAATAATGTGTTGGCGCTTTTAAATTCAAATATTCCATCAAAGCAAAAATATGAGCAAATGTTACTTAAAACAGCCAAAAAAGACGGCAAGGCAAAAAACAATCCATCGTATGATGATATGTATAATTCATCATTATTATTATTAACATTAGCATTTATAGTGTATGCCATTCAAATAAATATACCAGTGTTAACGTCAAAGAAGACATTTCCTGGATGTATTAAATCATTTAGCGGATATCCACTAGACGAGGAACAAGACAAAACGTCCATTGCTTATATAGCTTGTATAGCAAACAAAATAAAAAGTTCTATAGTTCCATGGAATAGCATATTAAAAATGTCGGAAAGCACATTAATTAAAAATATTGAACAATTGGTAACAAAATACATTGTAACAAATAAAGAATTAGTAGAACCATTAAATAAGAAGCGTGAATTTTTATTGAGTCAAGGCAATACTAGCAATGCAATACCTGAATATTTATCTATTAACATTTGGCATACTTTTAATCCTCCATTGAACGATATTAAAATAGACTCTCAAGCATTAGAACCATTAGAAGTAAATTTCAAAAATACGTTATTTGAAACATTTTCGCGCGGTACAAAAAATAATATTAAAGAATTAGTCGAAGCAAAAGGTATAAGTTGTGCAAATCATATTATAGAACTAATCCAAAATATTGTGAAAAGTAATAGTCCATTATTAAAAAACTCAAATGACAACCCCTTTTTAGAAAATGCGTGTTGTAATTCGCAAAAAAATACTATTCAATATTTTACAACTGCTAATAAAGCTATAATAGAATATAATAATTTAGCAAGTTTTTATAGTGAAATACTTAAAGGTATTGACAATTTAACATATTCATCGCAAATTTATATTCCATTAAACACGCAACAAAAAATTATTACACAATATACTTCGTTTAGTGAAGAGCTAGTATATAAAGCCTTTATCTATTTCTGTAATTTTTCAAATCAATTGCCTTTAGACGATGAACTAAAAGGGTTATGTATGGATAAACCACAAAATTATGACCCTAACAAACCAATAAGAGAAGTGATTGAATCTCTCAAAAATGAGGGCAAAATTTATAATTACTCTTCGTTTATTGAATTAATACATATTGTGAGCAAAAACAATATTATAAATGTTCCTATTAACTTTACAATAATTAATAATGTAGAAGCATTGCGAATAATAATAGATGCTTACAATAACGCTAATTATTACAAATTAGACGACCTATTTGTTAGTAGATTGGAGTTAATGCTAGACTCATATTCTATTATTGATGATGAGAATAGTGAACTACGAAAACTAAAAAATTACTTGGGAAGTGCTAATATAGCATTAAAACAAAAAATATTACAAATAGTAAGCGCACAACCAAATATTAGTAAAAGTGATTTAGCTAGCTTTACTCAAGCTATAAACATGTCTATTGATGTGGAAAACATCACTTTTTATCAAAATTATATTTATAATATATTACATATTTTTCCATCAATTATTAGTAATAAAAATGTAAATTATGGAGCCATTCCTAAGCATTGGAATCTATCAACCATCCACTATTCGGATATTTATAATATAATACAAAAATATTATGGGGCGTTAAATACTTTTAGTAACAAACACGAACTAGCTAGCGCATTTAAAATAGTCGCACACAAATTACAATTATTGACACAACTAATGAAAGTATTTTTGTATAATAAGTCATTAATCACAAGCCCCGAACCTGTAAACATAAATAGAACTGCATTGGGTCAAATTAATAGCATATTTGATGAAAAACTAATAACACTTTTTTACAATTATATTTTTTATAATATATTTAATGAACTTTTAAACATTAGTGAAGACCAAGAGTTTATGTTACAAATTCAAAACATAGAAACAACTGATTATAATAAAGACGATTTTCTAAAAAACATTATTAGCTATATAATGTGTTATTCAAACATAATGAACAGCCATTATAATTTAATAAACAATGGCTATGCTAAAGTAAAAGAAAAAATAGTTATGGCAAAAGAAAAAGAGAAAACGCTAATAACAGACTTTCTTAAAAATCTCTCTGATGAAGAACGCGAAATTGAAAATATTTTGAAAAATAACAAATTAGAAAAATGGAATATAGGAATGCAAAAAGGATTGACACAATATGTAAAAGAAAACTATGATGAAGAACGTGAAGCATTAGAAAAACAGGCATTAAAAGAACGGAAATTACAGCGCAATAATAATGTCACAGCAATGAACAAAGAAATATATAATTTAGATTTAGATGAACAAATGCTTAACGATGAGGCTATTGATGCCGAAGAATATAGTATGTCTAACATTCCAGACGATGATGATTTCAATTATGATAACGGTGACGACGATTATGCAAATGGAAACCATGAAGATTATGATTGAAGCGCATAATTTTTTATTCTAATTTTCAATTACATTTAGTAATTTTCCAATATAAAAATAGTATACTTATAAATAATACTTATATATAAAATGCGTAAAACAGGACACAAGACATTAAAGCTAAACAACAAAGCAGGCAATCGATTTTTAGAAAGAAAAGTTCATATAGCCAATATGTTTAAAGGAGCATACCGAGATGCAACAAATATGATATTACGAAATTATGCATCATCCAGAATCAAAAAAAGTGGAATAACTATGGTACAAACAAAGGTAAATAAAAATGATTTAGAAATACGTGCTCCTAATTTTTATAATAATTTAATAAGATTTCTAATTGTTTTAAGAAGAACAAATCCAGACCCAGCTACGCTAAATGCTATAAAAGATGATATATTAAGAACAATACCCAATAGAACTATAGCAGGTGTCTTACGTTTACCCAATCTTTTTGAAGATATAAACTTATTAAGAAATTTACTTACCAATCATTTTCCACCAGAAAATGAAAAAGAAACTGCTGATTTAATAAGAATATGTGATTCAATTATAGGAGCAATGAATGGTCCATTAAAAGCTCGTATAATGGTATCATTGCTCCCATATAGACAAAATGCATTTGTATCCAGACAAGCACAAACACCAACACAAGCACAAGCACAAGCACCAACACAAGCACAAGCACCAATAGAAATACCTGCACTAGCACTAGCACAAGCACAAGGTAAAAAAAGAAGAACACTACGCAAAAGACGTAGCAAAGCAAAAATAGCAAGTTAATATATTAGCAAAATAATATATTAGCAAAATAATACATTAATTAAATAATATATTATTTAGATTGTATATAATGCCTCAAAGTGTATCATCTAAAAAGTCAGGCTCAAAGTCACGTTCTAAGTCAAATTCATATACAAGATTTAGAAAAAAACGCGCAGCAAAAACACTTCAACGCACATTTAGAAAGGCTTTAGTTAATGGAATATGTGCTATATGCGCAGGTTCTATGTTTAATAGTTCAAATATAAAAACACTAAATTGTAACCATAAATTTCATAATGGATGTATAGAAGCATGGCTCAAAGTAAATAATGTATGTCCTACATGTAGACGCGTTCAACCTAACAGAACCGGAACGCGAGTTAATACACTTGTAAATGACAGAACATTTGGCAATATTCCGCTTTCTATGCAATAATTCAATGCAATAATTCAATGTAATAAAATCTTATTATATAATATATGCCACTATTTAATAATAGAAAAACAAAAAAAGTACAAATAATAGTGAGAAGTAAAAGTAAAAGTAAAAGTAAAAGTAAAAGTAGAAGCAATTCTTTTACGCGAAAACGTAATCTTATTGCTACACGATTTATTAGTAAGCTTAATACTTATAAATCAAAAGTATTAGAACGTAATGCAAAATCAAGAGCACTAACGCAAAAACTAAAAACAAAATTAAACTCAGCTATAACTATTATTAAAAAATCAGATGAATGTCCAATATGCTTATCAAAGATTGACTTAAAAGAACCAATAACAACATTAATATGCGGCCATACTTTGCATAGTAGATGTTTATATAAATATGTAAATACTAGTCATGAGACTGACTTAAGATGTCCGTCGTGTATAAAACATATTCAATTAACAAGTTTAGACCCAAGTAAACTTAAACCAGAATTAGTTATTAAATTTCTTACACTTCTTAAACTTCTAGTTGATGACTACGAAGAGAATATGAATAGAACAAAAGCTATGTGGGATGAATCATCTGATTATGTAATTAAACTTAATGAGGACATTGCAAATAATCCTGCTCTTGAAGTAGTTATAAGACGAATATTAACAAAAGCTATTCGCGCAAGAAATGAAGCACACGACATGTATAATGACGCATTAAGTCTTTATATAACAGCATATGAGAAATATCTTACTACTAAGTCTATTTACAATATAGACAATATAGACAATATAGACAATATAGACAATACTCGTCAAATAGTATAGTATAATATTATTAGCTAACATCCTTTTTAAGACCATTTTTAACACCATAAAATAGTTTCATAATAGTGTAATATAATAGCGCAACGCAAATATTAAATATTATTAAAAAATAATCCAAAGATGCTGTTATAAAATCTCCGCCATAATCGCGTTGAGCTATAATATTTGTAGCATATATAACATATACAGAAAATAACAATGATGCAAAACCAAGTAGCGTCTTTTTAAGTATAGAAGAACTATATATAAAATATTGAATTATGCTACTAATCAATAAAACTACTAAGACAAAAAATAGACCAAGACTAAATTTATAGTTCAATATAATATTACTTTTTATAAGTGCTAAACCAAATGAAAATAGCAAAGCAAATATACTAATAGAGGCTATAAATGCTATTTTAATGGTATCTTCTTTAACTATTAGTTTTATGTCTTCTAACATTATTCCAAGTGTTATTGAAAAGATAGAAAATAGTATTAATTTTAACCAAATAGGCATAGGAACTACATCTAAAATAATTATAATAACCAAATGTAATACATGAGACCCATTAATAAGTATTCGGCGTAGTTTGCGATTCTTAGCAACTTCAAGACGGTCAAAATTTTTATAAACATAATAAGTAATGGCTATTTGAACTAACAAATTTATTAAAATTAGCATAAAAAAGAATTTTTTAGCATATAAAAGCTTAAACAACTGCAAAAAATTGGTTTTAACAATTTTTTTATTACTAATAGTTGTAATGCTTGTGATACTTGTATTATTAAAATTCATAATGTATTACTTTATAATATAATATATTATATTATAAATTAACACAAATTATGTTAAATTATTATATAGTATTATCTTAGTAATGCCAAGCTTTATTTCTTCGCTATTTAAAAGCACAAAGAAAAAAAGTAAAAGTAAAAGTAAAAGTAAAAGTAATTCTTTTACTCGAAAACGAAACCTTATTGCTAGTCAATTTGTAACAAATATAAGAAAAACTATTAAGCGAAGACAGCTATTAGACAGCATATATAAAAAAAACAGTGCGAAGAAAATACAAAAATCATTTAAAACCACATTAGCCAAATCAAAAGATGCCGAAGTTTGTTCTATATGTTTATCTAAAATGTTGTTTCCCAGACTAATAAGCACGTTGCCTTGCGGACATAAATTTCACGCAAAATGTATTAAACCAGTTATTGATAATGATTATAATGCAGTATGTCCATTATGTAGAGCTCCAATACCTGTACTAAATCAAAATACAAATCGAAATAATGTTGGATTAAGGCATACTATTTATCGAACATCTCGTAATCGGCACACATCTAGACAATCGCGTCATGCAAATATAGCTAGCTTACATATTCAATGGACGCGATTGTCTAGAGCAGTAACCAATGCTCGAACTAAATGGCAAAATCAAAGAATAAAGGCATCAGCTGCTCGGGAAAGAGCAGACCACGCTAATTTTTTTAATCGTGCAAGATTAACAAGAATAGCAGAACGCGAAGAATTATTGGCTCGAACTTATTTAGCAGAGAGAGATAGGCATATAAGAGAAAGACTTAGATTTGAAAGACGACATGAGCAAATATTAACTCAAATTATTACTAATTCAAGAACTCCAACTATACAGACTAATTTAGTTAATGTAGAAGCAGGCTAATATATATTATTATAAATATATAATAAATATATTATAAAACCAATTTAAAGACTGTTCAACAAAATTATAGTATAACACAAGCACTAATTATTTAGGGCTAAAACACTATTATAACTATAAAAATTCAAAAAATTCAAAAAATTCAAAAAATTCAAAAACAAATATAAAATATAAGGGTTATTATTTAATATTATAAATAATATATAATATTAAGTATGTTAAGACTATTTATTGTCAACAATATAATGTTAGTATCGTTGATTCTATTTTTAATATTATTTGCAATATTATTACTGTATAAACCAACACTAATGTTTGATAAAAATGGGAAGCCTCGGGAGTTTGGAATAGGCTATAAAAACAAAACAATATTGCCATTATGGTTAATGGTAATTATTTTAGCAATACTTATATATTTTGGCATATTATGTTATATAAATTATAATAAACACATAGCTTAATCTGTATTTTCCACATAATCAACGCCGGCTGCTTCAGCATTGTCCAAATCAGTTTGAATTTCTTCTAGCGATTTTTCACAAGACATATTTATTATATAATTATAGCTAACTGAAGTAACTAATACACCAGCTAAAGCATACCATGTAATTTTTCCAAGTACATTTTTTATAATTAATAGTTTATATAAGTTTTGAATATTAGGATTATTTTCATTAGTATTTTCATTAGGATTTTCCGCAAATTCGGTAGATTCACTTTCTCTATCGGTAGCTGCGGGGTTTTTAAGTGTAATAATTCCAGCACTTATTAATGAGGTAATAAAACTATTGAAATCTGTACGATCAATATCTATTTGATTAATAAAATTTGATTTGTTATTTTTAATATTAGCAATAGCTTTTGCTACATCACCATTAGTATTGTTTTCATCATTAAGTATTTCTGTTAGCGTTTTTTCAACACCTAAAATACTAATTACTAAATATCCAATAGTATTAGAAAATGGAGATATCCATCCGGGAAACAATTTTAAAACTACATATAAAGAAAAAAAGATAACAATCCACGGTAATAGTGTAGCTAATAAAATATTAGTCCATTGTATACTTTGACTATTACATAATGCTTTTGAGATTGTTGTATTTATAAAATATGAGCCTATTACTAATATACATATATATATAATATTTAAGAGACTACTATCTTTTGCTTTTTCCATAGATTCAATTGACCTAGCATTTTGTATAATAATTAATGTAAAAAGTGTAAAGCCCAAAGTTATAAAAAAAAAAAATATTAAAGCACTTCCAGGAACAGGAACAGGCGCAGCAGTTGTAGACATCTTATTTATATTATATTATATAAATGTATTAATATAATATAAAATAAATAAAAACATAATATTAAATTATAAAAACTAATTAGTATATTAGTATAATGAATTTTAATATACTTGATTATACTAATTTAAAATATAATTCAGCAAAAAATGGCTCAAATTCTGTAAATGCTAACACAGACAATCCAAAATTAGTAGATAATAGTGTTAAACTATTTTTTAAAGAAGTACTAAAAGGTTGCAATAAATATAAGCAGAAAAATTATAATACTTACTACAATATTATGATGTTTTTAGCTTTTTGTTCAATTTTGGCTATATTATTATATACTCGCTATAAGGGATCAAACAATTATAAATCTTATTATGAAAAATCATTGAAAGATAAACAATACATAATGTCAAAATTAGTTTATTATAATCGTCAAAATCTTGATGACCAGCAAAAAATTAGAAACAATATGATAACAAATTTACCTGATTATGGCAATCATCCTGAAGCTAATTTATTACATAAAGCGGTTTACTTTTCTTAAAACATTTAAAACATTTAAAACATTTAAAACATTTAAAACATTATTTTTAAATGTTTCTAAATTATAAGTTTATATTATAATAACTATGGATACAAATTCATTAAAATCGTATTATGATGAATTAGAACAATATTATAAATTAAAAACAAAATATGAAGAGTTTAAGAGAAAAAAAATTAATGAATTAATTGGAAATAAGGCCATAGATTATAATGAAAAAAAACAAACATTGGCCAAATATAAGCCAAAATGTGTTAATTGCAAAGCAGATGGGGGAACCATTTTTAAAGAGACGCCAGAGTTATTGCGGGCTACTTGTGGGAATAGAACAAATCCATGTAATTTAGATATGGCAATAAAACGAAAACAGTTTGCGGAAATTAACAATCAATTAGTAAAATCTTCTCATGAAATAGTGAATTATAAAAAAAACATTATATCTACAAAGCTGGATTTTTTATTTAATTATATAGAAGAAGAAAAAGCAGTTGAGTTATTTGAGACATTAAAAGTCAAATTAAATAATAGTCAAGAAAGTTATAATAATTTAGTGAATTTATATGACTCAATAACAAGTAATGAAGAATTAAAAACAATGGTTTATGAAAAAACAACAGAGTTTGAATTTAATAAAAAACAATACAGTGAAGCTCTTGAACTATATAAATCTTCGGGTGAAGTTGTATATTTAATAAGTGCTATGGAAATACACAAAACCAAACTCTCTCTTATTGGAAAAGAGTTAATGAATTTAAAATATAAATCATGTTATGTTGAAAAAAATGAAGAAGATAACTATATATTATTTCAAAATACTTATTCATTTGAAGATTTAATGCTTGAAATAACTAAAAAATAAAGTATTATAATATACATAAAATGATAGCATTTAAGTTTCTAAACTCTATAACAAAATATATAAATATTAGTGTGTTTTTAATAACATTTTTATTGGGATTACTGTATATTTACTATATTGACTATAATAGAAGAGTAATAGTATATCCATCCCGCTATAATATAGATAAAATAGAATATAAAGACGAAGCAGAAAATTGTTTTGAATATAAAGTGAAAGATGTAAAATGTCCAACTGATAAAAGCAAAATAGAAAATTTGCCGTTAAACTAAAATAAACTAAAATAAACTAAAATTAACTAAAATCAGTTGAATATTCAAGAGTTTTACTTTTTGAACCACATGGAATGTGTTCTTCTACTAAACTATAACATTTTGTTTTAGTGCTGTCACTAGCAAAAATTTTATCACGTAATTCATTGTGCTTCGGACCTATAAATTTATAACAATCTTTAGAATTGCATACTTGTCTAAACAATGTTGATAATCCTAAACCTAATAATACTGACAATATAATTTTCCCAAGATTAGTATGTAGTAAATTTTTTACAACATTGTTAATCATAATTTATAATAATAATATATATATTATAATATATATTATTATAATTATTATTTTCACAAAATATATTTATGAAAATAATATAAAAGCAAAACAAATTATAACAGTAGAAGACTATGTCTGACCATTCTCATGTTGAAACATTTGCTTTTCAAGCCGAAATTAATCAATTAATGTCATTAATTATTAATACATTTTATTCAAATAAAGAGATTTTTTTACGTGAATTAATTTCTAATGCATCTGATGCCCTTGATAAAGTTAGACATTTATCATTAACAAATAAAGACGTGCTAAGCACAAATACAGAAATGTATATTAATATTATTCCAGATAAGACAAATAAAACATTAACTATTATTGATTCGGGTATTGGTATGACAAAAGCGGATATGATTACAAATTTAGGAACTATTGCTCAGTCGGGGACTAAAGGATTTATGGAGGCAATGAAATCAAGTGGTGATGTTAATCTAATTGGGCAATTTGGAGTAGGATTTTATTCAACATATTTAACGAGCGAACGCGTTGTTGTTACATCAAAGCATAATGATGATGAACAATATGTATGGGAATCTAATGCGGGTGGTTCTTTTACTGTTAAAAAAGATAGTAGCAATGAACAACTTGGTCGTGGAACAAAAATTGTGTGTTACTTAAAAGAAGACCAGCTTGAATATTTAGAAGAAAATCGTATCAAAGAGTTAGTAAAAAAACATTCTGAATTTATTAATTACCCAATTAGTCTTAGTGTTGAAAAAACAGTAACAAAAGAAGTAAAAGATGACGAAGTTGTAGAAGATGACGAAGTTGAAAAAGAAGAAGAAGACAAAGAAGACAAAGAAGACAAAGAAGACAAAGACATTGATGAACCTGAAATTGAAGATCTAAAAGAAGATACAACAAAAGAAGAAATGAAACCTAAGAAAACAATTACAGAGGTTCATAACGAGTTCGAATTATTAAATAAGCAAAAACCAATTTGGTCTAAACACCCTGACAGCGTCTCAAAAAATGAATATGTTGAGTTTTACAAAGCATTGGGAAATGATTGGGAAGAATATTTAGCAGTCAAACATTTTTCAGTTGAAGGACAACTTGAGTTTAAGTGTTTATTATTTGTTCCAAAACGTGCACCATATGATATTTTTGAACCAAAAACAAAGAAACAAGGAGCAATCAAATTATATGTACGGCGCGTGTTTATTAGTGATAACTGTGATGAATTGATTCCTGAGTGGCTAGGCTTTGTAAAAGGTGTTGTGGATTCCGAAGATTTGCCTCTAAATATTTCTCGTGAAATGCTACAACAAAACAAAATTCTAAAAGTAATTAGGAAAAACATTATTAAAAAGTGTTTAGAATTATTTGCTGAAATTAAACAAACACCTGAAGACTACCAAAAGTTTTATGAGCAATATAGTAAAAATATTAAACTCGGTATTCATGAAGATACTTCAAATCGCGAAAAATTAGCGGAACTGCTTATGTTTCATAGTTTAAAATCCGGTGCTACTATGATTTCATTTAAACAATATGTAGAAGCTATGAGTAAAACTCAAAAAGCTATTTACTATATTACTGGCGAATCACGAAAAGCTGTTGAAAACTCGCCTTTTATTGAAAAATGTAAAAAGTGTAATTTTGATGTATTATTTATGACTGAACCGATTGATGAATATTGTGTTCAACAATTAAAAGAATATGATGGAAAGCAATTAGTATGTGTTACCAAAGAAGGTGTAACATTTGAAGAAAACCAAGAGGATAAAACTGCGTGGGAGAAATGTGTCGAAGAGTTTAAACCATTAACAACTACTATTAAATCTATTTTAGGAAGCAAGGTAGAAAAAGTAGTACTAAGTGAACGTGTTGTTACTAGCCCGTGCGTGTTAGTAACAGGTGAGTTTGGGTGGTCTGCTAATATGGAAAGAATTATGAAAGCACAAGCATTACGTGACCCAAATATGACTTCATATATGGAATCTAAAAAAACAATGGAAATTAATCCCACACACCCTATTATTAAAGCATTAAATACGCAACTAAATGACCAACGCAAAGCAAACAGTGTAAAAGATTTAATTAACCTAATGTTTGAATCATCTCTTATTAACAGTGGATTTAGTCTTGAAGAGCCATCTACATTTGTAAATCGTATTAATCGTATTATTGAAATGAGTCTTTCTATTGATGACGAAGAAGACGTAGAAGACGTAGAAGATAAAGAAGATAAAGAAGATAAACAAGATAAAGAAGATAAAGAAGATAAAGAAGACGAAGAGAGTAATATGGAAGAAATTGACTAAAACATTAAAACATATACAAACAATATTATTTTTGCTAATTGCGTTTTTAATTCAATAAATATTTAGGTGTTTATATTAATTAATGTCTTCTAGTGGTTTAACCTATATAAATGAATTGCCTAATCCCAATCCAAATTCTAATATGCAAATAAATAGTGTTCAACAACAACTATTAATGCAACAACAACAACCACAAAACATTGTTTTAAATAAAAATGAAATTATTTCAAATCAAAACAGTCAAATGCCCGGTCCTGCTATTAATCAATTTATACCAAGCGGAACATACAGCACACAAAATCCAATGCAACAAAACAGCAATCAAATAACTATGGAAAATAGTGTGCTAAATCAACAACCAAACTATAATGAGCTTGTAAATCAAATACAAAAAGCCAGTTTAAATGGTTCAACTTCATTGCCATCACGAGATATTCCAAATAATTCTATACAGATTTCAAATGATGAACAAATAAAAGCCAATTACATACCACCACCACAAGTACAAGAAGACTATATTAAAAATAATGAAACACCCGATTACTTAATTGAAGAAAATAATAGAAAAGCGCGTAATGCTAATTTTTATGATATGCTATATAACGAAGCACAGCTTCCATTAATAATAGCACTTGTATATTTTTTATTTCAACTTCCAGCTATTAAAAGATATAATAAAAATTTATTACCATTTATGTTTAAGATTGATGGCAATCCTAATTTATATGGGTACATTTTTAATAGCATTTTATTTGCATCAATGATATATATTTTGCTAAAAGTTATGACAAAATTTGTTTAAACATTAAAAATTGCTAAACAATATTAAATAAAAAATCAAATCAAATAAAAATAACTATTTTGTTAATTATTTTTATTTAATGTTCACTATTTTACTACACTGTTTAAGTAGACTATTTTGAATAGTGTCTTCCTATTTTCATCCATAAAAGTATGCTAATTGTGAAACCTACTAAAAATCCAGCTATACAATGGTCGGGATGTTCTTTTAAAAAGGGTTTAGTTATAAATGGACCAACAAAGAATGTTAATAACGAGTAAAAAATCATAATGGCAATTGACATTGGCGAACTTAGATGAGACATTTTTATAGTTTAACACTATATTATTTTTTTGGTTTTCTTGATTTTTTTGGCTTTCTTGGCTTTCTTGGCTTTCTTGGCTTTCTTGACTTTCTTAATTTTCTTGATTTTCTTGGTTTTCTATGTTTTTTTCTATATGTTTTAAAGTAAATTTTACCCACAGCCATATCAAGAGGATGTACTTGGTCTCCAAATAACGATGACGAAGATGAAGATGAAGATGAAGACGAATCAGATGACGAAAAAGATGTTGGAAAAGGTGTTATATTTGGTTGGCGGCGAAGCAGTGGTGGTTGAACAATAGGAGGGTCAATGTCTAAATCAATTAATAGTTGATTAAGAGTATCTAATTCGGCAATAGCAATAGGTATTAAATTATTAAGTTTATTATATTCAAGAAGTAATCTTGCTACAGTTTCATTATCAACAAGAAGAGCTACAATTACATTTTTAACTAAAATTAAATTTAATAGTGCAGTATTAACTTTCACAGCCTGTTCAGAAAGACTTAGTATGCTAGTCGGATAAAAAAGCGCCCAATATTGACTAATTACTGCTATTTTATGCTTTATTATTACATTCATAGGTATTATAGTTTGTATTATATGTTGAACATCATTCCACTCATGAAAACCAGCAACATCTGATATTTGTTGTTGTAGGTCATTCAATCTGATTTTTAGAAAATAAAATAAGGGTCCTGCTGTAGGAAACACCGGAGACATAATTTATATTATATATACTATATATTATAAATTATATATAGTATATAATATAGAAAATATAAAATAGAAAAATTATAGTACACTTATATTTTTTTACTTGTTTTACTTTTTCTTCCATATTTACAATATTGTTTTTGAGAGAATCCTTTTGGACGCATACAATTTATAGACCTTTTATATTTTAAAGTCCATGCGCCTCCGCGTTTAACTTTTGTTCCTTTTTTTTGTCTTCTTTTTTTGCCACGTGCTCGGTTTAACACATTGCTTTGACTATTCAATATAATAAGTCTTGCTTCTAGTTCATCTATTTCGTGTCTTAAAGTAATTTGTCGACTAGTTAAATCAAATAATGATTCTTCTTCTGCAAGCAGAGTGCGCATTACTCTATTACTTTCATTAACTAATGGTATAACACGTTCTTCGCTTGTAGCATGAATGGCAGTACCAATATCAATATAGTGACTATAAAGTTGACCTATAACGTCAGTATCATTGGGATTAGCAGCTCTATAAGTATCAAAGGCGGCTCGTGCGCTACGATGTGTGTCTCCAATATTACCTTGTACTTGTTCTCGTGTAGCTAGTGTTCTTCCTTGAGTTACTCTTTGACTCGCAGTCTCCGCGCGTTGCCTAATAGTAACAATCTCAGCTTCTAGAGCCATTTTACTAGCATTAATAGTTCTTAGTTCAGACTGTAATGTTTCTAATTGTCTTGTTAATTCATTTCTTTCTCTAAGTAAATCTCGTCTTCTTCTTGTTAAAGCTTGAGTAATTCTTGCTAAAGCTCGTCTTCTTCTTAGTAAAGCTATTTGTCGCAGCGCTGCTTCTACTCTTTCATTTTCATTTATAATATCTGGCATCTAGTATATATATAATAGTATATATATTATATATATAACTATACACCTTTTTAATTTTTGTCCTTTTTTTTATTTTTTCCTTTTTTACGTCTAGAACGACGTTGTTTTTTACCATGCGCTTGATTTAACTCTCTATCTTGTCTACGCAAGTCGTCTAGATTATTTTGTAATTCATCTCTTTCACTCATTAATTCTTCTCTACGGGCATATAAAGTAGCATAGTTATTTTTTGTTTCAGTTAAGGTTCGTAATGCGGACTCTGCTTCTTCAAGTGTTGGTCTAATAACTTGTTGAATAGCAGCAGTACTAGTTCTATGAATATTACTAGACTCATCATAACGACTGCTTATACCTTCGCTATCAGTTGGATTAGACACTCTATATTGTTCATAATGGCGACGCGACCTAGCATATGCGTTTCCAAGATTCCCTTCCATTCCTTCTTGAGTAAGTCTATTTATTTCTATAGTTAAAAACTGTATTCGTTCTCTAATAGTACTAAGCCTGCTATTTATAAATGTTAATTCTTGAGTAAGACTACTTATTTTGTTATTTAATTTAGCTAATTTAGTTCCCAATTTTTCTATTTGTTTAAATAGTGTGTGCCTTCTATGTTGTGCGCTTGGTATTATTGTTCTTATTGTTCTTCTTGGTGTTGAATCTTCACTACTATCTGACATATATTATTATAATATATTATAATATAGTATAATAAGTTAATAAGTTAATAAATCATTTTCTAGTGTTTTCGCATTAACTTCTTAGTGTTCTTGGTGTTCTTGATGGCATAACTAAAGATTGTACTCTTTTTATACGCGCTGCTTGCTGAGCAGCCCTAGTCAATTGTATCAATTGAGCTTCTAATTTTCTAATATCGTGTTGTAAAGCTTCTTTAGCTTTGTCATCTTGTGTATTTATTAGTTGTTGTTTTTTTTCTGTAAGTGTTGACTCTATAGTGTATTTTGGAGGGATAATATGTCCAACTATAGTATCTACGATGCCTGGTTTTCCATCATCAACAAATTCTTTACCGAATGACTCTAAACTAGTTTTATTCAACATTGAAGAAACCAACCCCTCAACTTCTTTAATATACTTTTCAGTTACTTTAGGTGATCCTACACCACCTTTTTTTGATTTATATTTTTGTTTTCTATGTTTTCTATGTTTTCTATGTTTTTTTGTTTTTACCATTTTATATATATATTATAATTATATATTATAATATAGTATAATAAGTTAATAAATCATTTTCTAGCGTTTTTGCACTCTTTTCCTTTTTTTATATGTAAAACGATGCTCTTTTTTACCGCGTGCAATATTTTCATTTATAGTTAAGGATAAATATTCGCTATTCATTTCATCAACTTCGTTTTGTAAATCGTTTTTTTGTCGCGTTAATTCTAGTATGTCCTCATTTAAAGTTATATACTTTTTTTGTGCTCTAGTTAAGGTTCGTAACAATGACTGTGCTTCTAGTCTTAGTGGTGTAATATTTTCCTGAATATAAGCAGTGAGAGTTCCATGAACACGATTTGCCTGAGTATAACGACTTCTTATACCTTCAACATCAGTGGGATTGGTTCTAGTATAATCATTATAGTGGCGTAACGACCTAGCATATTCATTTCCAAAATTACCATCCGTTTCTTCTTGATTACGTCGCGTTATTTCTTGAGTTAAATAGCGTATTCGTTCTCTAGCACTAGCAGCCGTATTATTTGCTAATGTTGCTCGCTCACTAAATCTACTTATGTCATTGTCTAAGTTAGCTATTATAGTTTTAAATTTTGTTATTTTTCTAAATAAAGTTCGTGTTCTAAAGGCTAAACTTGGTTGGTGTGGTCGTGATGATACTCTTCTTTCACTCATATTATAAAATATAATATATTATAATATAGTATACTATATTATAATATATTATAAAATATAATATATTATAATATAGTATACTATATTATACTATAGATTTGATTTTTATAGTTTTTATGGTCTTCTTTTTCTTGTGTGTTTTCTTTTTTTGCCTTTTTTATGTCTAGTGTGATATTGTCTGTTACCACGTGCTTGATTTAACTCTCTATCACGATTAATTGCTTTTTCAAGTTTACGCTCAAGGTCGCTTATGACTCCTATTATATATTGTTGACTTTGATATAAACTATAATGGTGTTCGCTTGCTGTCCTATAAATTTCTTTTGCTAAATTTTTTTTTACTATAATAGAAGCAAGACCAGACTCTACTTGTTTTATTAAAATATTACTAATAGTATCAAATCTTGTTTTTATATTTTCAGTATCTATACCTCTATTTTTTACAAGTTCATCATAGCGTTGCTTTAATTCTTTATATTCCATGCCTAAGTTAGCTTGCCTAAATGTATTAATAATAGTGCGCCTTAAATTATCTCGTTCTTTTTTTACAATTTCATAGCGTTCACGCTCATCTTCTCTACGACTTAGTGCGCGGTCAACTTCAATAGTTAGTACGGCCAGTGCTTGTCGTTGTTGTCTTAAATCCGTTTCTAGTTCTCTAATAATATTTGCTAAATTGGTTCTTTGTGTTTCTAAAATGCGTGTACGCCGGGCTAGCGCACTTGGCGTGTTTTGTCTTGCTATTTGTCTTTGAGTAGCGGATCTTAAACGCATTATAGAGATTCTACGATCATTAGTATTAATACTAGACATATTATATTATATTATATTATATTGGACTAATATAATAAGTCAATAAGTTAATAAGTTAATTATTTATATTTGGGTGTAATTTATTAAAATATTAATAAGTTATGAATGCCTAATAACATATTCTTCTGCTCTTGATAATGCTTATTGAGCTCTTACATTATGCGAAATAATAGTTTATATAAATGATATAATATAACAAATGTTCCAATAAATCCTAATGCAACATAACTATCTTTAGTTAGCTTATTATGCAATCCAAAATATGCTACTGCTATAAATCCAGGAATAAATAGTATATAATGAGTTATATAAAGTAAATTTCTAAAATTAGTTAGTTCTAAATTGGGAATTGGAACAAATAACACTATTCCTAAACTCAACACTATTAACAAATAAAAAATCCAAAATGGTGTGTTACTTTGATAATAACTAATATATACTAATGACGCACCAATAATTAATATATGCATTATATTAACATATTTCATTGGCAAATATAATAAGCTCATTTTATATAGTACAAACTTATTATTTTTTTAGAGTTCAAATTTTAAGAGTTCCAATGTAATATTTTGGTAAAATTGTTTTTTTTACATAACTAGGATGTCCACGTGAATTAAAAAGTTGCGTTGCGTCTTTGCCAACGGCTTGCATAATAATCTCTCCTCCTGGATGTTTTGGAATCCAAGAACTAATATTATAAACCTTATTTTCAATTAGCGTCCATGCATCCCCCTTTTTATTGTGCTTTTTGATTTCAGCAAGTGTAAACGCTTTCTTTTTATTAATTCCACCTATTTTATTAGCGTCCATTTTATTAGCTCCAAGTTTGCGTGTATGTTTTAAAGTCTTAGTCTTAGTCTTAGTCTTAGTATGTTCTAAAATAGGAATGAGTTTAGCAATACAATTTTCAGATGTCATTAATGCGCCTTCACACCATGCCTGATATTTAGAATAATTCTCTCCAATAATATAAACATTTGGCAACGGATTTATTAATTTATAACTTAAATAATCCGAATCAACATTTTTCTTCCAATTGGCAACACCAGCGTCCCAAAAATACAGTTTTATGTATTTACTGGGTGGAACACTTATGTTATATACGCTAAACACTAGATTTAATGTGCTATTTAGCGTTTGCTTAACATAGTCAACTCCTTTTTTAGCCAATAAATTATTCCAAAATCTAGCATTCGCACAATCGCTATAGCTCGACATAATTAATCCATTATTAGAATTAATAGGGATTACAAATTGGACTTTACTATTTGTAATTGTTTTTTTAATATTTTTAAACCACGATTCTCCGTTTTCAGTTTTATAAACTTCAAAAATGCGCACCAAATTAATTGGATTTATTGAGTCTAAATCTCTCAAGAGCGGTTTAAAAATGGTTAAACTTTCTAAACTCTGTTTAGGTATAGCACATATTAAATGGTCACAATAGTATGTTGTTTTATTTGAAGTTTTATAGTTGGAAACACTTATAGTAAATAAATTGGCATTAGCATTATAGGTTACATTTTCAACATGTGAGAGATTACACATATTAATATATTTGCGCTTATAACCCTGTGTTTGTTTTATAGCCAGCAACAAATTGTCTATAATTTGTCCTAATCCCCCGTTTAATGTAAAAAAAGTGGATTCTTTATTATAGTCATATTTAAAATAGCCAATTGCATCATAAGCATTTAATTCATTTAAATCTGAAGAATATTCAAAAACAGAAGCCACTTTTTGAGAGAATGAAGCAGACATATATTTTGTAAGTAATTCATATAAGTAAAACTTTTGCAATGCCGACTTGCCTAATTTGGAAACCAGCGGACTAAGAAAAAAGTTGTATAATTTAGCCATAATAGAGTCTTTGTAGTGCGTTTTTTCTTGCGCTTTGTTATTTTCTGTTACCTCTATATATGTTTTAGTATTTGGTATATTAACTATTTTAGATTTTAGACCAAGTTCATTAATTAAAGTATTTATAAGTTTATGATGATGACCCAAGCGGCCTGCTCCTAAATCCATTACATATTCTTCGCCATCTATAGTTTCTTTATAAGAATATATTCGCCCGCCATAACGCTCTCCAGATTCTAATAATAATATTTTTAGATTAGTAAACTGTTTAGACAATTTATATAAAGTATAAAGACCTGCTATACCTCCACCAATTATTACTAAATCATAATTTTTGGTATCATAATTTTTGGAATCATACTTTTTTTTAATTTTTTGCGTATTAGTCATTTAATTATAGTATATTATTATTAACTTATAGCAACATAATAATATAATATTTGTAACTCTCTCATTTTTTAATTAGCTAAGCCGCCTAATAGTATCCATATAACGGTCTACATTTGCTTGTGTTCGTCTTACTTCTTCATCGGCAGTTTCTTCAGCTTGAAGTAATCTAACATAAGTTGGTGAGTTTAAACCTATTAGTCTTCGAATCCTATTAGAGCGTTCATAGTCACTTGTCCTTAATCTAGCATTAGTATATGCTTGTGTTGCTAATCTACGCTCTTCTTGTGCGCGATTTCTAGCAAGCAGCGCCTCTTCATATGTCATAGTTGGATTAGCTAAATGTGCATAAGCATTATTGGGTATAACGTATCTACATAGTGCACAAGTAGCAATACCTGCCCGTAAACTATGCTGTACACATTCAGTATGAAATCTATGACCGCATGGTAAAGATGTAATAGGGTCATTTAATTGCACTTCAGAAAGACATATTGCGCATTCATTAGCTATTTCTAAATTTCTCTTATCTCTCATAAGAGCGTTTGTTATTTTTCTTGTTTGTTTACCTCTAACGCGTTTTTGAATTCGCGTAGCGGCACTTCTTACTATTGAAGATGACCTGCGTCTTGTAGGGGGCATATATAATATATAATATATAATAATTTGCTGAATTATGTTAAGTATTAGTAAAATTTCTCATTGCTTGTCTTAATTCCATATTAGCAAATCTAAGTCTATTATTTAAAATTCGTGCGCGTTCTGGATTATTTATTCCTGAACTTTGAAAGTCAGCAAGTTCTTGTTGAGCTCCAGTTAACCGATGTTGCGCATCCCACCTCCGTTGCAAATGTGACAAGTATGGGTTTGGATTACCAGACATTGCTATTGCTCCTTGTATTTGTCTTAGAGGTCGTAATGATTGTATTACTGGATTAGTCATAGGTGTTCTACACATAGGACATGTAGTATGAGCGTGATTTACCAAATTTCTTAGACATTCAGTATGAAAGGGGTGAGAGCAACCTAATGTTGTAATATACCCATTATTTACCATAGAATCTAAACATAATGAACATTGATTGGTAATTTTAAAATTTGCTAAATTTCTATACATTTGCGCAATTGAGCGTGCGTGTTGTTTCCTAGTTCGTTGACCTAAAATTTTGGCGCGAGCTCTTGTTTGAATTTTTTTAGCTGCTGAACTTCTTAGTCGCGATGAACTTCGTCTTGGTGAAGGCATATATAATATTTATTATAATAAAATATAATAATATATTATAATAAAATATAATAATATATTATAATAAAATATATAATATATTATATAATATATTATATAATATATTATATAATATAAAAATATTGAAATATTACATATACGCCGCAAACTCTATATCTGCAATATGACTGCAAATTCTATTAGCGTTACGCGCATTGTCTCGTGCGCGTGTTAATAATTCAGAAGTTATAAAAAACATATTACTAACATCTTGTTCCAGTGTTTCATCATTTATGTTTAAACTTCTATAGTTATTGTAATTATAAGAAGCTTCATTATAGAGTCTACGTACATAATATTCAGTTTGGTTTGCACTATATTGATTACTTAACGCATCATTAAAAGTTATATTTGGAATTTCTGGAGGGTCGGGTACTTGTGGTCTTAGTACTTCAATTTCGCGTTCCCATAATTCTATTTCGTGCATACGTTGTAATATATGTTGTCTTCGTAATATTGGGTCTAATATTAGTGGTTCGTATTCAGGTTCAGGTTCTTGTTCTAATTCTTCTTCTATAGAAATATAAGGTATATTAGTTATACGTTGCTTACAATTAGGACATTTTCCTTGACTTCTAGCTAACCAATTTACTATACAATCTTTATGGAATCTATGTCCGCAAGGTAATGCCGTAGCAACATTTTCAGTCAAAGGTTCTAAACATATTGAACAATTGTTGTCTGTTAACATATTAGTTCTTACTCTTTTTATTACTTTTCTAGTTTGTTTTCCCCGAACTCTTGACTGAATTTTACGACTTGCTCTTAGTTTGGTTACTTGTTTTCTAGTTTTTTTACCCCTAAATCGCTTTTGAATTTTTTTAGCTGCTGAACTTCTTAGTCGCGATGAGCTACGTCTTTGTAAAGCAGTTACAAATTCCATAATATAATATAATATAATATAATATAATA
>Ga0114979_10000109_pt1 | contig 50026 bp, 31 predicted proteins | sample S_140625_EF_Meta_FD_87315 | JGI IMG/M metagenome (GOLD analysis project Ga0114979, IMG submission 87315) | Freshwater microbial communities from Lake Simoncouche, Canada to study carbon cycling - S_140625_EF_MetaG | ecosystem: Environmental > Aquatic > Freshwater > Lake | place: Lake...
GAGTTAAATGTTGTTGGCGATCTAGTATTAGCACCGTTGTCACCCATTTTAGCTGGTGCAACTTTCTCTAAACTAACGTTTTCCATCATACCCATGCCGCCTTCTTCATCATCAAATTCTGATGTGTCATCGTCTGCATAAGCGTCACCGCCTACGTCGCCGTCAACTGGTTCCATGTCAAATTCGTCGCCGCCCATGTCGTCGCCCATGTCGCCACCTTCTTGGTCGCCCATAAGCTCTTCAAACTCAGCCATTAATTCATCAAGTTTATCTTCAAGGTCAACTACACGATCTTCTAGATCTTCGTCGCCGAAATCGTCGTCGCCCATGTCGTCGCCCATGTCGTCGCCCATGTCGTCGTCGCCCATGTCGTCTTCTGGTTCTTCTTCGTCATCAAAGTCAGCGTCTTCGTCGTCATCACCTTCGTTCATGCCGCTTTCGTCAGTTTCGACGTTGCTCATTATATCTTCAGTAGCAGAACCAGAAGTATCGTCCATATCTTCTTCGATATCTTCTTCTTGCATAAGGTTTTCATAAATTTCGCGTGATTTCTCAACTACAATATTATGGAAAAGCTCGCGGGCTTTTTCGTTGTCATCGTTAATCACATATTCGATTAACTGTTCAAATTTCGATGTCATATTCTCTCCTTGGATAATGGCTCGTGCTGATATTTACTATTAACCAGCATTATTACTCTATTAGGGGTTGAAAATGACTAATTTATGTGGGTTTTGTTACATTTGAAATTAGTCTTCATGTAGAAGGCTACCCATTACGTACAAATCTTTTTTAAATGATTTAGTGAAACATTTGTTTCCCCAAAATAGTAATAGTAAAATTAGTTCCAGTTGTCTTTGTTATATACCGGAGGGGCAAGGGTTCTACCTTTGTTTGGTTGTGGTGGCATCGGTTGCGGCTGTTGTTGATATGCTGGTACTACAATACCTTGTGGCACCACAGATTCCGGAGGTATAGCTGGTTCTGGCGCAGCTGGTTTAGCTGGTTTAGGGGGAGGTGCAACAGGTCCAGGTGCCGGAGCAACTGGTTTTGGTTTAGGTATGCTATTATCAAAAGGTGGATATCCCAATTTCTTGAACACCGCATTAGCACGTTCCACCGCCTTGGACCAAGCCGGATCGCTATCTTTGCCGTGTTTCTGTTGTAGATCTTGTATTTCCTTAACCAGTCTCTTGATCTCTTCCGAATTTTTTGCATCTGTTGCTGTGGCGTTGTCAGATGATGTACCTGGTGCAGCGTCCGGAGTTTCCGACCCACGGGCATAATCAGCTATTTTTCCAACGCCTGACATGATAAGATCACCATTATTAAACACAAGGTCCAATGCAGCCAGGGCCGCGGCGTATTTTAAAAATCTCTTTGATTTTGCCGCCCACGATAAATTGGCTGGTAAACTATTTGGTTTTAATATATTTGCTGCAGGGTTAGATGCGGTGGGTCCTGTCGGTGGTTTGGGGGTACTAGTTGGACTTGAGGTGGGACTAGTAGTACTTGTGTTAGAACTTGTTAATCGTCGTTGTGCTTCTCTTTCTAGAGCTATAGCTTCGTTACTTCCTCTTGGGATCACTGTGCCGTCTTGTTTTACCCATGACCCATCTGCATTTTTAGTGTGACTTGTTATCGTACCGGTTGACGCGGTGTCCGTAACTTGAGATCCTTTAGGCACACCAAAAGTTTTCTCTAATTTCGACCCTTCTTGTTTTAATTCTTTAGCAAGAGCTTTGGCGTCAAGAGTTCTACCATTAGGACCGGAAAACATATTAGTATTAGGTAGTCTCGTCCAACCTGTGGCTACCTCAGTTCCGTCGGTCAGTCTTAATACGGGAGTTTTTCCCAGCGCATCAGCTACTTCGGCTTGTGGCCTTCTTTTAAATAGCCACCCAAAGTCGTCAGCAAGTTTCTCAACAGCCGGTGGTAGTCTTACTTCATTAAGCTGTGTTGTTTCATCTAAACGTTTTAATTTTGATACCAAAAGCGACATCTCGTCAGATTCAGATAAACTACGAGAGGTATTATGATTTTCTTTTACCGAATCCCAACCTTTTACCGCTCCCTTGGCCGCCCCTGTTAGTGCATCCAAACCATACTGGCCAGCTTGTTTTGCCATATTATAATGATGTTTGACTGTCGCCCCCAGAGCGTTTCCTACGTAAGAGCCGATTTTAGAGGCCACGGGCTCTTCTTCTTCGGGTTTAGCTGCTGCGGTTGCCGCCATATCAGCAGCAGTAAATGCGCCGATATCACCGCCCGCAACACCTTTGTCTGTTGTGTCTGTATTGGGTGTGCTTGTGTTAGTAGAAGCAGATCTCACTGCTCGGCTATCGGCGGAGGATGTATTGGTGGGTGGAGTCAGTCGGAATAGTTTAACCAGAGCATCCGCGTCTGTGGGCAGATTCATAGATTTTTTATAAGTTTGTATTGCGGCGAGGATGTCTTCTACTGGATTGCCACCACTATTGGGTATTTTAATTCCTTCTCTATCTAATGCAGTATGCAGTTCCTTAACTAGTTCACTTGCTGACATTTTGGTTACGTCACTGCCACTATTTGATGAATCGTCGGCCTGTTGAGCGTTCTTGTATTCTTGATATCTAGATTCTTTGTTTCTTTCCGCTGCCATGCGTTCTTTAAACTCTTTTTCCTCTTCCGGAGATAGGTCAGTGAGGTCTTCTAACAGTTTAAATTGTGTATGCAGTTTTTTTAGTAATTGATCCATTAAAATGCCCCTTCCTGTGTTTTTAGCCAGTTCTGATATCTAGCTTCTTTGGCTGGATCTGTATATTGAGCGGGCTTTGATGATGTTTTATTAGTTGTAGTTGGTGTTGTCGATACAGAGGGACCACTAGTGATGCCTGTACTGCCTGCGTCTGCTGCAATACCCACTGGATTTACCGAAGATCCTTCCGGGTAAATTTCATCAATAATATAGTTGATCAACTCCTCGGGTTTATCACCAAATGCTTGTTGCAGAGCTAATCCACCTGCCATACCGCCCAATAACCCCACTAACATACCGGGTATTCCTCCGAAGGGCGCACCAATTAATGCACCAAAGTATGCACCAACTACAAAAATACCAAATTCTGCTATTACTTTACTCCAAATTTTTGCTATAGCACTTTTATATCTAGACACTGCACCGGCATCATTGGGATCGGCTGGTTTTGGTAAATTTTTACTAGCATGATATGCTTCATAGATTATCATACCAGTATTAAGAACCCAGTTAGGTGTTTTGCCTATTTTAGCTGCAAAACCTTTCACCGCGTCCCACGCTCCTTCGTCCAACTGTTGGGCCTCGAATAGCACCGGATCAAGCATTAATTGTTGTTCCATCAAGGCCAATTCTTTTCTTAATGAATAAGAACTTTCATTAGTTTTTTCTTTATTGCCTGGTGCAAACGTATCTGGCGTATTTTTCTGTACCCATTCTTTTGCCTTGGGGCCAAAATCGCCGTTGAGGGCATCTTTATATGCTTGGTAGGCGTTTATTGCAATGCTCAACCCTTTGGCCGCAGGACCCCCGAAATTCAACACTCCTGCTAGGCCAGATGTAAATGCCTCCCAATAATCTCCTTTCTTGGCACGATTATACGCATCGTACCAGGCAGCGGCTGATGCAATAGGGCCTCCTACCATTTTTCCGGCAGTTCCAACTAGGGGACTTTTAGTAACGGCGCCTGCTACCCTTGCTAACCCACCCGCAGCTTGAGCACCCAGGGCACCTGCACTACCGGTTGATGACAATGCAATGGGCACTAATTTCTCCAATGCTGTGACCAATTCATCTAATTTTTTAGCATCTTCGGGGTTCTTTTGTGCTTCAGGTGCGGCTGCGCCGGGTTTCGCACGACTGGGATCAGCTAACAGCTTATTCATTACGGCTACAGTCTCTGGACCGGGATCGCCATCAACTGCTAGTGGAGGATTTGCTTGTTGGAATGCTCGTACGGCAGCAGCAGAATCCGGGCCAAAATTACTGTCCACACCCTTTGATCCGACAGAATATCCTAAATCTTCTAAGCCCTGTTGTATTTTACCAATATTATCGCCCAGCCAAGCACCATTACGTGGTGCAATTTCTTCTGTCAGATAATCTAATCTGTTTAGTATTGAGCGAATATCCATTTCGTGGTCCGTTTAGACTGCAGGTGCAGCAGGAGGTGCATATTGAGCTTTAATATCTTTCAATTTATTCTTAAATTCTAGTTCTCTAAGCTCATTCATCTTACGTAATTTACTTATTTGTTTTAACGTTAGTCGAGTTTTGCGAAGCTGGCCCATTTGAGGTTGCGAGTTATCGTTTTCAAGGTCTTGAAACCCTTCCGGACTGCGTTGGTAAATTTCGTTTAGGATCATAGTATATTATTTATCTATGCACCAGCAGTTTGTCCGGCAGGGCTACCCACGCTTCCGGCACCAAGATCACCACCAGGAGCTGCCGCAGGGCCTGCGCCGGTATCTACATCCGCGGAACCTAATTCTGTATCGGCTAAATCATTGCCCATGTCAATATCTGATTCCATACCGCCAGGAGTTACACCCACTGTACGTAAGTCTTGTCCGGATGCAAGATCTGTCTTGATAAGTTCGTGTTCTTCTTTCCACAGAGTTTCGTTTTCCATGATCTCTTCTTCGGTTAGACCTAAATACCGCTTTAACAAGAAACGTTTTGATAGATAAGGTAGTGGCTCAATAGCTGCAAATGTACTAACACGGGCAGTATCCAACTCCGACTGTCGATAGCTGGCAAAGTTTTGTGGTTGTGACAGTTTAATTGTAAAAATACTGCTGTCAATACTAAATCCACGCCAGTTTAAAAATAATTTAAACTCGTCGTCCAACTTCTGCATGATTAATTTTTGTAAACGTTCACAGTATTTGTTAAATCTAAATTCCTGTATCAATGCTGTGCCCACACGACCGTCATTCATGGGTGCCGAGCTGTCATCTGGACCTGTTGGTAGGTAACTACTGGGAACACGTAACCCACGTGCCATTTTATTATTAAAATACTTTAAATCATCGATCTCGCCTAGGTTTTGACCACCGGGCAGTACCTCGACAGAACTACCGCGCCCGTCCGACGTTTGAGGGAAGAAGTAATCTTCGTTTACACTCAGGGGATTGTAACTGGCATCCATCATATTAGCACCACCGCCGGTTACAGTGGGTATACGCCGTTGATGCATCTCATTTTTTACACGTTCCACAAAGGCCATAGCCATGTGACTGGGCATATTACCCACGTCAATCTTAAATAACCTACGTTCAGGAGCACGTTGTACACGATAAATCAGTACAGAGTCTTCTAATAGTGCTTTTTGTTTGTAAACTTTGTAGATGTTCTCTAAAATACTTTGTCCAAAGGGCCAAAAGTAATCTAAACCTTCATTTAAACTTAAATGCACCACGTGTTTAGCGTCAATACATGATTCATTCATAGCTTGAGTGAATCTACCGTTACCTACACCCCCACCGCCACCACCACCTGCACCACCGTTGGGTGCATTATAGTTACCGCCTGTGGTAACTGATCCAGTTGATCGACTTACATAATAATCTGACGTGGTTTTTGACGCCATACTCATGTTTTGGAAGTTAGGGTTAATGTCACGAATAATATATTGCTCGGGACGCTTGCCTTCACTTTCATTTACAATAATTCTAGCCACTTTGATCATGTCGATCCAGTACATTTCAAATGTTTCCGGATCTCGAACAAATACCTGATCGCCATACTTAATAGCGTTTCTAAACAGTTTAAACATTCGTTGATCTAGCTTGTTTAGCTTAACCCACTGCTGTAATTGCTTTTTAATAATTTCAATTTCATGGTCTGTGGGTTTATCGCCAAAATCTATATCAAATGGTGTACCATTATCACTGTTAGACTGTGTGCTAAACTCAGAAATAATGTCTAAACAAGCGTTGACTTCGGAATCGCAATCCATATTTTCATATTGATTGTACCGTTCCAGCCGGTTAGGGTGTCCCGAATACACTTCGGGTAATCGACTAGCATAGTTACGAAACGCAAATTCATTGCGTGTTCCACTTTCAAAGTCTGATCCAGGTCTATTATAGCCTGGTAATCCAAAATTATTTTTGCCCGATATCGGACTAAGTTGTCCCAGTTGATTTACATCAGCTAGTTTGAAATATTTTCTCCACGAACCGTTGCGTGAGTTACTGCTGTTTGAAGTTGCCATAGTTTATTATTTAGTTTTTTAACTCTGTAGTTGTAATAACCTGTCGGTCGTTCGCAAATAAGTGGTCATACCTCGAAGTAGCGTATCCATTCTTTCCATCTTCATTGCCATTAGTTGTTCCGCTTCTTCTGAACCTTCCCCGCCTGGACTTTGTACATCGATAGGTTTACCATCTGGCATGGGAATTACTGCCTCTGTGCCGTGTAGCATGGCCATAAATCCATCCATCGGCCCGCTTAAAATATCACCAACTGCTGCCCCTCTGATTCTAATTTGACCAGAAGCTATTTGTGCAGCATATTTGTCAGCTCTGTTAACACTATCCTGCATCCACTGTGGTCCACTGCCTCGTTTCACAACAGATCCTGCAACTGCACTGGTAGCTACTAGATTAGCATCCGCCTGTGATGATGTTGCAGAATTATATCCGAATTTGCTAGTCATTCCTGGTAAGTTTGTTTTCATAAACCAAGCTGTAACTTTAGCAGCTATTCTAGGATCGCCTGAAATTAAATCTGGATTTTGCACTAGTCTATCATCACCAAATAATGCCCTTGACGCCGCGGCATAATTACTTTTACCAGTAAGCTGAATAAATCCTCGCCCTCGGTACTTGTATCCATCACCGGGTGCAGAATTGCCATTAATTCCACCGTAAACAAGATTTGCAAAGGCTTCTGGATTCGATTTAATTTGATCTAATTCCGCATCTGTCTTGCCAGCAACTCGAGTAGTAAACGTTTGTCGTATGTAATCCGCTGATTGATTGGAATAATTAGTATTTTCCGCTACATTTTGTCCCATACTTTCTTTCATTACATTACCTAACGTGGCATTAATTAATTTGTCATCAGTAATACCCTGAGCTTGTAATTCCTGTTTAACTAGTCCTAAATTCTCCGATGCTTCACCTGCCACCGGCGTAACAGATCCTGATGGGGCACTGGTACCAGTTGAGCCGCTGGTGCCTCCGCCTCCGAGGCTTGATAGTAACTCGGAAATATTGATTCCTCCGAACATTCTAGATAGCTGCGCTGTCATACCGGTTAGCTTGTCCATTCCGGATACCATGGTAGGAACAGCATCATTAACTATTTTATCAACGTCTTGGTTTACATCTCGTTGAGCTTGGTTCATTTTCGCCATGTTTTTTGTCGAGGCGTCCATGGCGCCTTCTTTTTGTGCAGTCTGAGTTTTATATGCTTGTTCTCTTGCCTCGGTCATTTTGTCGGTGCTTATACCAGCTAGACGTACCGTATCTGAATATGATCCATATAGTTTATCAGAAAGTCCGGAGATGGCTAATTGTGCATGTGTCTTTGCTGACCTCTGTGCATCTTGTTGCATCAGTTTCATTATTTCAACGGAATCATTTAATCCCGATTGTATGGCCGCAGTTGCATTGGGGAAATTTTGTGCAAACTTTTGATATCCTGGATCATTTATAGCACCAGCCAATACTTTATTAAGATTATCAGCATGACCTTTTGCGTTTTCAGCAACAAACGCAATTATCTCTCGGTTACGTGACATTTCCTTCTTTGCTACCTCTGCATCAGGTCCGCCTTTTTCAATTCTAAGTTGTAGCTCTGCGTTTTTTGCTGCATATTGTTCTTGTGATAATGCATGTTCATTGGCTTTATTTTGTGCTTCTGCACTAATACCAGTTAATTTTGTAAGTCTATCCTGTTCATCTATGTATTCGGAAATACTTGCAGTTAATTCGGCTGTAGTTTGCTTCTTTCCTGAACCTGCTAATTGCTGAAATTTCATATATTGCGCGGTGCTGTTATTGATATCATCAACACTCATGCCCATATTTCTATATTCTCCTTCTAACCCTGACTCTCTGATAGATGTAGCTACATCAACAAATTGTTTTGCCCCGGCTTCTGCCGATCCTCCCAGGGCAGCAAATAGGGTGGAATTTTTTTTCATTATTGCGGTAAATTTGCCCATCTCCGACATGGTGTATCCAGCACCCTGTAGATTTGCAAATGTATCGGACATATTCATCACCAAACCAGAACTACTTAATTCCCTAAAGGCTTTGAATTGTGCGTCACCTGATTTTTGTATGGCTATTACAACCGAGCCAACCGCTTTTGCAAATGATTCTAACTCCCTTCCTGTTTTTTCACTGACGAAGAGGGGATTGTTTACAAAGACGCCTATCTTACTACTAATGGCCCGAACGACGTCACTGTATGCTGTTAGACCTTCGGCGCCGTCTGCTGATGATTGTATAGTTCGAGAAATAGATTGAGCTAACTGGGAACTGGCAGCTCTATTTCTATCTACGTAACTACCTGTTGCTAGTTCTGCATCTCTTATTGTTTTCGTAAGTTTTGCTAACTCCTGCGCTTCCGCATCGGTTAGTCTGGATTGATTCAGCAATTCGTCGCGTCTGCGTTGTGCTTGGTCGTCGGTCATTTCTTATAGTGTTAATTGTGAATTCGTAACATTCTAGTTGCTACATCATTTTGTTTTTGCATGATGTTTATCATTAAATCTAATTTATCTAATTCTTCTTCGTAATGTTTGGCCTGTGATGCTGATCCACCGCCAGATACTCTCGCCGGTACAGTTTTTCCACTGGGTAAAGTAATTCGAGATTCAGCATCACCTAGTGACTTTTCATATCCACCTGACGGCCCACTTAAAATATCCCCCATCGCTGCTTTTGGTATCTCAGCATGAAAATGTCCACCGGTTGCCGCAGCACTAGGGTTGTTATATTCGTCTTGAACTATAGTGGCACCCCAGCTTCTCAACATAGACTCAAGTTTTTGGCCTTCTTCCCTACTTGGCTTACTGGTTACTCCAAAATCTACTGCCAGGCCTTGTGTATGGCCACTATTCGGTGTTTTTTCATTATGAAACTTATCATTAAATCCGGAGAAGTGAGAAAATCCCGGAAACTCTTTTTGTATTTTATGTGCCAATTCGATAAGTCTTGGGTCAATCACCTTACCTGTTTGCTGCACATCACCCTCGTGCATTTTAAACCCTAGTGCTTTGAGTTCAGCTTGAGAAAAAGGTTTTGGTGGCCCACCTGGGCTAAGTGATGCACCCGAGGTAGGTGCGGCACTAGATGCTGCCGAGTTACCGGTTATTGAATCAATTATACTTCTAAATCCGTTGGATAAATCTGCAGATTTAGTGGCTATTTCAAGCAGACCTTTTGATAATAACGGCACGCCGGTATGGATAGCCTGCTGTAAATTTATTGAAGTTTCTCTTTCTTTCTGCAACATGTCAGTATACAGCTTGGTAGTTTTATCTTCACCAGCCATTTGCGCTTGTTGTTTTAACAAAGCCATTTCTTCTGCTTTGGTATAATCGGTGGTGGCACGAGCCGCACTTTTTAATTTTTCAGCATAACTAACATCAAAGGTTTGGTTGGCTCTGCCTGCTATCGCTAGTTGAGCATTGTCCTTGACAAATTTGGCATCTGCGGCATGGAACGCATTTAATGCTTCCCCAGGTTTCATTTGCGATAGTTTGGTATTTAAATCGCCATACATTAACGAAGCACCCTGGGCTGCTTTGGTTGTTACATTACCCGATAGGTACATTGACATTGATGCTAGAGCTTTTGGACCTTGTGTTTTTGCATCCATTAACAACGCATCTTCATTTGCCAGTCGTCTTTTTAAATTTTCTCGGGTGGCTTCATCCTTGGCATTGGCTATTTGTTCTTCTAATAAAAATCTATGAGCAGAATATTGTTCTGTCGCCATAGCCTGATCTCGAACGGCCTGTTGTTCATCTGCAGACAACCCGGTCATTTTTGTTAGTTTGTCCTGCTCCAACATATATGCTTGTGCGGCTCTAGCTGATTCCGCAGCATCTTGCTGCATAATGTGCCCGCTTTGCTGTTGGTATTTTACATAATTTAATATACCTGCATTAATCTCAGGTATACTCTTGCCCATGCGGACAAATTCATCCTGTACCCCAGATGTTTTAATGGACTTGGATATTTGTGCAAATTGTTCTATCCCTGCTTCCGCACCACCTCCTAGGCCAGCTAAAACAGCAGAATTAGCCTGTAATAATTTAGCACCTTCCCCCATGTCCTTGAATGTATAGGAAAGGTCGGTTAAATTCCTGAAGGCACTATCCATACTGGACGCTAAACCATTTCGACTTAGATCTTGATAGTTTTTAAATTCAGCATCAGCTTGTTTAGCTACTTGATTTTCTGCGGCTGCAGCCGCATTGGCAAGCCCACTGACGGCGCCACCAAATACCTTACCTAAAAGTGGAATACCTGATATTAAGTCACTGCCCAATCTAGCAGCGTCTTTTACCTGTCGATTATATAGTGTAGCACCCGTTTGGCCATCGGCCATCTTACTTACTAAATCAGCTGCAGAAGAAACTATGCCGTCGCCGGCTCGACCTACGGAACTGGTAAATCCACCGAGTGTCCGTCTCGCCGCTTCTATTTGCTCTTGGATTCCCATGATTATATTCTCTGACTTTCTAGCGGGGTTATTTGTAGGCTCATAAGTAATATTTATACAAGGAAAAATCCATGAATCCACATAATCCACTGAGTCAATATTTTCGACAACCCGCAATTTATATTAAATTACCCAGCAAAGGACAATATTACCCCCCTGGCGCTCTTGAGATGCCGGCTAATGGCGAAGTGCCGGTGCTGCCCATGACAGCTATTGATGAAATCACCTACCGAACACCGGATGCGTTGTTCAGTGGACAAGCAGTTGTCAATGTTATACAAAGTTGTATTCCCGCCATTAAGAATGCCTGGGCTATCCCATCTATTGATATAGACACCATATTAGTTTCCATAAGAATCGCCAGCTACGGCCATGATCTAAGTTTTGCCACTGTATGCCCGGCATGTACCAACACAGATGATTATGGTGTTGATTTAAGAACTGTACTTGAACGTATCAAATCTCCAGATTATACTCAGCCAATTCGTCAGGGAGATATTGAAATTTACTTTAGGCCCATGACTTATAAAAACCTTTCGGATAACAATAAGGTTCAGTTTGACGAACAACGTATTTTTCAATCTTTAAATAATACTACCGAAGAAGCCGACGCTGCTCAGGTAACAGCCATGGGACAGGCTCTTAAAAGAATGACGGAGATCACAGTTTCAGCACTGAGTCAAAGTATCATGACTATTAAAACTCCCACTGCCCTGGTAACAGAACCCGAGTACATAGCCGAATTTATGAAAAATTGTGACAGCGGATTGTTCAATCGCATTCAGACTTATGTAGTCGATCATAAATCCGAGGCGGAGATGAAGCCTGTCTTGATCAAATGCGCCAACTGCTCCAATGAATATCAACAGGCCATTACCCTGGACATGACAAATTTTTTCGGGCGCGCCTCCTAACCTTAGATAAGGATAGTATTTCTAAATATATTGATGGCATGGATGGTGAAATCAATGAAATTAGAAAGGAGGCGATGAAAATGGCTTGGTATATGCGTGGAGGGATCTCCTATGAACAGGTACTGCAATTAAGTGTAGCTGAGCGTAAAATCATAGGAGATATTGTTTCCGAAAATATGGAAACAACTCAGAAATCTGGATTACCATTTTTTTAAATCAAGGAAATAAAATGTTTAAATTCAATACAACAAGTGTGCAGGAAAGAATTCCCCGTAGTTTAGCCAAGGTTATTACTTGGCGTATCTTAGTAACCATCACTAACTTCTTTGGTGGCTGGCTTGCTAGTGGTAATCCATGGGTCGGCTTAGGTGTTGTCAGTTTTGCTCTAGTGGTAAACAGTATCGTTTACTTCTTTCACGAACGTGTTTGGAATGCTAGTGATTATGGTAGAACTATTAAAGATTAGCTACGCTAATCCAAGACTCGCATACTGCTCGTCTTATTATTTAGAGCAGTTGTAGTTAGACACTATTCATCTAGAACTAAGTCATAATTCACCGTAAGCACGGTGAAAAAAAATGACATCTTCATCTGAGTCTGTAGCCATTCTATTATAAAGAGATTGTAATTAAACACGGAGGCGGTTGACCTGTACCCCCTACTCTAGCTTCACATGTCAACGGAACCCTAGTAACCCGATAATAAATCCAAGTCCTATAAGCATGGGTCGTATCTGTTTCACGTTGCCCAAACCATTTGTTGCCTTAAGTTAGCTTTTGCCTTTGACACCCGAGTAGGCTTGCGCCTCTTCTATCCGAATTGGGTTTCTCACCAATCCTCAACGGGGGTCGAGCCGCCTCGACCAAACATTGTCAGTATAGATGCCTTACAGTGATGCCTTACCAGATTTTGTTTTTTATGTGACTACCATGTACACGAACTTGTATATGTCCGTTATAGTAGTCATCACTTTCCAATACACGATGATTAAATTGTTCACGAGCTTCTATGTAGCTACATTCCGATTTGGATCGGCAGTAGAATAATATTTCTCTCGTAAAATTTTCGATGCCTAACTGTTCGATGTCTTTGTTTAATTCTATGTTGCTGCCGTAGTATTGTTGCCAGTCTGAATCTATTTTGCTTTTGATTTTCTTGCGCTTTTTGTTGCCGTTCTTAAGTTTTACTATTTTATATGTTGTTTTACTAAATTTTGATAATTTTTTTCCGATATAACGCCTGCCGGATAATTTATTTGTGATGATATAAACAAATCCGACACAGTCTTCTGGTAGTTGTTCAACATGAGTGTTTTCAAAAAGCCATGGCATGGACTAGTAGTTATCCAGCCCCCACCTGTAGTCTTAATTTTCTTCATGTCATCTCCACATCGGTATTGTATGATGTGAAGCCTCCCTCCTTAATTACTTTAAGTATGTTTTCCACTCGTCCGGCTAACTCGTCTCTATGTGATACTAACCAAATAGATTTATGTCGTTCACGTGACATTTGTTTGAGCAATGCCAATGCAGATTCAACACCTTGTGTATCCAGTCCGTTGTCAATCATCTCATCAATAAACAATACATTAATGGGAGTGTATAAAGATTCAAAAACATCACGAAATGCCCAGCTCATACTGAGAATAAGCCTGTTGCGTTCACCACGTGACAAGTTATCAAAGTCTAGTTCACGGCCCAGTTCTTCAATGTTTACTGATAGATCATTTTGAAACACCACAGTATGTGGTAAACCAATACGATCCAGGTAATGAGTTAGTCTTGTGTTAAGATAGCTTAGATTTTGTTCAATAATCTTCTTCCGTATAAAACTATCTTTACTTGTAAGTAGTTTTAATAAAAAGTCTTGATGTTCTTGAAGTCTTGTTAGATCGTTAAGTGCATCGTACGTAATTTCTTCCAGGGCCTGTGTCTGCATCTCCAGGATTTGTTCACCATAAGGATCAACTTCCGCACGTTTGTTTGATAGTTGAGCTTGCAATCCAGCAATGGTAGCACGATGTTGGATAGCATCTTCCTCTTTATCATAGAACATAGTGGGAGGCTTACCCAGCACACCCAGATCGTGTTGAGTTGACACTAATTCGGTCAATAAACTATTATATTCTGTATTTGCCTGCTGGGTTGTCACTAACTCCTGTTGTTTTGTCTCCAGGACCTGTTGATGTTTGCTATCATGAAATGGTTGCCCACAAGTATGACACTCGTGATTTCCCAAAGTTTCAATTTCCTTGGTTAATTTGCCAATAGATTTTTCTTCTCGGGAAATATCCAGCTTGACCCTGCTGATCTGTGTAGTTAATTCATTTATATCTTTACGCCGCTGATCCCAAATGGTATGATCTTTGTGCGCTTGTATTTCCAAATCAATATCAATTTCCTGCAGAGATCCGATCGCAGATTCCAGTTTTGTGATATCTTCTGTGTTTTTTGTGGTCCAGATATTTTGTCTGCGCTTTAATGCAGAAATCTGTTCTTCTATACGCTTGTTGGCATCTTGTACCGCACGTATTCTAAATTCTTCCTGTTGAATAGAATCCTTTGTTTCACGACCACGCTCTTTAATACGATCTGCACGTTCACTAAGTAAAGTTATACCCAGTAATTGTTCGATAATAGTACGTTGATCGTTGGCTTTCAGTGATAGAAACGGTTCGGTGTATGTGTTAAGTGCCATGATATGTTTAAACATGTCATGACTCATACCCAGGATGTGTTCAATAGCGTGTTGTGTCTCTCTACTGTCGCCTTGTGCGTTATCTTGTACGACAGTTTCCTTATCATCAACATAAAACTTTAGGATATTGGGTTTACGCCCACGTTCAATACGATAATGTTGGTTGCCTATGACAAAATCCAAGGACACCAACATATTTTTACCGTTAGTTTTGTTGACTAGGTTGTCACGACGAATATTACTCAGTGCTTGACCGTATAGTGCATAGCTTAATGCATTGATAATGGTGGTTTTGCCTGTTCCATTACGGGAACCGTCGCCGCCTAGGTCTAAATTCTCTCCCAGTACCAGTGTTAGATCTTGTCGATCAAAATTAATCGCTTGTGTAGCATTTCCCACACTCATGAAGTTTTTTACTGACAGATTTTTTATTTGTATCATAAGCTCTGGTAAATTTTCAACAATAACTTGGGGTCATAAAATTCAGATTCAATATTAGTGATCTGATCTGTAACAATTTGATCCACTGATTCGAATTTTATGTCGCCCGGTGCTAAATCTGTGTCAACAGATGAGTGCTTAACAGGTATTAGTGCCATCTCCCTAAGGTTATAGTCTCTAATAAATGTTTCTTTAATGTAATTTGCTTCTTCATAGCTAATACCAATATCTAATTCTACTCGAACGTGCATATTGGGTTGAAAAATAGTTGCGGCATTGTCAATTGCATCGCTTAATTTAACCACACGGTACAAAGGCTGGTGGGGCCAAGAAAAATATTGATCTGCTTTGCCCCATTCCTTCACCATCATACCACGAGCACCGTCACCTGCATCGGCAAAGTTATGCGGGAAGCAATTTCCAATGTATGTGACGTTTTCTTTCTGTTGCCGCATATGAAAGTGACCGCTGTAAACGCTTTCAAAGCCTTTGAAGTGATCTACTTTAATCTCTCCATGGTCCGGCATCTCCACGTTAGCGTTCATCTTAAAATGTGGCAGTTCAAAGTGGCCAAACATGTACTGCCCACTTAGTTTATGAATTTTTTTATGATCATCACCCACTAACCAAGGGGCAATAGTAACATTGCCGTCAGTAAACCAATCGTTTACAATAATAATGTTGGGAATATGTTTAGCCCACTCTGCACCATGTATATCACGCTTGTCACGATAATATAAATCATGGTTGCCGGGAATAAAATAGAACCGATCAAATGCTTTTGATAACTTTTCCAATGCCCTGACACTAAACTGTAGTGTTTGTAAGTTGATAGAAGCACGATGGTTATGCCAGTCGCCAAGAAACATTCCAGTTTCGCAACCTTCTTCTTTAGCTTTGCCAATAAACCAGTCAACGAACGCTTCACAATCGCGGTTATGGACCAAGCTGTTAGATTTTAACCCCCAATGCATATCGGTACAAACTGCTACTTTCTTAAATAGATTTGTCATATAGTCAAGTATAAACTTTTAGTTGCGGCGATACAACTAAAACGGCTAATCCTGATTATATTCGTCTACCGAAATATTAATTACAGGGCCGTGTGCATGTGCTTCTCGTCTACCGGAATTTTGTCTAGTCCAGCTGGGAGTTAGACCATTTTGTTCCAATAGATCATCACGAATGTTTTGATTTTTCTTTTCACTGTTCAACACGTGAGTAAATGAATTCGTAATGGCTGCGGTATAGTATGCAAAAGGGTTTTGCGATTTTGACTCGTCAAATCGTAATCCAATTTGTGACAATTGTACTAATGCTGACCCGCGCATTTCTTCATTGTATGTATATCCACGCCAGTTAGATCTAGTTGCGTATCGCTCACAAAGTTTGATATACATTGTGGCCAAGGTACGTGTCACTGTGCCGTGATCTTTACAGAACTCACCAGTATCTAAGTCGCCTTTCCAGTGACTTTTGCCCACTATATAAGGTTGTTTTTTATCATCTAGTCTATAGTGATAAAAAGGAGGAAAAGGCAAGCGTAAATATTTTACTATAGCTTCTTCGTCTGCTTCGCCTGTAACTACCAAGTCCAATAGAGAATCGTCTTCGATTAATTCTAAGTCAAAAATATCTTCAATTTTTTTCTTTTTAGTAGCACTTTTTGGTATTTTTTTAGGTGCTGCTGGTATATGTTCCCAAGATGTCACTCTAAATACTAGGTCTGTGTTGGGGATTTTCTTTTGATCTATGACCACGCCAGTTTCTTTTTTAATACGATCTGAACGATTACGCCTAGCTTCTGCAACGGTGCGTTGATTAATTTTGGCTAAACTGGGTAAAATAATATCATATTGGTGATCGTTTTTGGGATCTTTAAAAGAACAATATGTATTTTTGCTTAGGTGTATCTGCTTTAACAGATCTCGGTTATTGAGATAAATGACTTTTTTTTGGGGTATTGGTGTTGGTGATGTGCTCACTAAAATGTCTCCTGGACGATTATTTAGTATAGCATAAGTCAATTAATTGTCAACCTTTTTATATAATATTGGTATATTATTCAAGGCATAAATATTAATATAGGAAAACATTAATATGGCCACACAGATATTTGACGATGGGTCTACTCTCACTACAACAGATACGACTGAAGTATCAATCGCTAGTATTGTTGCGACACCTGCACCTGTTGACCCTGCGGTTGATCCCGAGGTTGATCCTAGGCTTCGGGAGTATCTACGCACCCCGGCCAATCAAATTAACCGATCTGCTGATCCATCATTTTTTGATTCACTTGGTGCTGCTGTGCAGACCGGGGCATCGGCCTTGGGTGGCGCAATAACAGCGGGCCTGGGTGCTGTGGATAGCTTGGTGAATAGCCCCCTGGGCAGTCTAATTCAGCAGGGAATTATTAACGCACGTGGCCAACCTGCTAGAGCTACACAGATAAGTAACACGGCTAGTAATAGTGACTGGCGTGTACGATTAAGCCTGGCCGAGAACGCAAATTATCTGTATAATGATAATTCTGCCCCTAACGGTATATTGCAACCCCTGCAAGCAACCGGAGGTGTTATATTTCCATATACCCCCAAGATTGATATGTCGTATAAGGCAAATTATGCGCCATACAATCCCACGCATTCTAATTACCGTGGTTACTTTTATACAAATAGCCAGGTAAATGATATTACTATAACTGGAAAATTTACCGCACAGGATACTGTACAGGCAAATTATCTATTGGCGGTAATACATTTTTTACGATCAGCAACCAAAATGTTTTATGGGCAGGATCCTCAACGTGGATCTCCTCCGCCGCTATTATTCTTATCAGGATTAGGGCAATATCAGTTTAATGACCATCCTTGTTTGTTGACTAGTTTTACATATAACTTACCCGAAGACGTTGATTATATTCGTGCCCAGGTTGTTAATCAGGCAAATCTTAACCTAACAGCACAAAATATAGTTAAGCAAGCCGTACCGGTTATTGGTGCGGCTGCATCGTTACTAAGGTTATCCAATGCACATACATCTAAAGGTGCGCAGCCAGTAATACCATTTGGTACAGGTATACCAGCTTCGTTACCCAGTTTAGCACAAGGGTCACCTACCTATGTGCCCACAAAAATGGATATTAGTATTACGCTATTACCAGTCAACACTCGGCAACAAGTTAGTCAACAGTTTAGTTTGCAAAATTATGCTAATGGTAATGGTCTTAAAGCAGGATTCTGGTAATGACAGCAACTTATAATCAAAATAGCCCTTATTATTTGACTCAATATAGTCAATACTTTTTGGATGTCATGGTCAATCGCCCTATCCCAAAGTTACCCGATGACCAATATTTCACAATAAATTCAACTTATCAGTATCGCCCGGATCTGTTGTCATTTGACCTATATGATGACAGTAATCTATGGTGGGTATTTTACCAGAGAAATCCCAACGCACTCAACAAGCCGCCCTTGGATTTTATATCTGGTACACAAATCTATCTACCAAATATTAACACATTAAGATCGGCGTTGGGAATTTGATATGGGAACACTATTCGCACCTAGACAAAATATTAACTGGACTCCGGAACAGTTAGCTGAGCAGAGAGCCCAGACTGACGCTGCCAATGAGCGTCGAACAGTCAGTCTAGCACAAAGCCAAAGCACTTCCCCTGGTCCATCAACCGGGGCAGTACCGTATACCGCACCAGCACCAGCTGTTACTATAGAAAATGGTGTAAGAACCACTAGCTATAACATTCAAGATTTGCAGCTTAACGCCAAAGTGGAAGCCTATACCGCAGCAAGAGCCCAGGGAAAATCAGAAGAAGAAGCTGAAAATATAGGCTCCACCGCAGGTCTTAATGCAGGTGATTCCGCACTTAGGGGAGTATATACAGATTACGAAGCAAGGACTGGTGCCAGCTCACCTGGGGTAGGTTCAGACACCGATGACAATAGTAATGGCATCAATACTCTATCAGGAACAAATGCCGGTTTAAATTCTTCTACCCAGCCCTCAGGTGGCATTAAACCACAACCCAATGTGCTGGATAATTTTGCTAGTTATACATATAATATTGGTTGGTATCTTTTAACTTTACCACAAGCGACTACGGTCATGACTAGTTCTAAGATAAACACTAGTCAATGGTCTTTATTAGTGCAGAGTGGTGGCGCACCAGCATCACAGCAAGGATCATCACAAACGGGAACTGCGGGACTGGCAATACCTAGCCTTTCCAACTTAATCTCAGATACATTAACCAAAGGTGGTACTGCCACTAGATCTTCGGGGGGAAGAAATCAATTCTTCCCACTGGACTATTATATAGATAATTTAGAAATAACAGCAGTGATCGCAGGGGAGGCACAAGGAACTATTTCTTCTATAAATTTTCGAGTAACTGAACCTAATGGATTAACTTTACTACCTAATCTTAATAGTGCAGTAAGACAAGCGTATAAAAATACCACCTCAACTCCCAGGGAGGCTCATTATTGTTTAGTTATAAAATTTTACGGTTGGGATATTAATGGTAATTTAATAACTGATCCAACTAGTAGTCGAGGAGTACCGGGTGCCACACCATCTGGGTCAAATGCGGCAGTTGTAAGATATTATCCATTCCAAATTACAAAATTTGATTTTAAACTAGCCAGTAAGCAAGTAGAGTATTCAATCGAAGGAGTCGCGTCCCCTTTTAAATATGCCACATCCACTGCATTTGGTAGCGTACCTTATAACATAGAACTCACAGGTGAAACGGTGAAACAAGTATTGGTGGGTAATGGTACTACCAGCACAGTTCCGCTTGATTCCAAGGGAAAACCGATAGGCGCAGGAAGAGAAGCAACCAACAAGGATACCGCGGGAACAACTGATACTACTAAAGATGTCAATACCCCTATCACTAATGCCGAAATACAGGCATTGTCAGTGCAGGCAACAAATAACGGCAATGTTGCTATATAAGGACTAATCATGGCAGCGACAACAACAGTACTTCCTACAGTTAACATAGGTGACTTTCAGACTGCGGATCGATTGGCTACTCAGGCTGCACCAAACGTTAGACCCTCTGACTTAATGAGCGAAGGTGACTTTCAGAGTGCGGATAGATTGGCTACGCAGACCGCGACTGCTAGACAGCCAGCAGGAACACCCAATACTTCAAACACCACCGCTGCTCCGGCCAAGGCAGACGCTGCACCCAAGGGTGGCGCGGCAGTTTCGTACGTTGGGTTATGTGATGCAATGAATTCTTACGAAAAAAGTCTAGTTAAAGCTGGCGTAGTTGAGTTTGCCAATCAATATGATATACAATTTGTTCCTGCAAATAAATTAGCCAGTGCAAAAGTAGCACCAAAAGGTCCGACCGAGCTAGCCGCTAAATCTATGGCAAACTCAAACACCGCCGCCGCCAAGGTTGATTCAAGTAAAACTGCTGTTGACATGACATCACAAAGATTTACCTTGGTTGCGGGTGCGCAGATCATTCAGTTTATTAGTATGGTTTTACAAAATAGTACTTATATTACTAATCAACTAAAAGCAGTACAAGATCCTACTAAAGCGGACAAACAAGCTACCCCACAATCGCCTACTACTAAAACAACCGATTGGTTTAGAATTTCTGTTAGTGCAGTCCCGATAGGCACCACAAAAGATAAAAAAAGAAATGATTACCCTTATAAAATAACCTATCTTGTAACCACATATGCCATTAATCAAATGCAAAGTCAGTATTTCAATGATGCAAAATTTAGGGGCATACATAAATCATATAATTATTGGTTCACCGGCCAGAATACGCAAGTATTAAGATATGAACAGAGTTATAATACTCAATTCTTTTATGTAATGGGTAGTCGTAGCAAATTACAAGGTCCTCAAAATTCTACACAAACAGATGATATAGCGAAGATTATCGCCAAACCGCTGGGTGATCCGGCTAACATTCCGTCACAGCCTAACGCATCTATCCAAGGGTCAACCAATGACGCCAATACACCAACAGCTACGGCTGCTGATTACCTGTATAGCATGGCAGATCAAGGTGTAGTTAAAATACAAATTGTTGGAGACCCGGCTTGGTTGTTACAGGGAGAAGTGAAAGGAATAACTGCTAACAGCGTTAACTTTAATGGATTTTATCCTGATGGTAGCGTATGTTACGAAACACAAGAGGTAGTGTTTGCCATTAATTTTAATGCTCCGGCAGATTACAATAGTGCATCGGGATCAGGTGGACCCGCCGGTGGCACTGGATTGATGGATACTATATCACGGTCTTCTCCGATTAATAGTGCCAGAGGATCGACACAGGCCAGTGCCGCATATAGAGCAACCACCATAAAAAGTACGTTTAGTAAAGGAAGTTTTACCCAAGAATTAGAAGGAACTGCACTTACTAATTTAAATGCCAAACAAATAGCTGATGCAAGTAATGGTAGATCAGTCAAAGGGTCTGCCGGCGGCAATGGCGCAGTACGTTCCGATCCCAATGGCATTGCATCAGACTCAGACGCACCGGAATTGGCGAGCGGAGCATCACCCAAATCGGTGGCTGATCAGGTTAATGATTTTGAGAGTGGACTTCCACCGGATACGTCAGCAGCACAATCTAATGATGTATCTATAGCATCAACCCGGCTGTCAAACCCTCCGGGGCCAACTACGTCTAACGGTATAGATGTGACAGATCGTGATCCTATAGTAACTACTTCTACTCCGGGGGTTGGCCCACCCGCTACTGCTGCTGAACTACGCAACCTATTTCTAAATACTCCACCGTCAAACAATCAGCAAACCTCGGCAGCAAGGGATCCATAATGGCAATTAATGTAAACAAAACAACAGGCAAGAATTCGGCATACAACTTTGATAAAGGAAATATGCCCGCGGAGTTTGGGCCATATATCGGGGAAGTGGTTAATAATGTAGATCCCACACGCAGTGGTAGACTACAGGTATACATAACTCAATTCAGTGGCGGTGATAAGACAAACAAGTCACTATGGCGAACAGTATCTCCAATTCAACAACAAGGAGGGGCAACGCCTAAGACCAGTACGTCAACTGGTGTTGGCACATACGGCTCCACCAACAATCAACAGAGTTATGGATCCGCTGCACCCGGTCCTGATATTGGCACACAGGTATTGTGTATATTTGTTGCAGGGCAGGGACTGGAAGGTTATTATATAGGTATTATACCAACACAGGGCATTAATCATATGACTCCTGCTATTGGTGCAACCCCAGCGGCGGAACCACAGAATACAAACCAGTCTACATATTTCGCCAAGGCCCCGCAACTTCCTGTTTCTGAAATCAATAACGCGGAAGAAAATACCGCCATTACCGAGAATCCTAAGTTTTACGACCAGAAAAAACCGGTGCATAGCTACGCAGCCCAGGGATTATTTCAACAGGGTGTAGTTAATGATCCTATTCGTGGTCCTATAACTTCCTCCAGTCAAAGAGAAAGCCCCAGTACTGTTTCTGGTATGAGTACCCCGGGTAGACCCGTGTATAAAGGTGGGTACGATGATGCTACTGTTGTGCAGAAAGTTTCGTCAGGGTCAGTTCCTGCAGATTCGGTGGATATAGTAGGACGTAAGGGTGGACATTCTGTTGTTTTAGATGATGGTGATGCCAGCGGAAAAAATTCCATGGTACGATTCCGTACGGCCAAGGGACATCAGGTTACATTAAGTGATGATGGCAACAATCTCTATATCGCCCATGCAAATGGACAAGTATGGTTAGAGTTCGGACAAGAAGGTACATTAGACGTATATACGACAAATTCTATCAATTTACGTACAGAAGGCACAATAAATCTACATGCTGACAAAGATTTTAATGTATGGGCCGGCGGAAACATCAACATGAAAAGTAATGTAGCCACCACCATGCAAAGTGAAGGTACATTTACCTGCGCCAACAAAGATGTATTGACTCTGTTTAGTCAAGCAACCATAGGAATCAAGAGTAGTGGTGCATTGACACTTGATGGTAAGACCAGTTCATGGAATGGTGGCGGCAGTTTAGCATTACAAGCAGGTACTATAGATTTAAATCCCGGATCTGCTGCGTCTGTAGCTATACCCCAGGGATTAGTGGAATATACTATGCCGGATAGCAGTTTTAATTCGTCGTCTGGCTGGGACGTAGCATCTGAGGGAGTTAAGAGTATTGTTACTCGAGCACCTGCGCATGAACCTTGGCCTTATCATAATCAAGGGGTACAGGTAAATGTTAACTTGAGTGATGGCTCCAATTCAAGTCCACCTGGGGCACCCACAGTTCCCGCGGGCACATCAATAACTAAGACAGCATAACATGGCAATTTATAACTATACATTACCATCCGGGGCAACATTTCAAGTATCGGCTCCCTCTGGTACCACACAAGAAGAAGCAGATGATATTTTTTATTCGCAAGTAGCGGCAGGTACATTTGTTGGATATGATGTGGGTGACACCTTAATTAATCCCACACAAGCTCTGGAAAATTTTGGTATTACTCGACTACAACGCGGTACTGCGGGCGTGGATGATCAGACTTTGCTGGCTATTATATCTGGGCTACCGATAGTTGCGTCACTTCCATCCTTAACCTCACAACCTGTTGCTAATCCAATAGACCAATCAAGTTATATACAAGTTACCAGTACGCCCACTGGTACAGTTAACCTATCATTGCAAGCAGGCCAATTAACTCCGCAGCAAACACAGTCTTTAATGGCGCAAATGGCGGCAAATGCAAATAATACTCCTGATACATTTACCCAAGCTGATGGTATCGGATTATACGGGTTTAACTGTAATCAACTTGAGCAAGCCGGAATAGTTAAACCCGGTATGAGTCAATTATACTGTCCTCTTGATTCTAATGGTAATAATCCCTCTAATTTTGTTAGTTTTATGACGTCACCAACACCCTGGACCGGATTATATGGCATTACCAGTATCAATGATCTGTTAAATGATGCAGGATTGCAAAATGAAATACAACAGGACTTATTGCAACAAACTTATGATCAATTGGTGTACAGCGGAGTAGTTGTACCCCCTAAACCAAAAGTCACCACCGCCAGTATCACCACAGGACTGGTATACAATTCCTCGGGCTCACTGCTGTCTGCTACTCCACTATCGTTATTGGTAATGGGACATAATGATTCAACAAGTCTACAGAATTCCTTTCTAAGCACACTTGGTGCCGCTGGTAGCACGACAAATAATTTATTTTCTAACCTAGCCGGTACTCCCCTGGGAAGTGTACCCGCAGCTATACAGAATTTTGGTACATCGGCGGTTGCGCAATATACTTCTGGCTTGGCATCATTATCCACTGGTGCGGTTGGGTTTGCTACAGGGGCATTGAATAGTGTTACTGCGGCTACCGGAGCGGTCGCTACACAATTGTCTGGATTGTCCTCAGGATTAGTTGGCGGTGCGGTTGCATCTGCGGCTAGTGTTATACAATCAACAGTTAACGGAGATGTAGGTGCGTTGATGGCAGTGGGAAGTAAATACGGCACCAGTATTGCCAGTGCATGGTCCAGTACAACTGATTCAATATCCTCGTTGGGTGCATCGGTAACCACAGGAGTGGGATCGCTGGCCGCTGGGATTGGTAGTAGTGTATCAGGTTTAGCATCAAATATTACAGCATCCGCCGGTGCGTTAGCATCGGGAATACAAAGTCAAGTGACTGCGTTGTCATCGGGTATCAGTAGCCTAGCAAAATCTGCCCAAGCCAGCATTAACTTCAGTGATTTTTCTTTAAGTAGTTTAGTATCCAGGGTTCAACCAGCCGCAGGGTTCACAAACACAGTAAATCGAGCCACAGTTGACGCAGCAGTAACCCGAATTATAGGATCTCCACTAATAACCCCACCGGTATATGCATTACCCTCAATACAGTCCTTGGGTACAGCATTAGACATTAAAACTGCACAAAACTTACTGGCAAAAACGCAATCTATTGCAAGTGGAGCTACTGGGCTAATAACTGGTATAACCGCCGGGGGAAAGAATCTAATACAAGGATCTCTATCACAAGTTCAATCGGTATTAAACTCAGCACAAGGGGTTCAACAAGCGGCCAACAATGTGGTTTCGCAAGCAAAACGATTGGGTAACAGCCTGTTACCCCCGGGCAACTAAGTTAGGGTAAATACATATTATGTCAACTTTTATTGGATTCTCAACAGTTAATAGAAACAAAAATTTTGTTTTAGTTGACGATGACCTGATCAAACAGGATTTATTAAACGCCTTTAATATTAGACAGGGTGAGTTAGTTGGTCGCCCGGGATATGGCACTTTAATCTGGAATTATTTGTTTGAAAATCAAACTGCCGAACTGGAAGCCGCTATTTACCGTGAAGTTCAACGTATTATTGGTGGTGATCCTAGACTATACCTAACTAATCTCTATATGTACCCCCAGGAGAATGGCATACGGCTGCAATTAGAGTTACAGACTGTAGCTACTACTTCTCCACAAATATTATCTATTTTCTTTAATGAAACTTCACGTTCCGCTAGCTACTCTTAACTCATAACATAATAATAGCATATTATCGGTAGGATAAATAATTGTAACATTGGAACGACCATGGCTACATCGACAAGGCAAACCGTATTATTTGGGGTTGAGGATTGGAAAAAGATCTATCAAACCTATAGCGAAGGTGACTTTCAAAGTTACGACTTTGAAACATTGCGCAAGAGTTTTATAGATTACCTCCGGCAATATTATCCAGAAACATTCAATGATTATATTGAATCTTCGGAATTCATTGCATTACTTGACGTCATAGCTTTTATGGGTCAAGCCCTGGCATTTCGCACGGATCTAAACACTCGCGAAAGTTATATTGATACTGCGGAACGCCGAGACAGCGTTATTAAACTGGCAAATCTAGTTTCCTATACACCACAACGCAATACCGCAGCTAGTGGTTATCTAAAAGTAAACTCGATTGTGACTACAGAAAATGTGGCCGATTATAATGGTGTGAATCTAGCTAACATTACTGTTAATTGGGCAGATCCCAGTAATTTTGATTGGCAAGAACAATTTATTGCAATTATAAACGCATCTTTGGTCAATACACAATATATTGGTTCTCCAGGTAATGACCAAGTGCTATTGGGAGTAGATACACAAGAGTATACTATTAACCTAGTACCTGGATATCTTCCAGTGATCCCGTACACATCCACTGTTAATGGCGTTAGTATGCCATTTGAGGCAGTTAATTCTACGTCACTGGGTCAAACATACATCTACGAACCACCACCATTACCCAATGGTCAGTTTAATATTTTATTCCGTAATGATCAGTTGGGATTTCAGTCAGCTAATACCGGTTTCTTTTTCTACTTTAAACAAGGTACACTATTAAACCAAGATTTTAATCTAGTGGAACAAGTGTCTAATCGTACTGTTGATATTAATGTGGAAGGGGTTAATAATACTGATGTATGGTTATATCAATTAGACAATCTTGGTAATGCAAGAACTATTTGGGGTAGAGTACCTTCAGTATATGCTGCCGCAGTTGAACAAATGACACCCTCAATACGTGACGTATATTCTGTAACCAGTCGTACTAACGATCAGATAACGTTAGTATTTGGTGATAATGTGTTTGCTACTATTCCCGTAGGCCAATTTAGAAATTATGTTCGTGCATCTAACGGATTGCAATATATTATTAACCCGGAAGAAATGCAGTCTGTTCAAATTCCCATCAGTTATGTTAGTCGTACTGGCCAAATTGAAACAGTGACATTTAATTGTGGAATTACCAGCCCGGTGACTAATGCAGCACCGCGCGAAACTATTGATCAAATTAAACAACGTGCGCCTGCTCGTTATTACACACAAAATCGTATGGTTAACGGAGAAGATTATACAAATTTCCCTTTCACCACATACAATTCTATCATTAAAAGTGCTGCTCTTAATCGCAGTTCTATTGGCACCAGCCGCTATTTAGATCTAGTGGATCCTACCGGCAAGTATTCATCAACTAATGTGTTTGCCGATGATGGTGCATTGTGGTATATTAATAATACTCCTGCCTTTAACTTTACCTATCAGACTACTAACGATATTAATAATGTTATTATAAATGAAATTACTCCGGTATTATTGAAAGACACTTTCAAACAATTTTATTACGCTTACTTTCCTCGCCCTAGTTTAACAGCATTGAATTATTCTTGGCATGAAAGTACAACTATTGTAAATGAAACCACTGGTTATTTTCAAAATAGCAGTGGTGTGCCTGTTCCTGTTGGTAGTACTGCTAGCAATAATGCCAAATACATTGTCGAAACTGCGTTGGTACAATTTGTGCCGCCTACTGGCTATTATTTCAATAAAAATAATGAATTGCAGCCCGGGGTACCAACCTCAGATGGTGACCATTTATACATATGGGCAAGCCCCACCGCTATTGATGGTAATGGTACTAATGAGGGGTTAGGAAACTTATTAGATGGCACAGGTCCAGTAGTATTGAATACTTATATTCCTACAGGTGCCATACCGGTACAGGTTATCCCGGTGTTGACAACACAATTTGGGTCGAGTGTGCAATCTGCTATTCTTAACCAGATTTATTTAAATCAAAATTTTGGGTTAGGTTACGACAGTACTGGGGCAATTACCGGCACTCCGTATACATGGTATCTTATCACCTCGGCCAATCTTGCAGTGAACGCAACCTGGAGCCAGCAATTTGCAGGCAATACTTCTGGTGCTAACTTAGATTCAAGTTGGATGATTCAAGCAACTTATGATGGGTCACAATATACAGTTAAATCTCGCAGTCTTGAATATTACTTCGGTAGTGTATTAGAAGTTCGTTTCTTCTTTGAAACAGCGCAAGCAATCTATGACAGCCGTACCGGTACAGTTATTTCAGATTTTATTAAGGTATTGAGATCAAATAGCCAGGCAAATAGTAATTTGCCACTGCTTGGGGATATCGCCCTTAACATTATTGCACAGCCTGTATTAAGTGACGGCTTAGTTGATGATTTTCAAGTAATAGTAGGATATGAAGATTATAACAATAACGGTATTCCCACAGATCCTGATTTCTTCCAGGCAATCGTTGGCGTGGATCCTTCGGATACTACACTTCCGTTACCTTATGTTTATTTTCAATTGACCACAGATTTTGATAATTTGCAACGTTATTTGTTACAGCCATCTGGTGTGGTTAATGATAGTTATGCTACATTACCAGAAATTCAAGTGGTTACTGAGCAATATACAACGGGCCAGGTATTTTATGCTTACCAAGAAAATTTATTTTATATATTGACACTAACATTAGCTGGTCAACGAATATTAACACTCACTGACAGTTGGCAAGCACGAGTTGGTCGGCAAGATCTATATTTTCAATATCGTCATAACTCTTCACTAACTAATCTTATTGATCCGGGTAGTTCTAACATTATTGATTTATATGTGGTAACTTTGGAATATTATACCGCCTATGTAGCATGGATACGTGATACAACCAACACGGTTGATCCACCATTGCCCCCGACTATTGATGAATTAACTACAAATTATGCGGGATTACAAAACTACAAGATGATCAGTGATAATATGATTCTTAACAGTGTGGAATTTTTACCACTCTTTGGTAGCAAGGCTCCCGAAGCATTAAGAGCTACTATTAAGGTTATTCCTGCGGCAAATACTAATGCCAGTAATAATCAAATACAAAATCTTGTACTGGCCTCCATGAACGCATATTTTGACATTGCCAACTGGAGTTTCGGACAAACATTTTATTTCTCAGAATTAGCCGCGTATATACATTCTCAAATAGGAACGTATGTGGCGTCAGTAGTGTTAGTTCCTCTCAATACACAAAAATCGTTTGGTGATTTGTATGAAATACAATGTGCTCCATATCAAATTTTTGTTAATGGTGCAACAATCAATAATATTGAAGTTATACAAACATTGACCAGCACTAATTTACAAACTGCCCCTGGTAGTGGAGCAATTTAATGGCCGCAACAATTCGTTCTGTTGATTTTTTACCGGAAATCTTTCAAACTCCGGCAAACAAGCAGTTTTTATCAGCGACACTTGATCAGTTAATACAAGAACCCAAGTATAAACAGACTCAAGGGTTTATTGGTCGAAAGGTTGGCCCCGGTGTTAATCCCACAGATAATTATGTCATTGAACCCACGGTACTACGTAACAATTATCAATTGGAACCCGGTGTGGTTAGTGTGGATCCCAATACGGCTAAAGTTATCGATGGTATCACTTATCCTGGTATACTATCCGCAATCGGCACGGAAGGTGGGTTTACTAATCAGGCTGATAGATTATTTGAAAGTGAATATTATACCTGGGATCCTTTCGTAGATTTTGACAAGTATAATAACTATGCTCAGTATTTTTGGTTACCTAATGGTCCAGATACGGTCACTGTGGCGTCAACTTATGTACCAACAGAAGAAACATTTACGGTTACACGCAGTAATGGTGCATATACGTTTACCGGTTATGATGGTAATAACCCGTCGCTGACCTTGGTTCGAAATGGAAACTATAGTTTTGTTGTGGCACAGAATCAAGCAGCAACTATTCAATATCGTGTAACAAATAATGGCACTAGTAGTTGGAATATTAATTTTCAGACTAATCCAACGTTAACTCTTATTCGAGGCAACACCTATATTTTTAATCTGGTGCAGACCGCAGCCTTGTCTTTCTATATTAAGACACAAGTTAGCTTTGGTACAACTAATCTCTGGAATTCTGGAGTAATCAACAATGGTGGTACACAAGGTCTGGTTACATTTACCGTTCCACAGGATGCTCCTGATACTCTTTACTATTGCAATGATTTAGAATATAACCTACAAGGTCAGTTTGATATCGTCAGTGCTGAACCAGGAACCGGTCCGGATTTTTGGATACAATCAGAACCTGGGGTAGATGGTCTATTACCTTGGTCACGTAATATCAGTAGTCGTGGTGTGCTGGGGGTAGTAAACAACGGTATAGATTTAGGAACAGTAACGTTCAATGTACCTGCATCTACCGCACAGAATTTTTATTATTCTTTGCCCTTTATTGGCTACCCTACTGCCACAACTGGACAGGTAAATTTAATCTGCGACTCAATACGGTATGATCAAATAAATGGTATTTTAGTTTCACAGTTTCTTGACACATATCCCAATGGTATAGACGGTATTACTAATCTTGACGGCCAAACTCTAGTGTTTACTTCACAATCGTCGGATCCGGCAGTAGGTGGATGGTACAATGTGCAACCTTTCGATCCCTTACCAACAGGCGATGATTTTCAAACAGGTGCGTACGACACTACTGGATTTGCCGAAGCTATTCCAATAACCGATCCTGCGGTACAATCAAGTCTATGGCAAATAGAATATGTAAGTGACGCCAATGGGGTACCTTTTATTCAGCTTAATAGTATCCTGCCGATAGATAATTCAACACAATTTATTGTTACCTCTGGTACTCAATACGTTAATACACAATGGTATAAAAATTCTTCGGGAATTATTACTGAGATGCCGTTACTTACTGCGGCATTACCACAGTTATACTATCAGGATAGTGAAGATCCAAGTATATTTGGTGTAATTAATTTAATCGAAAGCAATATTAACCCTCCGGTAGCAGCATTATCTATTACTGCGGTTACGTCTACTGGATCTCAAGTAACATTGACGTTTGCAGAACAATCTTCTGCTCCCTATTCTATCGGTAGTACCATTATTGTATCAAACATTTCTCCATCTGGATACAATGGCAACTATACAGTAATTGCATGTACCACATCAACAGTAACTTATGCAAGCACTTACACTGGTACATATAGTAGCGGCGGTGTAATAAATTCTATTAGTATTAATTCTTACATCAATGTTGATACTGACATCTTAGGACAAACAAACTATACCAGTCCAAACGGTGTACAATTCACCAACGGACTTAAAGTTATATTTGAAGGTACTGTATATCCCGAATCTTATGTTAATAATACCTATTATGTGCAGGGTGTAGGATCCGGTATTCAATTAGTGTCCGTGGATAACCTAATAGTAGTGGAACCCTATTCGACCGACACCAATGGCCAGCCCATTGTTCCCGATTACATGACTATTAACATGGCCAGTCCGGATCTTAATCCTTGGTCTCGAGGTAATCGCTGGTTTCATGCTGATGTTATTGATTATGCCGCAGCAATAAATGACGTCGAACCGGTATACACCAATTTACAACGGGCAAATCGTCCTATTTTAGAATTTAGAGCCGGTACTAAGTTATATAATTTTGGAACTCAAGGAATTCCTGCGGTTGACATTATTGATTTTACTCAGACTGATGCACTATTAAATGTTAATGGACAAACTGGGTATGGATCCAATGGATATACTTTCGTGCAGGGCAGTCTGGTAATTTTTGCAGCTGATAATAACCCCAATGTTCGTAATCAAGTATATACTGTAAACTTTATTACTCCAGCGCCATCTGCTACCCCGGTTATTAATTTAGTTCCGACTAGTTATAGTCCTGTATTATATAATCAGACGACGGTATGTCGTAATGGACTCACTTTACCTATTGTCGATATAGTTGGTACTGGCACCTCGGTGACATTATCATTTCCTACTAGGTCATCAGTACCCTATAGTCCCGGTCAATCTATAACTGTATCCGGAGTAAATCCCGCAGTTTACAATGGTAGTTACATTGTAGCCTCCAGCACTATATCTTCTGTAACTTTTACCAGTACAACCGCCGCTACTTATGATTCTGGTGGTACACTTGGGTTACTGGGAGAAAGTTTTTATTATAATGGTACTACTTGGGTAACAAGCCAACAAAAAGTATCAGTGAATCAACCACCGTTGTTTGACGTATTTGACAGTAACGGAAATAGTTTTGGTGATTCGACGATTTATCCCAGTACCAATTTTGTTGGGTGTAAATTACTGAGTTATGCTGAAGATTTAGATAATACGGTTGACTCGGTATTGAATATCCCATTGGCTTTCTTTAGCCTGCAAAATATTGGTGATATATTATTTGATAATAATTTGTATACAGACACGTTTGTATACACACCGTCCGGGACTGCGGGTAAAACAGTTGATGTTAGTGAAGGATTTGTGCGGCAATATTCAGATATTGATACTTTTACCCTTGAATTAGGTTGGCAAACTGCTGCTATCCCATCGTTACCTCGACAACAGTTCCAATTTGCATATGGTGGAACTCCATTGCAGTTGGACGTGGCAATCGACACAAGTTTAAATGTTACCCCCGTACAAGTTTTTGTTAATAACGTATATCAACTGCCATCTACCTACACCCTATCAGTTGATACCAACACAAACACATCATTAATTACATTAAACAGCCCCACCTTAGTCACTGGTGACATTGTTGAAGTGTTGGCCTATAGCCAACAAGTAAGTACACAGGGTTTTTATGAAATTCCAGTCAATTTAGAAAATAATCCGTTCAACGAAAATAGTTCACAATTCAGTCTGGGTACAGTACGCCAGCACTACGCAACTATTTGCGAGAATTTACCCAATTTGAAGGGCCCGGTCAATGGTAGAAATAATACACGCGACTTAGGCGATATCATTCCTTACGGTGGGCTAATTTTACAACAGTCATCACCTTTGACCTTGGCTGGATTCTTTTTACGTAATGTAAACTATGATATATTTTCAGCGTTAAGCTATAATAGCAGAGAATACATCAAGTATAAGAATAAATTGTTAACCGCAGTTACCCAATTAAATCTTACTGGTAATGAAACTGTGGCACAGATACTTGATTTGTGTATAACCTATATCACAAAGAATTCCACTAACCTAAGTCCATTTTACTGGTCGGATATGTTACCAGTCGGGACAAATTATACTACTACCACTACCGTAGTTAACCCTATTACTGGTAAAACGTTTAATACAATGCAAATGTATGACTTTACATCCAGTAATTATCTTGGATTATTAGTCTATGTTAACAACGTATTATTACTACGTGGTGGTGAGTATATAGTTTCGACTGAATCTCCTAAACTAACAATTTTAATTCCGTTACAAGTTGGTGATGTCGTTACTATTAATGAATATCCCACTACCGTGGCCAGCTGGTGTCCCAATACGCCAAGTAAGATGGGTCTGTACCCCAAATACACTCCCGACATTTATGTAGATGAAACATATTCAGAGCCGACAACAGTAATTCAAGGCCATGATGGATCTATTACCATTGCCTTTGGCGATATACGTGATCAAGTATTGTATGAATTTGAAAAACGTATATACGACAACATTAAAGTTGATGATAATCCAATACCCTTATCTACTGATCAAGTAAATCCGGACTTTTATCCTGCACAGACTACCGCATTATTGCCAGGATACTTCCGCAAGACTCCATATACATACACCGAAGTTAATCAAATTTTAACTGAAGACTTTTTAACTTGGGTAGGTCAAAATAAAATAGATTATACTCAGCAAAATTATATTGCGTCTAATCCTTTTACCTACAACTATAGTCAAGCTGCCAATCGACTTGACCAGAACGAATTTTTACAAGGCAATTGGCGCGGAATCTATCGTTATTTTTACGATACAGAAACTCCTACTACCACTCCTTGGGAGATGGTGGGATTTACTGAAGAACCAGCATGGTGGATCACACGGTACGGCCCTGCGCCCTACACTTCCGGCAATATGGTGCTGTGGGGAGATTTAGAAGCAGGTATTGTGGGCGATCCAGCAGGTCCATACATCTTACCCGAGTTTATTCGTCCTGGTTTAAGTGAAATTATCCCGGCCGGTCCCGAAGGTGACCTGTTACCGCCGACAGAATGCGTTATGGGACGAAACAATCCCTACGGATTCCAACAATCCTGGGTATCAGGCGACGGTGGTCCGGTACAAGCATCTTGGTGGAACAGCAGTTCTTACCCATTTGCCATTATGCGGCTAATGGCCCTGACTAAACCAGCACAATTCTTCAGTGTGTTTGCTGACCGAGACCTATATCGTTTTGATACCACATTGGGACAATACTTATTAAACAATCGATATCGTCTGAACGCTTCGGACGTGCAGATATATGGTACTGGTGTGAGCAAAGCAAGTTATATTAACTGGATTGTTGATTATAATCAACAGGTAGGGATTAATAGTTCGGATAACTTAACCAAGGACCTAAAAAACTTAGACGTACGATTATGTTATCGTATGGCCTCCTTTAGTGACACAGCATATGTGCAGGTGTTTACCGAACGTGCCGGCCCCAATTCCACAAATAATAGCCTATTAATTTCTCCTTCAAGTTATGATTTGCTGTTTTATAAAAATCAACCTTTTAGTCAAGTTACTTACAGCTCTGTAATCGTACAAGTAGAACAATTGGGCTCGGGAGGTATTGGGTATGGTGTTTACGGATACAGTACTGCTCAACCTTACTTTGAAATTTTAGTTAGCAGTCCCGTGGGTTTATATTCTACAATCACCTCCGGCGATCTTTCGGTACAGGTGCCTACCCAATATACCAACAATACCCTGCAGATTCCTTATGGGTATGTTTTCACCAGCATATCCAGTGTATGTGATTTCTTATTAAGCTATGGGGCATGGTTACAAAGCCGCGGATTAGTATTCAATAATTCATTCAATGGGTATACATTAAGCTGGAACCAAATGGCCCAGGAATTCCTATACTTTGCTAATCAAGGATGGCAAACTAACACAATGATTAATTTAAATCCTTGTGCAACCACCATTACTGCAAGTCAACCTATCAGTATTGTTGATACTATTGCTAGTATCACTCCTGAAAATATGCTGCTGGATCAAAATCGTACAGTATTGGATGTTAGCAAAATGGTGGTTAACCGTGATGGTAACCAGTTTTCAATCACATCCACCAATGGACAAACCATTAATTTTCTGACGCTAAAGTTTACCAATTATGAAGACATGATTGTGTTTAATAATGTAACTAAGAATACAGATTTAATATATGATCCTACTACTGCCGATCGTCAAACTCGTTTGAGTTTAATCGCATCCACCACAATTCAATGGGATGGACAACTCAATGCACAAGGATTTATCCTTAATTTAAACAATGTGCAACAATGGCAAGCGTATACCAAATACACCAAAGGTGAAATGGTATTGTATAAAAATACCTACTGGCAAGCATTAGTAATTAGCGAGCCACAACAGACATTTAATTATAACGAATGGGTTAAATCAGATTATCAAGCTATCGATACAGGCTTGTTGCCTAACCTGGCCAACAAAGCAGATCAAATGGTAACTGCATATGACGTATATCGGGCTAATTTAACCAGTGATAATGATTTATTTGCGTTTGGATTAATTGGATTCCGTCCTCGTCCGTATATGACGAACATGAATCTTAATGGGGTAACTCAGGTTCAGCTGTATCAACAACTTATCGGAACAAAAGGTACGGTCCAAGCCGCCGAAGTATTCGGCGCAGCACAACTCAAGGGCAACGAAAGCGGCGCCTATAACATTTATGAAAATTGGGGTGTCTTGTCAGGCACATACGGGGCAAATGCCAATAAGAGTTATTTTGAAATCCAATTGGATGAGGCAAAATTATCATATAATCCTTCAACTATACAAATTGTAAATCCTGGGGAACTAAGTCAGGCTAATCAGCAGGTGTATCTAAATAACCTGTGGAAAGAAAGTTATGCGATCACCAGCACCAATATACTGCCTACTACTTACGAAACCGACAGTTTAGCAACTGCATTACCATCAGCTGGCTATGTGTGCTTAGATGATGTGGACGTAACAGTATTCAGTCTTAAGGATCCTAGTGAAATCTCTGCAAAAATTAATAGTATAGGCATAGGTACATATATCTGGATTGCCAAGGTCAATACGTATGATTGGGGCGTCTATAGAGTAGATAGTATACCTGCGCAGATGGTACAGCTGACAGACAATCTTACTGGCACTAGTATTGTACAGTTTAACTCAGCACATGGGTTATCAGTAGCCGATTTAATTGTTATCAAATACTTTAATGATGGGGTTGATGGTGTTTATCGAGTATTAGCAATACCGTCACCGACATCTATTGTTGTGGCATTTAGTTTTGTCAACACAAATATTACAACGATATCAGGTACCGGAATCGTATTTCATTTACAGAGTGCTAGAGTAAGCCAAGCTAGTGATATATCAACATTGCCTTATGTGAATGACTTAATTCCCGGGGCGATTGCTTGGGTAGATAATGATGGAAATGGTCACTGGGAGGCAGTAGAAAAACAATCACCATTTACTACTGATTCGGTAATTGCGCCCGGCGCAGCCGCTACCGCGCAGTATGGTGTAAGTATTGCACAATCTGAAATTAATTATTCCGCATTAGTTGGCGCTCCTGGTGCCAATTCAGGCGCAGGGTCTGTTTTCACCTACTTTAGAGGTATATTGACCAGCTACCAGTTTAATAATACGTTAGCATTGGATGTACCTGACACCTCTGGTTTTGGTAATATGGTAACCTTTGGTAATGCTACGTGGGCAGTAGCCGGAGCAAACACCAGTAACTTTGGTATGGGATATGCAGCAGTACTTTATCGAGATTCTGCGTTAAATTCTGTTGCCATTACTCAAATTTTAGTCCCACCAGATCAAGATTTCAGTACTATAGGATTTGGTACATCTGGCACCATCAGTAAAGATGAAAGATGGATGTATATAGGTGCTCCTGGTGCTAATAAAGTCTACTCTTATGAGATAGTAGAAGTACCGGAGCAGGTAATAGAATATACCACAACTGTTGGGGTATCAACTTACAATTATTCTGATACGATAACGATTAATGATACATATCCTGACCAATTATTGGTTATCTTGAACGGAAATGAATTAGTCGCAGGCACAGATTTTACAATTGACGCCAATAATGTAATACTGACATCTGCACTAATTACTGAGCAGTCCTTGGTGATATCTCGTAGATTGTCGGCGGTGGTAGATGCTCAAACTTATTATAATATACAACAAGACTCAACATCTGGGTCAGGGTATAGTGCTTTGTTTAATGTGACAAATGTGCGCGGTACATATAATATCGAATTATTATCAGGCGGGACAAATTACCTTGTTGGTAATACATTGACCATTAATGGAACACAATTAGGTGGTACTTCTCCAGCAAATAATTTAATAGTAACTGTTGGTGGTATAACAACTGGTGGAGTTATATCAGGATATAGTATATCAGGTACAGGTGTATCGACTGCAGATTCATTTACCCTTAACAACTATTTGTATAACGCCACCACTATTGAGAATTTTTCTGTATTAGTAGACGGGGTAGTACAGCGGCCGTATTTCGATTATACATTTGATCCTGCCACGACAATATTAACATTTGTAACTTCACCTGCGTCGGGCGCATTCATTGATGTAGCAACCAACACTTATTGGCAGTATGTTGCAACTATTACCTCTGAAAATTCTTTATCTGGTGACAATTTTGGCGCTAGTATAACGACCACTACAGATGGGGAACAGGTATTTGTGGGAGCTCCTACCGCAGCCAATAATGCGTTATCTAAAGCTGGTGTGGTTTACGTATTTAATAGAAGTGTGGTAAGATTTATTGTATCAAATCCCGCACAATTAACGTATACAGTTTTAGGAAGTAATAATCCACCGTTGGCAGTAAATGTAAATGGTGAATTTTTATTATCTACTACCCAATCACTCCTTGGGCAGTACAGCGTTAGTGGTGGAACAGTTACGTTTACTAATATAACACTTAACTATGGTGATATAATTGAAATTGGTACTAATCAGTTTACACAGATCCAACTATTGTCCAGTAGTACCCCACTTGCCTTGGCAGAATATGGTTCGGCAATTGACGCATGTCCATTAAGTTGTAGTTTATATATAGGCGCACCCAAGGACGGGACTTATCAAATTAATGGTGGTTCGGTTGATCGCCAAATTAACCAATCTAGAGTATACGGGGTCACTACCAGTACAATAGCTAACCCAACTCTTCCGATAAATGGCACTATACTAATCAATAATACTCAGGTAACCCTACCGTTACCTCCGTCTAACACCGTAGCAGGATTAGCGGCAGCTATTAATGCAGCCGCAATTCCAAACGTAGTTGCGTTTCCAACACCTGATTTAACCTTTACTGGTGACAACTTAACTCAGGCATTTTATATAGGTACATTGTACTCATCTGCTAGTTCTTATACTACTATGGTATATTTGAACGGGGTGTATCAGTTACCTGGTATAAATTATTCGTATGACCCTGCTACGGAAACCATTTATTTTGTATATGCACCGTTATCTGGTGTAGTTATAACCGTGATATCCGGTAGGCTGACCATATCTGTTGAAAATGCCGCTGCTGGTCCAGCTAATGGGTTACTTACTGTATTACCCGGCGTTACTGAGTCAATGTTTAGCCAATTGGGATTTGATACCTTTGTTTTCGCGCAACAAATTCTAAGCCCACTACCGGTAGCAGAAGCATACTTTGGATCTAGTTTAAGTATCGATAGTAGTGCTGTTAATTTGATAGTAGGCGCACCTAACGGTAGTGTATATGAGCCAACGACATTTGATTCGGGACAGACATATTTTGACGACCGTAGTACGACATTTTACAATCCAATACCTACGAGTGGCGTAGCGTACACATACGACTATTTCCCTAGTAGCACCAACAATGTCAATAATCCAGGACAGTTTGCATTCGGTCAACAGATCTATAACAACATTATTCAAAGCGGTGACTTCTTTGCATCTGCGGTCAACTATACCAATGGTAGATTAATGGTGGGTGCGCCCGGCGGCACCACTGTTAGCACCTCAGGTAATGGTTATACGGTTGTCTTTAATAACCCTGATAATACACCATCATGGAAACCTATACGTGTTCAGCAGCCGGTGGCAGATGTAAATGCTATAGATGGTGTGTTCAGCTATAATGGTAGTCAGGCTGTAAGTATTAACGATACGGCAACTGGTGGATACCAGACATATTTTGATTTCTTTGATCCTCTGCAGGGAAAAATACTCGGATTAGCTCGAAGCAATCTTGATTACATAGGTGCAGTGGATCCTGCACAATATAACCAGGGTACTGTTCACAATAATGGGCAGTCATGGGGTGCAGAACATATCGGGCAAATGTGGTGGGATACCGACACAGTAAGATTTATTGATCCTAATCAAGATGATATTGTATATGCTAGCCGTAGATGGGGTACAACATTCCCTGGTAGCAGTATAGATGTATATCAGTGGATAGAAAGTGACACCACGCCGTCAGGTTACACGGGCGCGGGCATACCACTAAGTCCAACTAGCTATTGTGTAGCAACTGTACTGGGTTCAAATAATATTTTCACCACTCTTTATTACTTTTGGGTTCGCGGTCTTTCTACTATTGCAACCGGTTCCGGAAAAACATTAAGTTCATCGGGTGTAGCTAGTTATATACTTGATCCACGTAGCAGTGGGATTCCCTACATTGCCGCTCTTAATGCGTCTACAATAGCTATATATAATGCACGAAATTTAATAAATGACACAAATACTATTTTAAATGTCAGTTACTCGCGAAAACTAACAGATGCAGTAGTACATCAAGAATACCAAATAATTACAGATGGTATTGCCGATTCTTTCCTCAATACACAACTGTATCGTAAGTTCGTGGATAGTCTGAGCGGTATCAATACCGATGGGAATAATGTTCCGGATCCTACATTAAGTCCTGGAATGAGATTCGGTGTACAATTTCGTCCGAGACAGTCAATGTTTGTTGACAGATTTACTGCTCTGGAAAATTATTTGGGCCGAGCAAATACAGTACTGGCACAGTATCCCATTACAGAAACACGTAGCTTTAATCTATTAAATTCTGCACAACCAATTCCTGAATCAACAATAACAGTTGACGGCGTTACTACTGTTATGTGGAATTTCGAAGTACCTAATTTAGAAGTTCTGGGATACCAAAATCTTGCCGGGGTACCGGTGGGCTACAAGTATCTAGTACTTAATGATAGCGATCAACAGGGCCGATGGACAATATATACCGTTGGTGCATCTCAAACTTTGACACTTACACAATTTCAAAGTTATGATACTCCGTTATACTGGTATTACATCAATTGGTACTTACCCGGATATAACTCAAGCATCGCACCGGTTGCTGCTGTGCAAAACTATGGTCAGTTAGTGACATTAAGTTATGAAACTGCGCCAGTTGGTTCTTCGGTTCGTGTTATTTCCAATGGCGCTGGTAAATGGGAAATTTATCTACGTACAGGGCTTGACCCAGCTACTAATTGGCAGCGTGTTGGACTCGAAGACGGTACAATAGCATTTAAGGAATCATTGTGGAATTATCCTTCTGGTAATTTTGGATTTGATGCGCAAACTTTTGATTCGCAATATTTTGACGAGACTCCACAAATTGAAACTCGTTATATAATTCAAGCGTTAAATGAAGAAATCTACGTCGATGATTTACTAATGGAACGTAATAGTAGCTTAATACTGATGTTCAATTACGTTTATAGTGAATTCACTAATCCTTCATGGTTGGTTAAGACCAGTTATGTTGATGTTAACCATAATATTCGTGCTTTATTACCCTATCAGACTTACCTTTCGGATAATCAAGACTTTGTATTAGATTACTTCCAAGAAGTTAAACCCTATCACGTTCAGCCTCGTAAGTTTAATTTGATTTACAATGGCGAAGACGATTTCCTAGGTGATTTAACAGACTTTGATTTACCTGCTTATTGGAATTCGACCTTACCCGCACCACAATTTGTGAGTCCTATACTAACGCCGTATGATCAAGCTGTCACCACCCATACCTCAATAGCCAGTGATACCGCACCTGATGCACAACTATGGATATCACCCAGCTTATACAGCCAATGGTTTAACAATTATACGTTAAACGTACAGGGAGTGACAGTTATTAATGCAGGCTCGGGGTACCTGACTGCTCCGTTAGTAACATTTGGCACGGAGTGGCAAGCTAATACCAGCTATATATTAGGGCAGCAAGTATATTATGCTAATAATTTATACACAGTTACCGTTTCGGGTACAACATCATCGACTCCACCTTCATTCAACAGTGGGTCGTCTATAAATGGTAGCGCCACATTAACATATTTTGGTTATCCTGCTACTGGTACTTGTATTATTAATTCTGCTGGTAATATTATTAATATTACGGTGACCGATCCTGGTAGCGGATATGTCACTGATGCAAATGTAACTATTTCAGGTGGCGGATTACCCGCCGATCCTATTGTCTGGGCCGCTGGATTGACTGTTAGCTATAACAGTTATATTATTACCCCAACCAATAATATATTTGTAGTCGCTATTGCCGGTACATTAGGTGAAGTTGCGCCTTGGGGACAATTAGCCCAGGAAAACGGGACCGTATTGTTAACTTTTGTTGGACAAGTGGCTCAAGCTGGCGTGATAATGGGAAATCCAGCAGGCCACTCGTTGGCAAGAACATTTAATCTTACCTTAAAATACGACCGTTATGAATATTCATCAAGTATTGTTGAATGGACAGCTAACACAACATATGCAGCTGGAACTCAAGTTCGGTTTGATGACATAGTATGGAGTGCAAACGATACTATTAATGATACCGTATCAGTGTTTGATCCAGATCAATGGACAAGAGTTGATGCTGGCGACCTAAGCGGCGTCAATCGAACTATGGGCTACTACGTTAGCACAGTCAACACCCCCGGATTATCATTACCATTGCTAATAGATGGTATTGAGTATCCAAGAGTACAAGTTACTGGGGTTAATTTTAATCAAGATACCGGATTTGATAGAGGTAATTTTGATATTAATCCTTTTGACAATTTTTCATTAGACGCAAATGGAAACCCAACGTATGATTTATCTTTACTTGACACAATTTTTGAAAGTAGCTATTTAGATCCATACCTAGGCACTCGTCCATCTGATATAAACATTGACGGTGGAAAATATGTCGATGTATTTGAAAGTCATGCACCGGAAGAGTTAGTGCCGGGTATTGAATTCGACACATTAGATATGCGTGTTTATACCACACCCGGTGCTGATTGGACTGGACAAGGATTTGGATTCCCACAAGCAGTCGATCAAGTTGTATACCGTAGCGCATCACCAACGATAAGTTTTGCTGGTCTAATGCCGTATCCGTTTGTCTTGGAAGTAACAGATGCTACCCGGGGATATAATTTAACTAGGGACGTTGATTATACTGTTGATTGGCCAAATCAAACAGTCACAATGATAAATTCTTCCTTGTTGATTAGAGATGGAGACCAATTAGGGTTTTATGTGTATGCATTGGGCGGAAGTAACCAGTTATTTAAAAATACATATATTGGTAGTGAATTTGGTGACGTATTAACAGTTCCTGTTGAGTATGATTTATTATTACCAGATGACAACGGTTTTGCTATTTTTGTTAATGGCAATTATTTGTCTAATGCTAATTATTCATATATTGCTGGAACATCATTTGGCACAACTACTATTACATTTGACAGTACCTACACTTCAACTGATTTTATTAGCCTAGCAGCAATTGGTCCCACTACGATAGATTCTGTGACTACTGAATACAGTTGGAGTCTGCCGATAGTACAAAGTTTTACGGTTGCTACATCAGGTCAATTGATATTTGATCTAGATCCATCAATTAGTTTGGAATATACTAATCCTGTTACTGCAATTGTTACTGTTGGCGGAGTTACAGCCCTCGGATCAGCTGGAATTCCTTATGTTGGTGATGGAAGCACTGTTGCCTATGTATTGCCACAACGTATTGGAGTTGATTCTGGAGATATACTTAAATCTAACGTAAGTGTATATATTGATGGCATATTACAAAATCCAACAACATACGATTTAGAAGCATCTGACGGATTTAGTTCTGATAGCTCTGTTGATTATTTTTCTGCAGGACCGTTTGATCTTGATGCTGGAGTATTATATGTATTATTAGATACTGCGCCAGCTAATGGAGCACAAATTTACATTGCGGTTGATTCTACCGCACAATATATAATTGATCCAATAGCACAAACATTAACAATTATTTCTGGAATGGGAGTAATACCTCAATTAGGCCAGGTAATATCGGTGACTACATTTAACGATACTCGGCAACAGCGTTTGTCCACACAGATTTTTGTTGGGCCAGTAGAAGAAGGGATCACAGTATCCGAAGCATATGATTCCACATATTTTGATAACCCTGCAGGCGCCGCGTCAACCACTCCTGGACAATTTGATGCTACAGTTGGGGCGAGTATAACAGTAAATAATTTAGTATTGTATGAATCCTATACAGATATTTCTCGTCCTTGGATATCACTAAATGGGAAAACACTCACTGCTCAGCTTGATTATACCATTGATGGTAATGTACTTACTTTGAATTATGGTACATTAGGTCGTACTGATAAAGTAATTGTTACCAACGTTTCAAATGCAGTGGTTCCAGAAGCCATGGCATTTAGAATATTCCAAGACATGCGTGGAGTACAAGCAACTTATCGTATTACTCCTAATTCTACAACTACTTTAGCACAGCCTGTAGAGCAAGATGATGATACTATATACGTAGTTGATGCTAGTGCATTAAGTATTCCTAATTTTTCTGCTAACGTTTGGGGTGTTGTAACTATCAATGGTGAGCGCATTATGTATCGAGAAATTGATTTTGCAGCCAACACTATTAGCAGCCTATTGCGCGGAACAGCCGGCACAGCCGCCGCCACTCACTCGACAGGCGCATATGTATATGATATGAGTCGTGGTAATTTATTATCAGCGGCGTTCCAAGATTACATTGTAGACGTTGCTATATTGGGAGATGGAACAACCACTGTATTTGATGCACCCACTATCTCTCTGGAATTTACTGATGCTACCACATGGGTCCAGGCTTCTACTTATGCTGCGGGAACGGTGGTGGTTGATGCTGGATTTTATTACCGTGCAATAATAGCGGTACCGGCCGAAACTGCTATTACTAATACTACATATTGGCAGACTTTAAGTAGAGCAGTAGAAGTTTATATTGCTGGAATACTCCAAACGTCAGGGTACACTATATCCAGTGAAACTCCGGTCGTTGTGACCTTTGATACTGCGCCTGCTGATGGTTCGGCAGTTACTATCTTAGTACGCCGTGGGGTAACATGGTATGCTCAGGGATCTGACCCTCTTACTGCATCTAATGGCGAGCCATTGCAGACAACTGACACCGTTCCGGCACTCTTTTTGCAGGGAGTAACTTAGGATAAGTATCTGTAGATATAAATCATAATAAATAAACGACGATGAATAATAAACTACCTACTCAGCAGCAACCTACCCCCGAAAAGCGTCCCAATGACACCGGATCGGTATCTGTTGAAGCTTTTTTAAAGATAACAGACCCCAAGACACGCAAAGTATTTGTGGAGCAAAAGGCATAATGAAACAACTTACACATCCTATCATCACCGGACATATCAAGATTACTGATCGAAATACCGGTGAAGTGTTAGAAGATAAAGATAACGCTATTAATTATGAAAATATTAGTATAGCTATGGCCCGAACCCTTGCCAATCAAGGTACTGGTTGGATTTACAAGATGGCGTTTGGTAATGGTGGATCGGCAGTAGATCCAACAGGTGTTATTACATATCTTCCACCAAACGTAGTGGGGCAAAATGCTAGTTTATACAACGAAACGTATACTCAAATAGTAGATCAGAATGCAGCTCTCAATTCAGACCCAGCTAATAATAATATGACTGTGCTTCACACATCTGGTAACCCATATACAGATATATTGGTATCTTGTCTACTGGATTACGGCCAACCGGCAGGGCAACAAGCGTTTGATAATAGTACTAATTTTAACGGTGAATACGTGTTTGATGAGCTGGGTTTGCAATGCCAGAATGGCTCAGCAACCGATTTACGTCTAATTACTCATGTTATTTTTCACCCAGTACAAAAGAGCCTGAATCGTCAAATACAGATAGATTATACTTTGCGAATTCAGACTTTGACGAACCTAAGCGCCGCATAAATATGTATATATTAAACGGCTATAAATACTATACAAGGACGGAGTAATAATATGAGTTATACAATCAATTTAACCAACGGTAATTTATTAGTTACTGTTCCAGACGGTACTATTAATACTACCGCGTGTTCACAGACCCTGGTGGGCAAAAACTATGCTGGCTACGGGCAATTTTTAGATGATAATTTCGTTCATTTATTGGAAAATGCTGCTAATGCTACCCAACCGACCTCCCCTCTAAAAGGACAGCTCTGGTTTAATACAACGACCGAAGTATTACAGGTTTATAACGGCGTAGGGTTTAAATCACTGGGTAGCGCACAAGCAGCATCATCTGCACCATCTAACAATTCTATTGGTGATCTATGGTATGATACTGTAAACGCACAGTTAAATGTCTGGACTGGTTCAGCATGGTTATTGGTTGGGCCAATTTATAATTCCACTACCGGCGTTACTGGGGCAATCCCTGCTACAATTTTAGATAATACATCTTCTTCACATATTGTAGTTCAACTTTATGTAAATAACGTAATTGTTGGGATTATTTCCAAAGATGCAGCATTCACACCACAAACATCAATAACTGGTTTTACTACTGTTCGTCCAGGTATTACTCTCGCGACAGTTACCGGGAGTCAAGTTCCATTATTTCAAGGTACAGCAACTAATGCTCAAGCATTGGGCAACGTATCAGCTAGTTCGTTCATGCGAGCAGACTCAAATACTGCCACATCCGGTAGTATTACTATTAACTCATCTGGCACTCCTGTTGCTCTTATCAACGCAGCTGGGTCTGCTGTTGGGAACATTGGTAGTAGTTCTGTGCCATTCAATACAATATTTGCTACCGCTACTTCAGCCCAATATGCCGACGTAGCAGAGAGATTCGCAGCAGATCAAGAATATGCTCCTGGCACTGTTGTTGAACTAGGTGGATCAGCAGAAATTACAAGATCCAACACCGCATTAAGCGAATCTGTGTTCGGAGTCATAAGTACAAGAGCAGCCTATTTAATGAATGGTGGTGCAGGTAGTGATTTAACTCACCCTCCAGTTGCTATGACAGGTCGTGTTCCGGTTCAGGTCACAGGTGTCGTACAGCGAGGAGATCGTTTAGTGTCAGCTGGCAACGGTGTAGCAAGAGCCGCAGCAGCTGGTGAAGCGACAGCATTCAATGTGATAGGGCGTTCACTCAATGATAAATTAGATTCAGGGTTAGGTACCGTTGAAGCTATTGTCACTATTAAATAAACTATAACAGGAAAAATACAAGAATGACTTATTCAACAGGCGGGTTAATACAGGCAACGGACTATAATGGTTTTGTTTCAGATACAGTTGGCGCTAATATTAACGCTACTATGAATACTACATACGGACAAACAGCATTGTCTACTGTAGCAGCAGCTGGCACAGTAACAGCAACACAATGGTCAACTCTAAACGCAAATATCAGCACAATGGCAAGTCATCAAGGTACTAGTATTACATCTAGAACAAATCCTGTGGCAGGTAACGTAATTTCTGCACTAGCCAACGTTAATGCAGACATTACTAGTTGCTTCACAAATCGTTTTAACGCTGCTTCCCAAGGTTCTCAATATACATCATGGACTGGTACTGCCAGTAAAACGACAGGAACTGGATCCGGCACAGCGGCATGGACTATTACATTTACTAATACAGTTACTTTTGCCAATACAACCGCTGCTAATACTTTTTTTAATTCTGGTGGATTAATTAAAACTCAATTTAGCAAAACTTCAACTGGAACAGCACAAGATACTGAGTGGAATGCTTTTATTGGTAACGTATGTGGTACAATTTATCTGTCTAGTACTGGAGCAAGCAAAACTCTCAGCGGCAATACATATACAGGCACAACTAAGGTTGGTGGTAACGGTATACCAACTACATTAACAACAAGCACAGGATTTGCTCAATTAACATCTTCTCCTGTTACAATTTACAAGCAATTTGATGCGGGTGCGCCATACTCTTCAAATTTTGTACAAGTAAATGCCTCAGTGAGTGGTGCTGTACTAACACTTACTACTCTGTGGTCTGATGCGGGTGACGTAAATGGTGCGGCTATCTCGGGCGGCACAGCAACTACTGGTATTACTTTTGGTACAGCTCCAGCAACCGTAGTTACATATTTTCCTCCTGAAACAACATATCTTGCTAACGTCTGGGGAACCCCAACGGTAGCAGCTTCTGTAGTTTAATCGTTTTGCCAAAGAGGCTTAATGCCTCTTTACTTTTATTCTTTTCTGTAGTATAATAATCATATGGATACTGATAAATTAGTGGCGCATTCGCGTGTTCGGTTTGATCACGCAGCCGCCCGCCGCACCCTTAAAGAAAAATACGAAGCAAAGTTAATCTTTGCATACAATGGTGGAATGTTCAAGGCAGGACCAGAACTTATCTCCATCGTTGGTAGCACTAGCACTGGTCGATCAATCTTGGTACTGTTGGATTTGTACGGTAATCCAGTAAAAGTTGATAAAGCTGAACTTAGATCCATTGCAACAGGACTTTGGCAAGATACCATGGACCAATGGCTTGCTGAATACGACGAGCTCAATAAAAAACGATGACAACTGGTGCATTGATATTTGCATTTAATAATGAACATATAGATTATCTTTCTATGGCTCGGTGGTCAGCAAAAAATATTAACCGTCATTTAGAAATTCCCACTGCCATCGTTACTGATATCCCATTCGATAACGCAGAGTATGAACTATTTGTGCCGGCACAACCAGAAGGAGTTTATTCTAGAAGATTCGCTGATCAGGTTAATGATGTAACATGGTACAATGGTAATCGTGTTGACGCATATGGATTATCGCCGTGGAAACAAACATTAGTATTGGATGCTGATTATGTTGTTGCCAGCGATCAGTTAAAGAAAGTGTTGACAATGGATACAAATTTTGTAGCACACAAAACAGCATACGATGTGGTAAATCAAGATAACTTTGATGAATTAAATAACTTTGGCAACTTTAACATGCCCATGTGGTGGGCTACCGTAATGATGTTCAAGCGCGGCGATGAAGCAGAAATGCTTTTTAACTCAATGAACATGATTAAACAGAATTGGGAGCATTATAGAAATCTATATAAAATTTCACGGTCCATTTACCGTAATGATTTTGCCTTAAGTATAGCACTGGGTATTGTTAACGGGCATACTCTGGACCATATGGATATTCCTTGGGATCTAGCATCTGTAACCCCAGCCCATACCCTATCTAAAACAGCCGAAGATCAATATCGTGTGGATTTTTTAACTCCGGATCAAAAATCACGATACATAACTATGCACAACCAGGATTTTCACGCTATGGGTAAACGGCATTTAGGAGATATCATTGCTAGTGACAGCTGAACACGGATATTTGATTCCTGCAATAGGTGAGATGTATGTTAACTGTGCCAATAAGCTAAAGGATAGTATATTACAGTGGCACCCTACTGCCAATATTACTATCTTAACCGAAGATATGTTGCCGTATGGAAATCTTGGTGGTTATGCTAATGATTGGCAATGTTACGCAGTAAGTCCATACCAACATACTATTAAATTAGAAGCTGATATGTGGTGTGCAGGTCCTATTGATCACTGGTGGGATTTATTATCTACTCGTGATGTAGTTATTAGCCAAGGATGCAGAGATTTTTATGATAACGCAGGTAAATCAAGGTTTTATCGTAAAATATTTGATAATAATGCCCTTCCTGATGTCTACAACGCCATCACATACTGGAAGGTAAGTGATACAGCAGAAGAATTTTTTAAGATAGTGCGTGATATGTTTGAAAATTGGGAAAAGTATAAGCCCTTATTAAAATTTCCTGATGAAGTTGCCACTACTGATGTAGTTTATGCAATGACTGCTGTTGTAATGGGCATGGAGAACGTAATATTACCCGAAGGGTTGGGTCCAACCATTGTTCATATGAAAAAAAATATGATCACCATTACGTCGGACGATTGGAGTAAGGAATTGGTGTACGAAAAAACTAATCCCGGTGTTAGAATTAATACGGTAGCACAATGGGGGCTAGTACACTATTATGTAAAGGAGTTAGCAAATGAGTGATGACACCGATAAAATTAAACACAGCAAACGTCAGCGACAGAAAGAAAATCACATTAATAGACAAATGAGTATTCGTAAAGCTCATTCATTTCCGGATTATGGCACACCTGGTGTAGCGGCGCACGAAAGTCCGCATCGGTATCATAAAGTATCTGGTGTGACCTGCGGTAACTCAAATTGTTTTGCATGTGGTAATCCTCGTAAGTTTTTTGATGAACGAACGATGCAAGAGCAACGTGCCATGCAAGATGTTGAACAAAAACGCAACAAACACAGCAACGGAACATTACCCAATGATGACTGAAGAAGAATTTTGGGCAGCATTACAACCAATGGAAATACGGGCTACATTCTACCGATTATACCATGACGAGCAGGGTTTTCCATTATTTTTTAGCCAGGAAGATTTACCGGGCAATTATATAGATATTGATCAGACTACTTACAATACACCACATACTCATATTAGAGTCATTGATGGTAAGTTAGTAACACTTGATACTAGTAGCGCAATAACAAAATTAACTCCTACAGAGTATGGAGTACCATGTCACCCACAGGATGTAAGTATTGTAGTTGATGAAAAATTACCCAATAAAAAATGGAATTTAGTATGACGACACAAATAGATATTGCAGATTTAGATGTAATTTACCTAACTTACGATGAACCACAGAAAGAAAAGTTTTGGGTTGATATTAAAAATATAGTGCCATGGGCCAAACGTGTCGATGGTGTTGATGGTTCAGATGCGGCACACAAAGCTGCTGCTGCTGCTAGCGAAACAGAAAGATTTATATTAATTGACGGGGATAATATGCCCGAAGAGGATTTCTTTGATCTAACGCTTGAATTTGTAGATTCTGAATGGGAA
>Ga0114979_10000112_pt1 | contig 49648 bp, 38 predicted proteins | sample S_140625_EF_Meta_FD_87315 | JGI IMG/M metagenome (GOLD analysis project Ga0114979, IMG submission 87315) | Freshwater microbial communities from Lake Simoncouche, Canada to study carbon cycling - S_140625_EF_MetaG | ecosystem: Environmental > Aquatic > Freshwater > Lake | place: Lake...
ACCGGCACCTGACGGTTACCCACCGAAAGGTCGATGGAGTGAATTGGCACTGATCCGGCAGGTCGGGCACGAAGTTGTTCCAAGATGTAGTCGAGGCGGGCGATCTGGAGGTAAAAGTCGTCACGCGTGCCGAAGGCAATTTCGGCTACTTCGGGCGTGCGAACGAGAATAACTCCGTCGCGCGCGAAGCGGGTGAGGGACACCACCTGAAACTCCTTGGCGAGGGCAGGAGCGGAGGAGCGCGCCGTGCCGAGCAGGGTCGTGACAGACTCCATGCCTTCGATCGGCGCAAAGCCGCGACCGGCGGGGTTACGCGCCGGAGTGACACCAGCGAGCAGGGGCAGGCACTCGATCAAGTGAGCGGGGTAGAGCTCGCCGGAAAAAATAAAGCCATCCTTCGCGACATAGAGTTCGTCTTGCCCTTTGGTTTCTTTTTCGGCGCCAGGTCGAGCGTAAGTGCGTAGCACGGGGCTGCGTTCCTCGATGATGACGGCCAGCACGTCAGGAAAGCGACGGGCCAGCACGGCGGTGCGGATCTGGCCAGATTGGAGCAAGCGATCGCGCAGGGCAGCGAGGTCGAGATTCATCAAGCCGGCCCGACGGTCTATTTTGAGCGTTCGCTCCACCCAATCCCGGGTCAGAACACCGTCGGTGCGCAGGGCGATCTCCCGCACTGGAACAGAGGAAGCCGGAGCGGCCAGCACCGCGGGGTTGTCGCGCCAGGCGCGCCAGCCTATGTATCCAAAAATCAGGCACGCGGCAGCCGCACCAACCGCGGCCCAGTGCCGGACGCTGGCCATGGCTAGACGGCGTCGGGCCGCGCGGTGGCGCGGACGCGGTGGCGTATCTTGGACTATGGCATCCCTCCAGGTGGGAGCAGTTTGCGTAATAATCGGGACGTGGTTCACGAACGTTGGGAAATTGGGCTTTCCATGAGACGGCGCACGGCGGGACTTACCAATTTTTCGACTAACTCCGTGAAATCCAGTCCTGCACAACGCGCACTCATTGGGAGGAGGCTGGTTTCTTTCATGCCGGGTAGCGTATTGATTTCCAGCAGATAAAACTCTGCGGGCGAAATAAGAATAAAATCAACGCGGGCGTAGTCGCGGCAACTGCATGCTTCGAAGGCGCGCTCGGCGGCTCGGCGGACGGCGGCGGTGGCTTCATCTGGTAGCGGAGCGGGGGCGAAATACTCGGTGGCCCCTTTCGTGTATTTGCTGGCAAAGTCGTAGACGCCGGAGCGGGGCCGGATCTCGACCACGCCCAGGGCGGAGCCGTTCAGCACGCCCACGGAGAGTTCTCGTCCGGTGAGGCGTGGCTCCGCCAGCCAAGAACCGGGGGTGAGGGCGAGGAGAGCGGATGCGAGTGCGGCACGGCCTTCGGGCAGGGCCAGCCCGACGGAGGAGCCTTGGTCGTTGGGTTTCAGCACCACGTTTTCCGTGCCGAGCGTGGCGATGAGCGACTCGGCAGTGGGTAACTCCCCAGGCACGCGGAAAGTGACGTCAGCAGCGACGCGAACGCCCGCGGCGGAGGCCGCACGTTTGGTGGCGGCTTTGTCCATGGTAAGGGCTGAGGCGGCGGCATCGCAACCGGCGTAAAAGATGCCGGCGTCGTCGAGCAGGCGTTGCATGCCTCCGTCTTCTCCAAAGGTGCCGTGGAGCGTAGAAAAAACGATGTCGCGGACGGGATCCAGACCGGGCGGCAAGCTGGCCGCGGTCACGTCCAGTAACCGAGTGGGCCAAAGCTGGGAGAGGGCGGCGGCGGAGGCTGCGCCTGAGCCGAGCGAGACCTCTCGTTCGGAGGAGACTCCGCCGGCAAGCACGGTTATGCGGATCGGGGGGGGCATAGAGAAAAAGAAATTAGAAATCAGGTTTAAGGATTTATTAATCGGCGTGCGCAGGGTGAAGACAGGGAGTCGGGAGGGAGGTTTGGATTTTGGATACTGACCGCTGGCTTCCGACTCCTTTGCCGTCAGAGCACGTCCTTCCAATTCCGACCATAGAGCAGGACTTCGGGTTCGAGGCGGACGCCGTGGGTTTGTTCAACGCTGGCCCGGACGCGGCGGATGAGGGCGATGACATCTGCCGCGCTGGCTTGGTGGTTATTGACGATGAAATTGGCGTGGACGGGCGAGACCTCGGCGTCGCCTTCGCAGGTGCCTTTAAGCCCGGCGGCATCGATGAGGCGTCCGGCGGAGTCTCCGATGGGATTCTTGAAGATGCAGCCGGCGGAGGGCTGGCGGGGTTGGGATTTTTTCCGTTTGTCGCGGTAGACGTCCACTTGGCGGGCCACGCTCTCGCTGGGCATCGTGGCGGCAGGTTGGAGGATGGCAGCGATGGCGATGGCGTTTTCCAGTTCGGCGCAGTGACGGTAATCCACATGCATCGCCGCCTTGGATAGGGTGCGGACTTCGCCTGCGAGGGTGATTAACTCGACGCTTTCGACCACGTCGAACATCCAGCCACCCATCGCGCCGGCATTCATACGCAGGGCGCCGCCGATGTTGCCGGGAATACCTTCAAGAAACTCAAAGCCGGCGAGACTGGCCTTAGCGGCGATTCCACATAGGTTTTTTAAACGAAGACCAGCGCCGACTCGGACGCGACCGTCGGGCAGGAGTTCAAAGCTCTCCCAAAATGGGTGGCGCAGGCTGACGACGAGGGCGTCCACCCCGGTGTCGGGCACGAGGAGGTTGGACCCGCGTCCGAGTGGCAGCAGTCGCACCCCGAGGGCATGGGCAGCGCGGATTAGGCCTAGTAAGTCCTCTGTGTTGCTAGGTTCGGCGTAGAGGCGGGCGGCGCCGCCGACGCCTAACGTAGTGCGTTGGGCCAGTGGGGCTTCGCGTAAGAGCGGGGTGGCGCCGGAGACGGCGGGTGCGAGGGCGGCGGCCACGTGGTCCCACCAGAGGGAGGAATCTCGGGTGGCGAGCCAAGCGCGAGCGGAAACATCGAGGTCGCCCGCGCCGATGATCGCGACAAGGTCGCCTGGGCATAGGTCAGCGGACAGACGCTTAAACGTTTGGGTGTGTTCGCCGGGAAGATAGATGACGGGAAGCGCGGGGTGCGTGGCGGTGAGATCGGCCACGAGGTCTGCGGTGGTGCCACCGGGCAGGCTGTTTTCGCCCGCACCGTAGACGTCCAGTAGGGTCACGGTGTCGGCGGCGGCGAGGGCGGCGGCGAAGGCGGGGCGAAAGCGCTCGGTGCGGCTGAAGCGGTGGGGTTGAAATACGACCCGCAACCGACCGGGTGCGGGCACTCGGGGGCGAAGGCTGCTCAGCAGGGCGGCGATTTCAGCGGGGTGGTGGGCGTAATCCTCAATCACTACCATGCCGGCGCCGGTTGCCAAGATACTCTGACGGCGGCGGACGCCGGGATAATTGGCGAGGAGGCTGGATTGCAGGCGGGCGCCGAGCAGGGCGGCGGCGGCGAGGGCGGCGGTGGCGTTAAGGGCGTTAAAAGCGCCGAAGGCCCTCACCTTGGCGTCGGGTAGTGAGGGAAGGAATTCGCCGCCTAAGCTCAAGGCCAGTCCGACCGGGCCGTCCGGTTGGTCAGAAAGCAGAGCGTAATGGCCTCCTTGGCCGAAAGTGGTGACTTCCGCGTGGTCAGGGGCAAGGGCGAGGGAGCGCGGGCAGGCGGCGTTGAGTAAAACCGGGCCGGAGGTGCGGGCGATGAGAGCGGCAAAGGCGGCGAGCAGCTCGTTCTCGGTCGGGTAGTGGTCGGGGTGGTCCCAGTCCAGGTTGACCATCAAACAGAGGCTGGGTGTGAACTGGTTGATGGTCCCGTCACTCTCGTCGATCTCGGCAACCAGCCAGGGGTCGCGACCGGCGGCGGCGGGGGGCAAGGAGTCGTCGCCGAACAGCCCGCCGCCCACGTAGCCGGGCTCGAGGCCGGCGGCACGCAGCGCGGTGATGAGCATCGCGGTGGTGGTGGTTTTACCGTGAGAACCGCACACAGCCACGAGGCGGCGGTGGCGAGCCAACTCCGCCAGCAATTCACCTCGGCGCATGGTCGGCAGGCCCCGAGCGCGGGCGGCCGCGAGGGCAGGATGCGTTTGGGGCACGGCCGAAGAAAACACGACCAGTTCTGTAGCATCCGGAAGGCTTCCGGCGGGCAGCAGGTTGATGCCGGCGCGGGTTAAATGAGCCGCCATAGCGCCGATGGGGCCGTCGTCTCCACCGGTTACGGTGAACCCGAGGCCGGCCGCGTAGATCGCGAGCGGGCCGAGGCCCATGCCGGCGACGCCGATGCAATGCAGGGTGCGCACGGGTCGGCCAAACAGCAGGGGGAGCGGTTCGGTGGTGTTCATGCGGCGACGGTCGCGCGGGAGGCGGCGCGCAGGCGTGGGGCGACGAGGGTATCGAGATCCTCGAGGATGAAATCCAGGGCAGGGGCGATATCGAGGCGGGCGAGAGCAGCGCGGTGGGCGGACAAACGCGCGGGGTCGGCGAGCAGAGAGGCGGTAAGTGGGGTAAGTTCCGCGAGGGCGGCCTGTTCCAGAACCACGCCACCGCCTTGGGCGGCGAACCAAGTGGCATTCGCGCGCTGGTGGTCGTCGGCGGCCTGGGGGTAGGGCACGAGGATGGCGGGCGAACCGATGCGGGCAAATTCGGCGAGGCTGCCGGCGCCAGCGCGCGCGACAACGAGGTCAGCAGCGGAAAGCAGCGCAGCGACGTCGTCGCAAAACGGTATCCAAATCGCGCGCACGGGTTCTCCGTGAGGGCCAGCGGCGGTAGTGAGTTCGGCGTCGCCTTTCCCCAGGCCGGTCACGCAAGCAAGCTGCACGTCGCGGGCGGCGAATTCCCCAGCGGCGGAGCGGGCCCAAGTATTCAGCGGGGTCGCGCCTTGGCTGCCGCCAAATACCACCAAGATTTTTTTGGCCGGGTCGAGGCCAAGGCGGGCGGCGGCCTCGGTGCGGGGCAGAGGTCGGATCTCGGCGCGCACGGGCAGGCTGGCGGAGCGCACCTTCGCGGTGGCCACGCCGGGTAGGGTGATACCGGGCGGCAGGTAGACGCGGCGGGCGAGTCGAGCTAGGTGCCGGACGGCCTTGCCGGGCATGCGATTGGCCTCGTGCAGGGCGACTGGCACTCCGTGCAGGGCACCGGCCAAGATCACGCTCGCGGTGGTGAAGCCGCCGAAGCCGATGATGCCGGCCGGACGAAGTGAACGCACGAGCCGTAGTCCGGCAGTGAAGCCTTTCGACTGCGTGAAGAGGAAGCGGGTGAGCACGGCGGGATGAGCGCCGAAGGGGGAACCCGGGATGGGCGCGAAGCGCAGCGCGGGATATTTCGCGGCGAGGCGAGCGTCCACCTGCTTTTCGCTAATTAGGAGCACCGCTCGGTCGCCGCGGGCGGCGAGGCCTTCGGCTAGTGCGATGCCCGGGGAGAGGTGTCCGCCGGTGCCGCCGCAGGACAGCAGGTAGGTGCGAGGGTGGGCGGGCATTAGCTGAAGTCGCGGCTGCCGGGGAGCACGTCGTCGCGGAGCCAGGCACGGCTAGTGTTGATGAGTAGTCCGACGATGATACCCATGAGCACCAGATTGGACATCCCGGCGCTGACGAAGGGAAGCGACATGCCCTTGGTAGGTAGGCGACCGACCACGACGCCGAGGTTTACAATGGCTTGGAGCGCGACGATTAGGAGGGCGCCGGCCACGAGCAGGAACTGGAACTGGTTTGGGGCGCGGCGTAAGTGCAGCACACCGCAAACGAAAAAGAGGAGAAAGGTCAGCACCGTCGCCAGAGTGACGACCAGGCCGAGTTCTTCACCGACCACGGCAAAGATAAAATCAGTGTGGGCCTCGGGTAGAAAATACACCTGTTGACGTCCTTGGCCAAGGCCGGCGCCGGTAAGGCCGCCCGCAGCGAAGCCCAGGAAGCTTTGATAGACTTGGTAGGTGCCGGCCTGTTTATTACCTTCCACGTCGAGAAAGGCGGTGAGGCGGGTGAGACGGTTGGGGTTGAGCGCGACGGCCACGGCAAAAAGCACAACTATGCCGGTGACCGAGGTCACAATATAGCGCCAGCGTGCCCCAGCCAGGAAGAGCAGAGCGACGCCGACTGCGCTTACTAGGGCAGTGGTGCCGAAGTCCGGTTGCAGCATGATGGGGCCAGCGATGCCTCCGATGATGAACAGAGGAAGTATGAAGCCGCGCTTCAGATTCTCCATCATCGACTGGTTCAGGGCGAGGTAGTGGGCGAGGACGAAGACGATACCAATTTTAGCCAGCTCGGAGACCTGAAAGCGGATCGGGCCGAAGCCGAGCCAGCGCCGAGATCCATTCACGCTGATGCCGATGTGGGGGATGGCCACGAGTAGAAGAAGGCCGACCACCCCGACAGCGATTAACCAGATGTAACGGCGGCAGAGCTCCAGATCGAGCCGGGCGATAGTCCAGGCTGCGCAGACGCCGAGACCGAGGCCAAGGACCTGTTTCCAGAAAAAGCCGGACGACTTGTAGGCGGTAGCACTGAACACCGCAATCAGACCGAGCGTGCAAAGGGCGGCGACGCACACCAGCATCACCGCGATGGGGTTTAAGCCGGCGCGGGGGCCCGGGTTGGAAGGATTCGGCAAGTCGAGATCTCGGGCGGTCACGGGGGGCAGTGCAGCCGGCTGAATGAGTGTTTAGTCGATACGGATGACGGGCACGGGCATCGTCTCGATTGCGGCGGGGCCAGGCTCTACCGGCGTAATCGGGGTGATGGCGGTTGTCGGCCCGGCGGCAGGTGCGGGGCTAGGTGCCGGGGCAGTTTTGGCGGAGGCGATGGTTTTGGCGCCGGCGGGCAATTTCAGAATCTGACCGACGCGTAGTTTGGCCGGGTCGGTGATGTTATTTAGCAGGGCAAGTTCACCGACCTTTACACCGGTCTTACGGGCGATGGAGCCGAGGGTGTCTCCGGGGATGACGGTGTGGCTGCCGGAACCGGCCTTGGGGGCGGGTGCGGGAGTGGACTTGGCCTCGGCTGAGGCGGAGACGGGTGGGGTGGCGTTGCCCGGGATAACAAGTTTCTGCCCGATCCGCAGGGTGTCACCCGAAAGATTATTGGCGGTTCGCAGGCTGGCGATGGACGCGCCTTGTTTACGAGCGATGGAGCCCAGAGTGTCGCCTGACTTCACCGCGTAGGTATTGTTGGCTTCGGGGTCGGAGGGGGCCGCGGCTTTGCTGGGGACGAGTAGGGACTGCCCGAGATGTAGGGTGGCGGAAGGTGCGAGCTTGTTCGCGGCGGAGAGCTCGGCAACGGAAACGCCGTATTTCTTGGCGATTGACCAGAGGTTTTCGCCCTTGGCGACGACGTGGTTGGATTGAGTCGCGGCAACGGGGGCGGGCGCGATCGGCTCGATGATGGTCGAGGGTCGACTGGGGGCGAAGCGCACCGCGAAATCCACCGCGGCGGGGGTTGCAGCGGCGGGGGACACCGGAGCGACGGGCGTGGCGGAGGTGCTGACGACCGGGGCGGTGCTGGCGTTGATATCGTTGTTGCTCATCGGGGCGACCGGTGTGGCCTCAATGGCTTCGCCGTGGCTGGCGGTGGGGCCGGCGGCGAGGGTGTCTTCCGGTTTGGGCTTGGGCTTACCGGTGGATCGGCAACCGGGAGTGCACATCAGGATGGTGAGAACGGCGACGTGGGCGCCAACAACGATACCGAATACTTTTTGTAGTTTCATAAGTGAAATATTTTTGCAGGGCTAGATGGTTAAAAGGTGGCGCGAAGGCGGCGTTGCTCAGGCCTTGCCGGCGCCTCCTGAGAGGGCTTGGACAAGGGTGGTGAATTGGTCACCGCGATCGGCGAAGCCTCGGAATTGGTCGAGGCTGGCGAAGCCGGGGCTGAGCAGGGCGTGGTCACCAGGGCGGGCGACGGCCGCGAGGGTCTGCACGGCCTCGGTGAGATTCCGGCAAAGCGTATGGGCGAGACCGGACTCGACGCAAGCCGCTGCGAGGATTTCGCGTGTCTCGCCGATCAGGGCGGCGTGGCGGACGCGGGGAGTTATGCGGTGGATAAAACCGGCGGGATCTCCGCCCTTGGATTTACCTCCGGCGATCAGCAGGACCGGGCTTTGGAAACGGGCGAGGGCGGCTTCGGTGGCGTGGAAGTTGGTCGCCTTTGAGTCATTCCACCAATTCACGCCGATGTGGATGCCGAGGCTCTCCAAGCGATGACGCGAAGCGGTGAAGGTGCGGGCGGCGGCGTAGAGCACGGATTCACGGAGGCCGGCGGCGCGCCACCAAGCGGAAACCAAAAGGAAGTTTTCGCGTTGGGGGTAGTCGGCGAAAATCGTGTTTTGCAGCAGGATGTCGCCGGGCTCGTTTTCCGAAGCTACGCACGCCTCGGCAGGCAGGGACTGGCCGAATTGGGCGGCGTAGAGCTGCACGCTCGCTCCGACGTGCACGTGGCCGCCGACGCAGCGTTCCAGCAAGTGCCATTTAGCTTCGAAATAGGCGGGGAGGCCCGAATGGCGTTCGAGGTGATCCTCGGCGAAATTAGTCCAGATGACGCTGTCGGCGCGGAAGTGGCGGAAGGTCTCGGCTTGGAAAGAGCTGACTTCGCAGACGGCGGTGCAATCGGGGCTCCCGCCGGCGCGATCGACTACGAGCTGGGCGAGGGGGAACCCGATATTACCAGTGGCGACGGCGTCTCTTCCGGCGGCGGTGAGGGCGTGGGTAAGGAATTCGGTGGTGGAGGTTTTCCCGTTGGTTCCGGTGATGGCGACCAGTTCGCCGCGCCAAAAGAGAGAGGCGAAATCCAATTCGCCGAGGCAGAGCGCGCCGCAGGTCCGGGCGAGTGAAAGCCAGGGGTGGGTGGGGGCAAAACCGGGGGAGAAGAGCACCAGCCCGCAGGTTTGGGCGTCGGTCGCGGAGAAGGTCGAAGTAGCGGTTAGCGGTTGCCCGCTGGTTTCTAGGGGAGAAGTGACTGCTGGGGTGGCGTCGAAGAGTCGGGGCTCGGCGCCCAGGGCACGCACGAGATTGGCCAGCGCGCGGCCGCTCACACCGGCGCCGAGGATGGCAACGGGGCGGGTGAGCAGCAGGCGGAGGAACTCAGGCGGGCGGAGCATGGGTTTCGGAAGCAATCAGGGATCAGGAGTCGGATTTCAGTAGGGGTTAGGCGGAGACTGGGCGGGCGCGGGTTAGCGAAGCTTCAGGGTGGCGAGACCGGCGAGGGAGCACATGAGCGAGATCACCCAAAAGCGCAGCACGACCTTGGTCTCGGGCCAGCCGAGTTTTTGGAAATGGTGATGGATCGGGGCCATCTTGAAGAATCGTTTGCCTTCGCCGGTGGCACTATGGCGTTTGGTGTATTTGAAGTAGCCCACTTGGATCATCACCGATAAGGCTTCGACCACGAATACGCCACCGACGAGCACCAGCGTGAAGGGTTGTTGCACCATGAAGGCGACGACGCCGATCAGGCCCCCGAGGGCCAGCGAGCCGGTGTCGCCCATGAAGACCTCGGCTGGATGTGAGTTATACCATAGGAAGGCCATGCCGGCTCCGACGAGGGCGGCGCATACCACGGCGAGTTCGCCGGTGCCGGGCACGAAGGAAATAAGCAGGTAACTGGCGATTTTCGCATTACCGGCGGCGTAGGCCATAATGCCGTAGACGAGGGCGACGGTGATCGTGCAGCCGATGGCGAGACCGTCGAGGCCGTCGGTCAGGTTAATGGCGTTGGAAAAGCCGACGATCCAGAAAAACATCAACACGAAGAGTCCGATTAATCCAATGCCGGCGCCGAAGATGAATACGGGCTCCTTTAGAAAGGGCACCCACAGTTCGCGGATCTTTTCGTGGCTAGTGGGATGCAGAACGAGCGCTACCAGTGCGATCACGGTCACAAGGGTTTGGTAGATGATTTTCTCGCGCGAGCTGATGCCGTCTTTATTTTTTCGCAGGACTTTCAGGTAATCGTCGCGAAAACCGACGGCGGTCAGCGCCGCGTAGACAAACAGGGCGACGAGCACCCAGATGTTGGGTTCGGCCCAGAGCAGAGCGCTAATAAAGACGGACCCGAAAATCAGCAGGCCGCCCATGGTGGGGGTGTTGCGTTTATCGAATCGGGTGGCGAGGTCGCCGACGCGTGGGTCGTGGTTTTCGCCGAACTTTAGCCGCCGCAGGCGGGTCATGAGCCAAGGGCCGATCACGAAACCGATGATGGTCGCGGTGAGAGCGGCGAGGAGGGCGCGGAACGTGATGAAGCGCAGGAGGCGGAGGGGGCCCCAGAGGTGTTCGTAATCGGCGAGAAAAGAGAGCACGGTGGTAGAGGAAAGAAGGGTTTACCGCGTAGTGTCGTGGGCGTGCGCTACGGTGACCTTGGGTAAAAGCAGGGATTCAAGCTGATAGCGGCGGGAGCCCTTGATGAAGACGGCGCCGCGGTGGGATTCGAGGCGGATGCGGAGGGAGGCTAGATCACTGGCGGCGGTTACGCTGGGATGGTCGGCGCCGTTTACGACGGCTTCGGCTGCGGCTTGGCCAGCGAGCACGAGGGCGGAGTCTCTAGTGCGAAGCGTGCGGGCCAGCGCGACGCCGAGCTCGCGGTGGTAGGCGAGGGATTCTTCGCCCAATTCCTCCATACCGCCGATGATGAAGAGACGAGGCTGGTCGGCGGGGGCCATGCCGGCGAACGCGGCGAGGGCGTCGTGCATCGAGGCAGGGTTAGCGTTGTAGCAATCCACGTAGAGCCACCGCCCAGCAGGATCGCGGCAGATTTCGCCGCGGAGGGCGGCGGGCTCCCAGTCTAGCAGACGGCGTTGGGCGTCGCTGGGAGAGACGCCGAGTTGTAGCGCCGCGGCGACGGCGAGGGCGACATTCCGGGCCATGCCCTCGGACACGCGGCGGCAGGTAAAAAGAATCGGTTCGGCTGCAGCGGGATTAAGGTGCGACGGGGTGAAGCGGATGGTGGTGATTTCTGCGTCTTGCCAGATCGTCGGGTCCAGGGCGGTCGCGGGTGCGGAGAGGTTACGGAAGGCGGCGAAATCCAGGCAGGACCGGGGAAAGAATTTTGCAGAACCGGGGCGGGCGCGGGCCAGCAGAATGGCTTTTTCGCGGGCCACATTTTCCAGCGAGCCGAGCGCCTCGAGGTGGGCCGGGCCGACGTGGGTGACGAGGGCGAGATCGGGTTCGATCATCCGCGCGAGGACGTCCATCTCACCCGGGCCGCCGATGCCGGCCTCGACCACGGCGTAGCGGTGGACGGTGAGGTTGAGCTTGGTCAGAGTCAGGGGGACGCCGAGGTGGTTGTTTAAGTTACCCGAGGTGGCGAGCACCTCGCCTGGAGTGGAGGAGAGAAGGCGGGCGAGCAGTTCCTTGGTGGAGGTTTTACCGACACTGCCGGTGACGCCGATTACGATCCCGCGGAAATCCCGGCGGTGGGCGGCGGCGAGGGCCTGCAACGCAGCGAGGGGGTCTGCGACCACCAGTTGCGGTAAGTCGACGCTTGGGTTGGGGCGCGCGACGATAGCCGCGCTGGCCCCGGCGGCCTTCGCCACGGCCAGATAGTCATGGCCGTCGCGGTGAGCTGTTTTTAGTGCGACGAAGCAGTGCCCAGGGGTGAAATCGCGTGTATCGATACTGAAGCCGAGGACCCGGGCGTCGGCGGCGGGATCCTGCGTCCATCGTCCTCCGGCGGCGGAGGCCATGTAAATAGGGGTAAACTCCGGGTTCATGGCTGGGGGCGGAGGCGTTTCAGGCGGATGAGTTCACGCAAGATCTGGCGATCGTCGAAGGGAGTGATGGTGTCAGCGAACTCCTGATACGTCTCATGGCCCTTCCCAGCGACGAGTAGACAGTCGCCCGGGCGGCAGAGGTCGAGGGCCAGACTGAGGGCGCGTCGGCGATCCTCGATCCAGGTAAACTTCTCCGGGCAGGTGACGCCGGTGCGCATATCCTCGAAGATCGCGGACACGGTCTCGCCGCGTGGGTTATCGGCAGTGGCGAGGGCGAGGTCGGCATTTTCTTCGACGGCGCGGGTCATCAGCGGTCGCTTGGCGCGGTCGCGGTTGCCGCCGCAGCCAAAGACGCAGATGACGCGTCCGGGGGTGATGGGGCGGAGCATGCCGAGGGCGTTGCGCAGGGCGTCATCGGTGTGGGCGTAATCGACGAGCACGTTGAAGGCTTGCTCCTCCTCGACTCGCTCCATGCGTCCGGGCACGCCGGGGAACACGGCGAGGCGGGCGAGGAATGCGTGTGGGTTGCGACCGAGGCCGTAGGCGGTGGCGGTGGCGGCGAGCACGTTGGCAACGTTGTAGCGGCCGAGCAGTGGGGAGCGCACGCGGGCGCGGCCCTCGGGCCAGACGAGGGTGAAGGTGGTTTCTTTGAAACCGAGTTCGATCGCTTCGGCGCGAAAATCGGCGTCGGGCGACTCGCCAAAGGTGATCACGCGGGAGGCGCCGGGGGGGACGAGGCTGGCGAGCCGGCGACCGTGGGCATCGTCGGCGTTGATCACGGCTATGGGCGGAACGGGGCCGACGGCGCCGGTAAAGAGGCGGGATTTGACCTCAAAATAGGCCTCGAGGGTCCCGTGGTAATCGAGGTGGTCCTGAGTGAGGTTGGTGAAGATCGCGGCGGCGAAGCCCAGGCCGAGAACGCGGCGCTGGTCGATGCCGTGTGAGCTCACTTCCATCACGGCTTCGCGGCAACCTGCGTCGCGCATTTGGGCGAGCATACCGAAGATATCGGGCGCCTCTGGAGTGGTTTTGAAGGAGGGCACCACGCGTGCGCCGAGATCGTAGGTGATGGTGCCGAGCAGGCCGACGCGAGTTTCCTCCTCGAGGAAGAGTTTGGTCAGGTGCGTTACGGTGGTTTTGCCGTTCGTTCCGGTGACGCCGACCACGCTAAGCGCCGAGTCGGGTTCCCGGTGCAGGCGGCGGGCGGCGCGGGCGAGAGCGGCGCGGGGATCGGCTACCTGGATAAAGGTCACCTTGGCGGGGGCGGCGGCGGGCTCGGTGGCGGACACGATGGCCACGGCGCCGCGGCTTACGGCCTCGGCGACGTGGATGGCGCCGTTGGTGCGCAGCCCGGGTAGGGCAAAAAACACGTTACCGGGCACTACGCGGCGGCTATCCATCACCAGGCCGGAGATGGCGCGGTCGAGCGGGCCGCGGATGGCAATGATCTCCTCTGGAGCGAGAAGGTCGGAAAGGGCGGGAACCATGGGAAAGGCGCGTTGCAAGGGAGAGGTCTGGCGGCGTCGGGGTGCGGGGCCGGGCCTTCGGCGGGTGGTCCGGGCTGGAGCGCAGACGGCTGATTCTCCATCGGCGGCGAAGGCGCGGATGAGGGCGTAGTTTTGTAGTAGATAACCGGTCATCGGGAGGCTCCTTCCGATGTGAACGCGGCGAGGGCGACGCCGGGCGCGGTGACTGGTTTGATGTCCAGATACTGGATCAATTGCTCGGCGATTTTACGAAAACTAGGAGCGGCTACGATGGCACCGTAGGCGGTGCCGCCGCCGGGGGGATGGCCGTCATCGACGATCACGCTCACGACGACGCGCGGGCGGCTGGCAGGGAAGAAGCCGACGAAGGAACCCACGTGGTTATGCTCCGAGTAATGTCCGCCGATGAGTTTCTGGGCGGTGCCGGTCTTGCCTGCGACCTCGAAGCCGGGGATGGCGGCCACCTTGGCGGTGCCGTCGGGCGAGGCGACCTTCTGCAACATCCGCGCCATGGTCTCGGCGGTGGCGGGCGCGATCACGGTGCGGCGGACGGCGGGGCGGAAAGTGTAGACCGGTTCGCCAGAGGCATCCAGCACTTGGCGGATGACCTGTGGGCGGAAGAGTTGGCCGCCGCTTGCGATCACGCCCATGCCGTAGTGGATCTGGAGCGGGGTGGCGGCGATGGAGTAGCCGGCAGGGATGCGGGTGATGTCGATGCCGGACCAGCGGGCGGGGTCGGCGAGCAGGCCGGGTTCCTCGCGGCCAAGGGGGTAGCCGGAGCGTTCGCCGTAGCCGAAGGCTCGGGCGTAGTCGTAGAGTCGGCGTTCGCCCAATAGCATGCCGATCTGGGCGGTGCCGACGTTGCTGGAGTGGCTGATGACCTCGCCGAGGGTGAGCGGGTGGTCGAAGTGATGGTCGTCGCGCATGAAGCGGCGCGGTTTTCCATTGTAGACGAGGCTGTCGAGCGTGCAGTCGAACTTGCTCGCAGGGGTGACGAGCCCCTCGTTCAAGGCACCCGATAGGGTAACAATCTTAAAAGTGGAGCCGGGCTCGACGAGGTCCGCCGCGGCGATGTTTCGTTGTTTTTCCAGAGGGGCGGAGCCGAACTCGTTGAGGTCGAAAGTAGGGTAGTTGGCGAGGGCGAGCAGGAAGCCGGTGTGGGCGTCGCTGATGATGATGGTGGCCTTGGCGGGTTGAAACTTTTCGACCAAGGCATTCATCTCCTGTTCGGCGATGTGCTGGACGGCGCAATCGATCGACAGCACGACGCCCCAGCCGTCGGCGGCAGGCACTTCGCGCTGGCGGAACTGGGCGAGCTCGGTGCGTTTGCCATCGCGTTCGATTTCGCGCCAGCCGGATAGACCTTTTAGGTAGCGGTCGGCGTAGGCCTCGACGCCGCCAGAGGGGACATCCTCTTTGTTCACGTAACCCAGCACGTGGGCAGCGAGATCGCGATGGGGATAGACCCGGCGGAAGCGGCGTTCGTAGGTGAGTCCTGCGATGCGGACCGGGTCTTTTTTTCCGGGAAGACGGAGGGCTTGGATACGGCTGAATTGCTCCTCGGTGACTCCTTCGAGAAACTTTACATAGCGCACCCGCACGCGGCCGTCGGGTGCTTCGTCCTCGGTGTCGTCCGTGACAGGAATGGATTTCCAAGCGGGGGCGAAGGCGGTTTCCACCGTGTCGGTAGGCACGCCGAGTAGGCCGGCGAGAGAGGCGCGGGCATCGCGTTGCTCGGATTCGAAGGCGGCTTTGCGGGCGGCGAATTTCTGGGCCTCGATTTTTTCCGGTAGCGCCCAAGGGTCGATGGCGAGGGTGATGTCGGTGCGCGTGGTGGCGAGCAGGTCGCCGCGTGTATCCAAGATATCCCCACGTCGGGCGGGGTCGGCGATGACGCGGTGACGGGCGTCCTGGATTTGCGAGAGGTAGTGTTCGCGGTCGAGGACATGGAGTTCGACCAGACGGTAGGAGACGACGGCAAAGCTCACGACGACACCGCCGGCGATCAGATGCAGGCGCAGATTGTGGGCGAAGCCGCGGGCGGTCATTGCATCAGCGCGGGGCGCCTCCGAGGTTAAAGCGGATGGGAGCGAGGTTCTGGCCGGTCTCGGCGGCGAAGATCTCCGCCTTGCGGTTTGCGGCGAGGCGGTCGGTTACGGAAATACCCACGCGGACGACGCGGGACTCGGCCGGGGGCACCAGGCCGAGGGCGAGGCTTTGGTTGCGCTCTTCGAGCACTTCAGGTGACTGGCCGGCGGCGACGAGACCACCGATTTCGGCGACCCGGCGCTCGGTCTCGGCGATACGTTGTTCGAGGACGCGGGCGCTGTTGGCGGAGACCGAGATATCGCGGCGGAGATCCACGATGGCGAAGCCGAGGCTGCCGCCCGCGCCTAGGGCGACCAAGGAGCCGAGGACGATCTGGGTGGCGAAGGCGCGGGTGGATTGGATTTTCATGGCGTGGAGTGATTAAAGTTTGCGGATGGCGCGGAGGCGGGCGGAGCGGCTGCGTGGGTTGGCGGCGATCTCGGTCTCGGAGGCCACGATGGCCTTGCGGACGAGAGGATCGGCGACGGCGTGGCGGAGATCGGCGGGGCGGTGGTCGTCGCGGGTCTCGGGTCGGCCGCAGAGGCGGCGGAAGGTTTGTTTGACCGGGCGGTCCTCTAGGGAATGGAAGCTGATCACGGCCAGCACGCCGCCCCGAGCGAGGGCGGCGAAGGCCGCCGGTAGGGCGCGTTCGAGGGCGCCGAGTTCGTCGTTCACCGCGATGCGAATACCTTGAAAGGTCCGGGTGGCGGGGTGGATGCGCGAGGTGAAGCGATCTTTGGGCGGGATGGCTTGGGAAATGAGTTCAGCGAGCGAGGCGGTGCGGGCCAGAGCGCCGGTGCCGCGGGCGGCAAGGATGGCGCGGACGACTCGGCCGGCGTGGCGTTCTTCACCGTAGTCTGAGATAGCACGGTAGAGCATTTCCTCGGTGGCGGTCTCGAGCCAACGGGAGGCGGGCACGCCGTGGCGCGGATCCATGCGCATGTCGGCGGGTGCGTCGGCGCGGAAGGAGAAGCCGCGATCGGCGTCGTCGAGTTGAAAGGAGGATACGCCCAGATCGAACAGCACGCCGTCGAGGCCGGTGAGGCCAAGGGTGGCGAGTTGGCCGAAATCACGGTCTATTAGCGTGAAATTTTTGCCGAAGGCGGCCTGCAGGGGGGCGGCGCGCTCGCCTGCGGCGGGATCGCGATCAAGGGCGGTCAGGCGGCATCCGGGGGCGGCTTCGAGGATGGCGCGGGTGTGGCCACCGCCGCCGAAGGTGCAGTCGAGGTAGTGTCCGCCGGCGCGGGGAGCGAGCAGCGCGAGCGTCTCGGGCAGCAGGACGGAGACGTGGCCGGGCGTGGACATGGTCGGGGCGGGCGCGGCGAATTCAGGGGGCGCGGCGGTCATGGGCGGCGGGCCTCCGGGCGGCGCGAGGTGCGTGCAGGGAGGCGGGTGGCTTCATGGGCGGGTGGCTCAGATACCCATCCGGCGCAGCCGGTCGGCGGGTTTTTGCGCGGCGGTGGCGGCCTGCACGCGTTCCCAATGAGCGGGACTGTAGAGATTAAACTTGGTCATCGAGCCCACCAGAACGACGTCTCGGGCGATGCCGGCGTGCGTGCAGAGCTCGGGGGTGAGCATGACGCGGCCGGATTTATCGAAGCTGAATGATAGGGTCTTGCCGAAAAACTCGGCGGCGGCCTCTTGGGCCTCAGCGTCGGAGAGGGATTTTTCCGCGACCCGATCGTAGAGACTCTGGGCCTGCAGCGGAGGCAGGATGCTCAGGAAGCCCTCGAGGGGCACTACGAGGAAAGTTTCGTCTTCCGAGTGCGCAGAACGCCAGGCCGACGGAATCGTGAGACGATTCTTGTCGTCCAAAGTATGCCGGAAAGTGCCGGTATAGAATGGTTTGCCAGGAAGAGACATGGGTTGTCGTGGAATTGTCCTCCACAACGCCCCACTTTCTCCCATTTCGCTCCATTCTCGTCAAGCATTCCCCCAGAAAAACCTTACACTCCAGTGATTGGCGGTAACTGGGCACAGGTGCGGTCGTATTGGCAGGCATGCGCGGCGTGTGCTTGGCTGGCGCGGGGCAGAGCGTTTTGAATCCCCTAAAAACCTAGCCAATAAGCATTAAATATTAGCCCGGGATAGCCGGCCTGCTTGGCGACGCCATTGGGGGAGCGCGCGGGTGGACTCCGTCGGCCTGGGGGGCCGGGCGGGGCGTTATGGGCAACTACGCGAAACGTTTGCCGACGCGGTGGGTCGTGGTCGGGTAGGGCCCGGATTTCGGGCATCCGCGCTGCGCTACTAAGCTGCGGGGATAACTCCCGGGAAGGGTGAACGAACCCGGCTCAGATCAGGCCCAGCTTCATTTTACCTTCTTCGGAGATCATCGACTGGTTCCACGTGGGTTCCCAAACGATGCGCACTTCGGCCGAGGCGAGGCCGGGGACCAGCAGGAGTTTACCTTTGGCATCTTCGGCGATGGCCGGGCCCATGCCGCAGCCCGGTGCGGTCAGCGTCATCGCGACATCGGCGTGGTAGCCGGCTTCGGCCGAGGTGACATCCAAGGAATAAACGAGGCCCAGATCGACGATGTTTACGGGGATCTCGGGGTCGTAGACCTTGCGCAACTGGTTCCACAGGGCCTCGGGGTCGGGTGCGCCGTCGGCCAGGGTGGCGGCCTCCACGGATTGGTCGGTCGCTTGTTCGCCGATGGCGTCGGCATCCTTGGCGTCGATGCGGTAGAGTCCGGTATCTCCTTGCACGGTGTAGGTGCCGCCCAGCACTTGATGGATGAAGACCTTGGCGCCGGCGAAGAGCGTGTGTTTATCTCCGCTGGGTATCTGGGTGACGACGACGTCGCGGGAGAGGAGGCGATCTTTGTTCATGGTAAAGGTTTTGGCGGGCTGGAGCCCAAAGCGAAAGTAGTCTGGGGGGAATGCGATTAAGTTTGATGGCCGGGCCCTTAGGCCAAGCAAAGCAACTGATTTCTCACGTTTCACCATGTCTAAGGCGCTGTCCAATCCTGTGAGCGCTCCGAGGCGAAATTTGTGTGTGGCCCGAAGTAGGCTGGGTGCGTCGATCTGCGGGCTTATGGAGTTAGTTTATTTTGTTTAAATTTATATTCCACAGTATTTTAAGTAGAAATCTGCTTGGGTTTAATTTTACTTTTTCGCTTTTGGGAGCGCCATGAGCTTCGGGTGCAGCTGGCTATTGCCTCTGGCTTAGGGCGGGGTTGGGTTAGGGGTATGAGCGCGTTGCTCCGTTGCTTCAAACTCTCGGTCCGGGGGCGGTGCGGGTGGGTATTCATCCTAGGGGCGGGTTTTTCCTGCTGCCTCAATGCGGCCGTGTGGATTAAGGGCGGGGACGTCTCCTCGCTTGCCAAGGGCGAAGCCTTGGGCGCGGTTTATCGCACGGCCATCGGCACGCGCGGCGATGCTCTCGCCATCCTCGCGGGCAACGGTATGAATCTCATCCGACTGCGGGTCTGGGTGGGCTCACCCGATGGCTTCCACAACTCCACGGATATTTTGCCCATGGCCCGCCGCGCGAAGGCCCTCGGCCTGCGCCTGCTGCTGACCTTTCATTACTCGGATACCTGGGCCGATCCCGGGCAACAAACCAAGCCCACGGCCTGGGCCAACCTGTCGGCGGCGGACCTGCGCACGGCGGTTTATGATCACACCTACGCCCTCTGCGCCGCGCTCGCCGCCCAAGGCACACCGGCCGACTACGTGCAGGTGGGCAATGAAATCAACGACGGCCTGCTCTGGCCTGAGGGTCGGCTCTCGACCCAAGGCTACGCCTTCAGCGCCCTCGCCCCCTACCTGCAAGCCGGCATCGCCGCCGTGCGCGCGGCATCCCCTGCGACCGCCGTCGTGCTCCACATCGCCCAAGGCGGCAACTGGGATACGGTCCGCTGGTGGTTCGCCGGCGTGAAGGGCGCCGGCGTCTCGTGGGACTATATCGGGCTCTCTTATTATCCCTATTGGCACGGCCCGCTTGCCGCACTCGAAAGCACCGTCACCCAGGCGGCGGCTTATTTCCAAAAGCCGGTGCTCATCTGCGAAACCGCCTACCCGTTTACCCTCAATGCCAACGACAGCCAGGGCAACGTCATCGGCCTGAGCACGCAGCTGACCGCGGGCTATGCGGCCACCGCGACGGGGCAGGCCGCGATGCTTCGGGCGATTTTTGACATCCTCGATCGTGTGCCGGCGTGTCGCGGCGCTGGGGTGATTTATTGGGACGCCACTTGGACGGCCCGCACCGGCAATGGCTGGAACAACTTCGAGGCCACCTCCGGCAACAACTGGGAAAACCAGGCGCTCTTCGACTACAACGGCCGCGCGCTCGCCGCCCAGACGGTGTTTGCCGAATTGCCGGCGTTCGGCGCGCCTTGTTTCACCCCTCGGGAAATGGCCGATCCCGCAGTCGCGGGAGACCTCGCCGACCCCGATGGCGACGGCACCCCGAATCTCCTCGAACTCGCCCTCGCGGCCGACCCCCGCTCGGCGGCCAACCGGCCGGCGGTCACCGCCCAGCCGCTCGGCCTCAATGGCGATACCTACCTAGCGCTCACTTACCGCCGCCCGAACGCGGCCGCTGGGATCGATTATCGCGTTTTTACTGCGACGACGCCGGCCGGTCCTTGGTTGGATAACGCGCTCACCGTCGGCACGCCCGTGCAGGACGGGGCGGGCCAGTGGTGGACCGCCCGCGCCCCGACTCCGCTGGCCCCGGCGGGGTCGCTTCCGGCCACCCAGTTCCTGCGCCTCGGCGTCACGCGCGTGCCGGCGCTCACCCTGCCCTAGGTTGGTTTCGTCGCATTAAGGGGCGTGCGCTTAGCAGGCGCAGGGTCCGCCCAAGCAATCTGCCCGGGTCCGGCTCAGCCCGCGCGGAGGGCGGCGCACACGATGCCGGCGGCCACGGCGGCGTTCAGACTCTCGGCCCCGCCGTGGCGTGGGATGGTGATGCGACGGGTCAGGGCCGCCGCCACGCCGGGCGAGAGGCCGCGCCCTTCGCTGCCGATTACCACCACTGCGGTTTTTAGCGCCGCTAGAGTGTAAACGGGTTCTCCGGCGAGGTCGCAGCCCAGCACCGGCACGCCGGCCGCGGCGGCGCCGGCCAGAGCCGGAGCTAGCGCGGTGGTGACGACGCGCACGCGGGCAAAGGAGCCCATGCTCGCGTTGATCACTTTTTGGGAAAACAGGTCCGCGCTATCGGGTGACAACAGCAGTCGCGCGAAGCCGAACCAGTCGGCGATGCGCAGGAGGGTGCCGACGTTGCCTGGGTCCTGAATGCCGTCCAGCGCGAGGGTCAGGCCTTGATTGAGTTCTTCGGCGTCGAGGCTGGGGCGGGTTAGGCGGCCGATGGCGAACACCTCTGACGGGGTGGGCAGGTGGCTGATGCGGGCCAACTCGGCGGCGGTGATCCGGGTGGGGGCCGGGGCACCTGCGGGGGCGGGGAAGTCTGGGGTGGCGTAAAGGGCCTCAAACGTCTGACCGGTGGCGAGCAGCTCGGCTACGACTTTGGGGTTTTCGACCACGTAGAGGCCGACCGCCTCGCGGTTTTTTTTATCCTGCAGGGAGCGCAGGCGGGTGATCTCGGCCTTGGGCAGGGGCATGGCGGTGTGGTAGGGTGGAGGGCTCGAAGCGCGCTTGGCAATGCGGGCGATGCGGGCGCAGGCTACGGCCATGGCTACCCCGACCGACCTTTCCGCCCTGCGCTGGGGCATCCTTTCCACCGGCCGGATCGCTGGCATTTTTGCGCGCGGGCTGGCGGCCTCAACGGCCGGACGGCTGGTCGCGGTGGGCAGCCGCTCGGCGGAAAAGGCGGCGCGTTTCGCGGCGGAGCACGGCCTGGCGCCGGCGGCCGCGCACGGCAGCTACGAGGCCCTGCTGGCGGACCCGGCGGTCGAGGCGGTTTATATCGCCACGCCGCATCCCGAGCACGCGGTCTGGGTGGAGCGAGCGGCGGCGGCGGGTAAACACATCCTTTGCGAAAAACCCGCCGGCATGAATCTCGCCGAGGGGCGGCGCATGGTGGTGGCGGCGCGCCGGGCCGGGGTGTTGTTCATGGAGGCGTTCATGTATCGCTGCCACCCGCAGACCGCGCGCATCGCCGGGTTGGTGCGGGCCGGGGCGATCGGCGTGCCGCGTCTGGTGCAGGCGAACTATGGGTTTCGCACGGAGTTCAATCCGGCGTCCCGGCTCTGGAATCGTGGACTGGGCGGCGGCGGCATTTTAGATGTCGGATGTTACCCGATGTCTTTTGCCCGCCTCATCGCGGGGGCGGCGGCGGGCGGGGCGGACGCCTTTGCCGAGCCGGTCGGGCTCGTGGGGCAGGGGTATTTGCACCCTGAAACCGGGGTGGATGAATTTGCCACGGCGGGGCTTAGTTTTGCCGGTGGTTTGGTGGCGCAGATCGCCACCGGGGTGGGGCTGGGGTTGGAAAATCACGCCCGGGTTTACGGCACTGAGGGTTGGCTCGAGGTGCCGCATCCCTGGATCATCACGCGCGGGGGCGGGGCCCTGGTCTTTCGCTTGCATCGGCGCGGGGTGGCCGAGCCGGAGACCATCACCACCGAGGCGGGCAACGTCTACGGCCTCGAGGCGGATGCGGTGGCGGCTGCGCTGCGCGGGGGCGGGCGGGCGGTCGCGGCGATGACGCCCGACGATACGCTCGGCAACCTCGCCGCGCTGGATCGCTGGCGCGCTGCGCTGGGGCTGGTTTACCCGGCCGACGCGATCGCCGCCGGGTGATTTCTCAACGTGCAAAAACCGCCGCGCGGGCGTCCGCATCCAGCGTCTTCCATACTCCGGGGGAGTCGAGCAGGCCGAGGCCGGTGAGCGTGAGCCGGCCGATGCGCACGCGCAGCAGGCGCAGGGTGGGGTGGCCGACGGCGGCGGTCATGCGCCGCACCTGGCGGTTTTTGCCTTCGTGCAAGGCGAGGGAGAGCCAGCTATCCGGGACGGTCTTGCGGAAACGCACCGGGGGATCGCGGGGCGGCAGGGAGGCGGACTCCGCTCCGGCGAGGGCGCGCGCCTGCACGGGGGCGCAGGCGTGGTCGGGCAGGCGCACGCCGGCGGCGAGGCGGGCGAAGGCTTCCGGGCCGAGCACGCGTTCCACCTGCACCCAGTATTCGCGTTCGTGGGCGTGGCGCGGGTCGAGCAGACGGGTGTTCAGCCCCGGCTCATCGGACAGCAGCAGCAGGCCCTCGCTATCGGCGTCGAGCCGGCCGAGGGGGTAAACGCCGGGTGGCAGAGTGGGGCCGGCGGGGAAGGGCGGCTTGCCGAGGTCGGCGAGGGTTTTCCAAGCGGAACCGGGTTCCGGGGTGAATTGGGAAAGCACGCCGTAGGGTTTGTGGAGGGCGAGGAGCACGGCGGGCGGATTTCGGGTGGCGCGGGGGGCGTTTACGGGTTTGGTGAACGTCTCTTCCCATGCGCGCAATCCTGCTCACCGCCGTCAATCAACTCGAAATTCGCGAATTGCCCGACCCCGTGCCGGCGGCGGGCGAGGTGGTGGTGCGGATCGCGGCGGCGGCGCTCAACCACCGTGACGTCTGGATCAAGCTCGGCCAGTATGCCGGGTTAAAATTCCCGTCCATCCCGGGTTCTGACGGGGTGGGCGAGGTGGTGGCGGCTGGCGAGGGCGTCGATCCGGCGTGGCGGGGGCGGCGGGTGTTGATTAATCCCTCCTTTGGCTGGGGACCGTTCGAGGGTGCGCAGGGGGCGGATTTTTCTATTTTGGGCCTGCCGCGGCACGGCACGCTGGCGGAAGCTATCGCGGTGCCGGTGGCGCAGGTCTCGGCCGTGCCGGGCCACCTCAGCGACGAGGAGGCGGCGGCGCTCCCGCTGGCGGGCCTCACGGCCTGGCGTGCGCTCATGAGCCGGGCGGGTTTGCGCCGGGGCGAGCGGGTTTTGGTGGGGGGCATCGGCGGGGGCACGGCGGTCTTCGCATTGCAATTCGCGGTGGCGGCAGGGGCGGAGGTCTGGGTGACGTCTTCCAGTCCCGCTAAAATCGATCAGGCCAAGGCGCTGGGGGCGCGCGGGGGCTTTGATTACACCCGACCGGGTTGGGCGGAGACGGCGGAGCGGGAGGCGGGCGGCCTGTTTCATGTGCTGGTGGACAGCGCCGGGGGCAGTGGTTTCGAATCGCTGGTCGATTTGGCAGCGCCGGGTGGGCGGATCGTTTTTTTTGGCGCTACGCGGGGCAATCCGGGGGTGCTGCCCATGCGCAAGGTCTTTTGGCGGCAACTCAGCCTGCTCGGCACGACCATGGGGAGTCCGGCGGACTGGGAGGCGATGCTGGCGGCGGTGGCGGACCGGGCCATTCGACCGGTGGTGGGCGAGGTATTTTCCTTCGCGCGGGCCGCGGAGGCCTTTGCGCTTATGGAGCGGGGCGGACAATTTGGGAAAATTGTCCTGAAACCCTGAAGCGGCGGGGGCGTCCCATGTGGAGGTTGCCAAGTGCCGCGCGGCCTGCCTGCCTAGTCCTTTCTTCAGTGAAACTCCCCGCCCACCTTCTTCTTGTTGTTCTTCCCCTGCTTGCGACGGTCATGCCGGCAGCGGATTTTGGCACCCTGCTCGAGCGTTCGCCTTTTGCCCCGGCGGCCGGCCCGAAGCTGAATCCCGGCGATGCGGCGGCGGAGCAGGGCCCGCTGGAGTTTCGCGGTATGGCGGTGGACGAGACTGGCGCCTCCTACAGTGTTTTTGATACCACGCAGAGCCGGGGTTTCTGGATCCGCGAGGGGGGCGAAGGGCCCTTGCGCGTAGTTTCTTACAACGCCCAAGAATCCCTCTTGGAGGTCGAGCAAAACGGTCGGGCGCTGAAGCTCCAGCTGAAGCGGGCTACCGTGCAAAACGGCGCGGCTGCCATCCCGCATCCGGTCGCGGCGGGCCAGCCCGGCGGCCAGCCCCCTGCGGTGGGGCAGAACAATCCCGATGGCCGCCGACTTGAGCAGGTCGCCGCCGAGGTTCGCCGCCGCCGCGCCTTGCGCAATGCCGCCACGAAGCCTGGCCAGCCCGGCGCTCCCGCCCAGCCGGCGGCACCAGCCTCACCCGCCGCGCCTGTTGCCGAGACCCCCGCCCCGGCGCCGGCCCAGTGAGCGGAGTCCGTTTCGTTTCCCACGCTTTCTTTCCTATGTTAACCAACATCCGCCCCCGTCTGCCGCGTGCCGCCCGCCAAGGTTTCACCCTGCTCGAGATTCTAGTCGTCCTCGCGATCATCGGCCTGCTCGTCGGCCTCGCGGTCAAGAACGTGGACAAGATCTTCGGCGACAGCCAGGCGTCCATCGCCAAGATTTTCGTCAACGACTCGATCAAGACCTCGCTGGTTCGCTACCGTATCGACCTCGGTGATTTCCCTTCCACCGCCGAGGGTCTGGAGGCGCTGGTAACGGCGCCATCCGGCAAGGCTGATCGCTGGAAAGGTCCCTACATCGAGGCGAAGGGCGGCAAGCTGCCCTCCGACCCGTGGGGCGAGCCCTATGGTTATCGTTACCCCGGCACGCGCAACAAGGGCACTTACGATGTGTTCTCGAAAGGCGCGGACAAGGTCGAAGGCGAAGACGACATCGGCAACTGGTGATCCGGGTGCCCCGCGAACGCGCATTTCCCGCGGGTCGGCGGGGGTTCACGCTCCTGGAGATCCTGCTCGTCCTGCTGCTCATCGCCTTGCTCGGCACGGTGTTGATCGGCGGGGCGGTTTCGCTGCTCGATGCCAACAAGGAACAGGACCCCGAGACGGCGCTGCTCGCGCTTTTCCAAAAAATGCGCGGCCGCGCGGTGGAAACCGGGCAAATCATCGAAGTGGTCCAGTTGCCGGACGATCAGGGCTTCCTCTGGGGGACGGATGAAGTCGAGGTCCTGCCCCTGCGCGAGGGCGGTCCGCGCGTGCGCGTGATCAAGGCCGAGTTTGGCCGGGCCTCTCTGATCGGTGGACAGATCGAGGAGTATCCGCTCGAGCGCATGCGTTTTTATCCTGATGGTTCCTGTGATCCGGCCCGGGTGCAGATCCGGCTCAAGGATGCGCGCCGGGTGTTGGTGATCGATCCATGGACGGCGGCGCCGCTGCCGGCTGGCACGGGGGGAGGGACATCATGAGCCGTTTCTACCGTCGGCCCCACCGGGCCTTCACTCTCGTCGAGGTGCTGGTGGCGTTGGCCATCTTTGCTCTGGCGGCGGTCGCGCTCGGCGCGGCCTACGTCAACCTCATCCAGCTGCACGCCGCCTTGAAGGCGCGGGACGGCTCTGGTGACGACATGCAATGGGCGCGGGCGGTGTTGCTAGCTGAGCCTGACCGCGGGCTGGCCGAGCGCGGTGGCGATGTGGTGCTGCCCGACGGCCGCAGCGCGACCTGGCGGGCTGTCATCACGCCTACTGGGGTGAGCGATCTTTTTGACGTCGAAATTGAGCTTAACGCCCCGCCTCCGGCCGGTGGTGGCGACCTCGTGCGGACGCGGGCCAGGCTCCGCCTCCTGCGTCCGACCTGGTCCGTCCCGGCCGAGCGGGAAGAGTTGCGCCGCAAGGCCAAGGATCGTCTGAAACGCGAACGGGAGGCGCTTAAATGAACGCGGGCCGGACGAGTTTTCGTTTCCGCCGTGCGGGCGCCTTCACCTTGGTGGAGGTCTTGCTGGCGCTGGCCTTGCTTGGCTCGCTGCTGGTGGCCTTGAACGTCTTTGTTTTTTCGATGGCCGAGGTCTGGGGCAAGGGGCGGGATGAGCGGCTTTTCGGCCAGCACTGCCGCGCGGTCTCAGCCCATGTTGAGGATTTGCTCCGAGCCGCCGTGCTCGGGCCGGGGGGCGACGGGCTGGCGATCAAGGAGGTCAAGCAGGAGAACGGCGGTGAGACTCCCGAGCTGTGCTTCACGCTGGCGGACGGGGATCGCCTTCTGCCTTGGCCGAGTGCCGCGATCCCCGACGTGGAGCTCTCATTCACAGTCGATCCACAAGGCAAGGGGCTCATCCTGCACTGGCAGTCCGTCCTTGAGCTGCGGCGAGAACAGGAGGCGCCGCGGGTGGTGGTGGTGTCGCCTTTCGTAGCTTCGATGGGCTGGGATTATTACGACGAGAGTTTTAAGCGCTGGGAGACGGTGGAAGAGCCCAAGCGCGAGCCCGATGGCACCTACCTGCTGCCAAAGCGCCTGCGCCTGCGCTTCGCCTACAACAAACTCACCGCCGAGCGCGTCCTGCGCGTGCCCACGCACGGCGAAGGGGCCACCGACTACTGACATGATCTTACGCCCATTATTTCCCCGGTCGCGGCGAGGCTCGGTCATCGTCGTGGTGCTGGTCACCCTGCTGCTGGCCTCGCTCATGATCGTGAAATTCATGGAGAGCAGCGCGGTCGAACTCACCCTCGCCACCCGGCGAGCGGACCGCGAGCGGCTGCGGCAGGATGCCTACGGCGCGCTGGAGACGCTTCTGGCGGTGATGGCGGAGATCAAGGCGGCCGACGACGACCAGCTAAACGACCCTGGCCAGGGCTGGAACGACCCCTACTCCTATGCCGGCGAGTCGCCACGCGAGGGCGTGACGGTCAGCTACGCTTTCCAGGACGAGAGTGGCAAAGCCTCGCTGCCGAGTATGAAATTCGAGGAGTTGATCGAGTTGTCCCGCGCGCTCGGGCTGGGGGACAACGATGCCAAGCGGTTCGCCGACGGTTTGTTTGCTTGGAGCAAGGAGAACCACCAAACTCAGGACATTGAGGCGGAGGCTTCGCGTTACGAGCGCGACGACCCGCCTATCACGGTGCCGAAACGCTCGCTGCGGTCTTGGGACGAGCTCAAGGCGGTGCGGGTGGCCCGCGAGTATGTTTATGACGAGCAGGGGGTGCTCACGCCCTTCGGCGCAGCGTTGCGCGAGAATGTTTCCCTTTATGATTTTGAGGGCACCAACGTGAACTCCCTCGCGCCCGCCCTCGGCACGGCCCGGGGCTGGGATGCGACGCAGGCGCAGCAACTGGCCGGCTACCGGGCGGGAAAAACCGGGCGCAAGCCAGGTTCGCCCCCGTGGTTCCGCAGCATGGAGGACGTCACGGGGGTCATCGGGGCCAACGTGGACGTGAAGGGACTTGATGCCTCCATCAAGCTGCTGCGCGTGACCGTCACGGTGCGCGAGGGGGCTGCGTCCATGAGCCTGCAAGCCCTGCTTGGGCTGGCCAAAGGGGTCGCCTTGCCTGAGGTGGCTAAGCCGGGCGAAGCGTCGACTGCGGCCGGGGCTAATGGTGGCGCCGCCTCCGCGCAGGGGGCCGCTGGTAAAAAAAATCAAGCCGGCGCGAGCCAAGCCGAAGGGAAGCAGACCACGACCGGGCAGGCTGGGCGCCGGGGCACGGGATCGGCCGGAAATGCGACTGCCGGAGCCGGCGGCACAACGGAAAAGTTGGACTACCCGTTTAGCATCCTTGAAGTCGTAGAAACCGCCGCCCCCCCGTCGATTCTTTCCCCGGAAGCCGAACCCACCTCACTTTGATGTCTGCCCTTACCCAATATCTGCCCTCCGCCCTGCCTCCGCCGCCGGTCGTGCTCGCGCGCGGCGACGCTTTTTTCGTGCGCCGGGTCGCGCTGGCCGAGGGCGAGCCGGTCGAGGCTCAGGTGACGCTCGCGCTGGAGGGCATGGCGCCGTTCCCGCCGGAGCAGCTTTACCACGGCTACCTGCCTGCGGCGGATGGCCGCTCGGCGCTAGTTTTTGCCGCCTTTCGCCGACGTTTTGACGCGCTGGAAACGGAGCTTTGGGAAATCGCCGCCTTGGTGACGCCAGATTTTGTGCCCCTGCTTTTGGTCAAGCCGGCGGGCGCGGGCGTGACTCTGCGAGCCGCCGAGGGTCGGGTGACGGCTCTGGCCTGGCGGGAGGGCGAGGATTTGCCCGAGGTGGTTATCGTGCGCACCGGGGGACCGGAGCAGGTCGCCGCTTTGCTCGAGGAAGTGCGGGCGAGGGCGGGCCTGACGGCGGAGGCTGAGCTGATTGAGTCGGTGGGAGATTTTACCCTCAGAGCCGGTGGCGAGGGCGAGTTTACCGTATTCGAGGGGGAGCGACTGGTTGCCCCTCTGCCGGTGGCGTGGACGGCGGGCGCGGACGTGCGCGATCCGGAATTTCTTGCTGCGCGACGCCGAGCGGGGGTGCGCGACCACTGGCTCTGGCGCGGTCTGCTCGGCGCGGCGGCAGTGCTGGCGCTGGCGGCCTTGCTGCAGGTCGGTTCCGGCGGCTTCGGTTTGCTCACCCGCAGGCGCGAGGCCCAGGTCGGGGCGCAGAAGCCGGTGGTGGCGCAGATCGACGCGGCCCAGATGCTGGCCAACCGTATTGCCGAGCTGAGCGAAAAACGCCTGATGCCTTTTGAAATGATGGCCATGATCAACCCTGCGCGGCCTGAATCGGTGGTGTTTCAACGGCTCGTCACGCGCGGTCTGCTCGGCTTGGAGGTCGAGGCGCAGGCGGTGAATCCCGAGGATGTCGGGGCCTATGCCAACGCGCTGAAGGCGCTGCCGGCCTTGGCCAGTGTGCAGACCCGCGAGGTGCGGGCGCGCGATGGCGTGACGAGCTTTATCCTCGCACTTGAGTTCAAGGCCGACGGGTTGAAAAAAGGGGGTGCGTTGTGAATCATCTTCACGCTTGGTTTCTCAGCCGGTTGTTACGGGAAAAACTGCTCGTCCTCGTCTTTGTGGGTTTGGGCGCGGTGATCTGGTTATCCATGGCCTATGAAGATCTCAGCGCCAACCTGCGCAAGTTCCGCGCTGCCGAGTCCGAGTTGGCGACTCAGGCCGTCTGGCTGGGCAACCGTGAGGCGATCGAGGCGGCGGCCTCCGCGGCGGCACGCAATCTCGATGGCTCCAAGACCTACGACGCCACCTTTCTGGTGGCCGAGGTGCTGGGCATGGCCAAGCGCTCCGGCCTGAGCGTGGTCACCGAGCCGCCGCGCACCCAGCGCTCGGCGCAGTTCGCGGTGCACACGATGCAGGTGTCCATGCGCAAGGTGGACCTCGCGGCGGTCATCCGTTTTTATCAGGAATTAGCCAGCAAGGCACCTTATCTCGGACTGGAGCAGATCTCGGTGCAGGGTGATCGCAGTGCGCCGGGCATGGTCAACGTCACGCTGCAGGTGACCTCGGTGGAGTTATTGGGTGATGCCGCCGGACGGGCGGCGCCCGCCAAGCCGCCCGCGCCGGCGGCGGCCGCGCTCGCACCCGCCAAGCCCCAGGCGGGTTAAACCACGATGGCTGGATGGCCGAAGAGGCCGCGGTGTTTGATTGCTGCAACCACCGGGGCGGGGACCATGGTCTCCCACCTTTTATCGCCGGCGCGGATGCGTTCCAGCACATCGCGTGAGAAGATATCGAGGATGTCGTGGTTAAACCCGACGATGCACTCGAGGTAATGGTTCTCCAGAAGGTGCTCGTAGAGGTTGCGCAGGTGGGGGGCGACTTGGACGTTGCGGGCGTTGATCAGGACCTCGCGGGCGAAGGGGGCGGCGCCGATAGCGGGCGGTCGCGGGGTGGTCCCCTCGGCACCGGCCGAGGGCACGGCGTGGTGGCCGGTGTCGAGGTAGCGGTCGTAAGCGGCGCGCTGCATCGGATACACGTAGAGGCGGACGCTGTTGCGGAACAGGCGGCCGAAGTTCTCGAGGATGCCGCCCTCGAGGTGCTCGTAATACCGCTCGTTAAAGATCTCGAGGAGGTTGTTGATGCCCATGGCGACGCCGATCATCTCCTTGGTGTAGCGGCGGAAGTAGGAGGTCAGGCGGTAATACTCGCTGTAGTTGGAGATCAGCACGGTGCAGCCGATGTCCCCCAGCATGTCTACCCGCGAGAGGAAGTCGGCCGAGTCGAGCGCGCCGTCCGCGAGCAGGTTGTTCATCGTGATCTCCATCAGCACGATCATGTCCTTGCCCTGCACCGCGGGCTCCTGGAGGAACTGCGCGGTGGCGCAGTTGATCATGTCCACGTTCACGTGGGTGACGGGGCGGAAGCTGCCGCGCTCGACCAAGATGGCTTTTTTGTAGAGAACTTCGGAGGGCTGGAGCACGTCGCCGTTCGGGCCGAACATCACCGCGTTGGTGAGGCCGTGGCGGACGAGGTGGAGCGACATCAGGCGGTTGTCGACCGGGGCGAAGGCGGGCCCGGAGAACTTCAGCATATCGATCTCGATGCGGTCTGAGCCGACGTTATCGGCCAGGGAGGCGATAAACTTCTCCAGATCGTCCCGGAGGTAGAAGGCGGCGTAGATTAGGTTCGTGCCCACGATGCCGATGGCTTCCTGCTGGCGGACGTTATCTTTGTCCCACATGCGCACGTGTATCATCACATCGCTTGGGGTGGTTTCGCCGGGGGCGGGCTGGAAGCGTATGCCCATCCAGCCGTGGCACTCGTTGTTACCCTTGTAGGCCTTGGCGGCTACGGTGTCGGCAAACACAAAAAACTTCGTGGTCGCGCCGCGTTTTTCGCCCAGACGGGCGACGAGCAGCTCGTATTCGTGATCGAGCATGGTCACCAGGCGTTCGCGCGAGACGTAGCGCGGGGCCTTGCCGTAGATGGCATCGCTGAAGGTCATGTCGTAGGCGGACATCGACTTGGCGATGGTGCCGGCGGCGCCACCGGCCTGGAAAAACACCCGCGCCACCTCCTGCCCGGCGCCGATCTCGGCGAAGGTGCCGTATTTCGAGTCGTCCAGATTGATCGTGAGGGCCTTGCGATTGGTCGTCAGAAGGGTGGCTACGGGTTGATCCATGGACTTAGCTTGGCTGGGTGGCTTCCGGCTGCAAAGCCCGGAACTGGTGACAATTTCGGGGCGAAGATACGCCCGGGTTTGCGTTCAGAGCGGGTTAGCCGGTGCGATAAACCGGTTTTCCGGGTGTTGCGCACCACTTAGGACGGTAAGCGGTGGTTTCTCCCGGGGCCCACGAACTAAGCTGATTGATAGATGCGGCTCGCCGCGCGTGAAGGGCGGCACCTAGCCTGCGGGGCATGAAGTCGTTTTTCGCCTCTTTTGTGGGAACTCTGCTCGGCCTCGCGGCCTTTTGCTGCCTGGCGGTCGTGCTCGTGGTCGGCGGGCTGGCGGTCTTGTCCACCGTCGCCGAGAAGGGCGTGGTGGAGGTGGAGCAGGGGGCCTACCTGGTGCTGAATCTCGACGGGCTCAACCTCACTGACGCGCCGCCCTTGGTGGAAGAGGCGGGCTTGGGCTGGTTGCTCCGCGGTGAAGGCCCGCAGGCGCTCTCCCTGCGCCGTGCCTGCGCCGGTCTGCGCGAGGCGGCTGTGGATAAACGCATTCGCGGCGTGTTCATCACCGGGGCTTTCTCGCCGGATGGCTACGGCACGGGTTTCGCGGCGTTGCGCGAGCTGCGCGCGGCCCTGGCCGAGGTAAAGGCGGCGGGCAAGCCGGTGAAGGCCTACTTTGACGAGGTCAGCACGCCGGAGCTCTATCTCGCCGCGGATGCGGGGGAGTTGGTGGTGAATCCCTTTGGTCTCGTGGTCATGCCCGGCCTGGCGAGCGAGCCGATGTTTTACGCGGGGGCCTTTGAAAAATGGGGTGTCGGTGTGCAGGTGACGCGTTCCGGCAAATACAAGGGGGCGGTCGAGCCCTACATCCGCACCGATTTGAGTCCCGAAAACCGCGAGCAACTCACCGAGCTCTTGCAAGGGCTCTGGGGAGACTTACGCGACGAGATCGCGGAGTCGCGCGGGATGGATTCGGTCAAGCTACAGGCGCTGGTTGACGCGGAGGGTCTCATTCCGCCCGAGGCGGCGCTATCGGCCGGTTTGGTCAGCAAGATCGGCTACCGCGACGAGATGCTGGACGAGTTGCGCAAGGAAACTGGTGTTGAGGCCGGGGACGCTTTTCTGCAGATCGCCCTGCCTGCTTATCTCAAGACACTGACGCCCGCTCCTCGCGAGGACGGGAAAGTTGCGGTGGTCTACGCCGAGGGCGAGATCGTGGATGGCGAGGGCCGGGATGGCGAGGTAGGTGGCGCGGCTTTTGCCCGCGAGTTACGGGCCTTGCGCGAGGACGACGAGGTGGCGGCGGTGGTCTTGCGCGTCAACAGTCCGGGCGGTTCGGCGAGCGCGGCCGAGGAGATGCTGCGCGAGCTGCGCTTGTTGCGTGAAGCCAAGCCGCTGGTCGTTTCGATGGGCAGTTATGCCGCCTCGGGTGGCTATTGGATATCTACTTTCGGAGATCGCATTTATGCTGAACCCACCACTATCACGGGCTCGATCGGGGTGTTTGGTCTGCAATTTAATATCGAGAAACTGGCCGGCTCGATCGGCGTGTCCTGGGATCGCGTCACCACCGGCGAAAAGGCCGGCTTGATGACCTCCGCGCGGCCCAAGAGCCCCGCTGAGCTGGCGGTTTTCCAGCGACTGGTGGACCGGACCTACGATGAGTTTCTCGTCCGCGTGGCGGAGGGCCGCGGTTTGGAAAAGGCGGCGGTCCACGAAATCGCTCAAGGACGAGTCTGGACCGGCACTCGCGCGCTTGAGCTCGGTCTGGTGGATGAGATCGGCGGGCTAGACACAGCCATCGCTCATGCCGCCAAGCTGGCCGAGATCAAAGGCGCGCCAGCGCTTGAGGAATATCCCGCCACCCGTCCGCTGGCTCAGGCTTTGGCGGAGATGTTTGAGGAGGGGACATCCCCGGAAACGCGTTTCGCGGCCGGGCTGCGCGGCCCGCTCGGTGCGCTGGCGCGCCGAGCCGAGTCACAATTGCGTGAACTCGCCGGCTTCAACGATCCCCGCGGGGTCTATGCGCGCCTGCCGCTTGACCTGCGCGCGCGATAGGGTGGCGTGGCAGCATGAGCACGACCAGACTTCTCGAAGACGTTCCCGCCACCGCCATCCCCGCCGGCACGTCGGCTACGCTGGCGGCCGGCGAGGCCGTGCATATTGTCCAGACGCTGGGTGGTAACGTCACGGTGCGCGCTGACCATGGGCTTTTCCGCATCGCCAGGGCCGATGCTGGGGCCATCGCCGGCCTCGACCTCGAAAAACTGGACCGCGAAGCGGGCGCGGCGGGGGCGGGCGGCGGTTTTTCCGAGCAGGCCGTCTGGGATGCGCTCAAGGGCTGCTTCGACCCAGAGATCCCGGTTAACATCGTCGATCTCGGGCTGATTTACGACCTCGACATCGGGGATTCACCGACGGGTGGGCGGCGGGTCGATGTGAAGATGACTCTCACCGCGCCCGGCTGCGGCATGGGCCCGGTGATCGCCGAGGATGCCCGGCAGCGGGTGGCCGCGCTGCCCGAGGTGGTGGAGGCGCGGGTGCACATCGTCTGGGATCCGCAATGGACGCCCCAGATGATTTCGGAGGCGGGGCGGGTGCAGCTCGGCATCGCCTGAGCGGGCCGGGCCGGGATGATTTTTTAACATGAGGATCGCGCTCGTCACCGAGACCTATCCACCCGAGGTGAACGGCGTCGCCATGACGCTCAGCCGCCTCGTCGGCGGACTGCGGGCTCGCGGGCACGAGGTCCAGGTGGTGCGGCCCCGCCAGCGCGCCGAGGCGGCACCGGGGGACGACTTGCTGGTGCCGGGCATGGCGATCCCGTTTTATTCTTCGCTCCGGCTAGGCCTACCCGCCTTGCACCGGCTCGAGGCGAGCTGGCGCCGCAGCCGTCCGCAGTTGGTGCACGTCGCCACGGAAGGCCCGCTCGGGCTGGCCTCCCTCGCGGTCGCGGGCCGGCTCGGCCTGCCGGTGACCTCGAGTTTTCACACCAATTTCCACGCCTATGGCGGCCACTACGGGGTGGCGGCGTTGCGCGACGCGACGCTGGCCTACCTGTGTTGGTTCCACAATGCCACCCGGCGCACCTTTGTGCCGACGCGCCAGATGGTTGCGGAACTGGCGGCGGAGGGCTTTCGCGGCCTCGGGGTGATGTCGCGCGGAGTTGACGCCGCGCTCTTCGATCCGGCCAAACGCAGCGAGGCTTTGCGCGCCTCCTGGGGGGCTGGGCCGGACGATCCGGTCGTGCTCTACGTGGGCCGGATCGCGGCCGAGAAAAACCTCGGGCTGGCGGTGGCTGCGTTCCTCCGCCTCCGCGAACGTGAGCCGCGCGCGCGCTTCGTCCTCGTAGGCGACGGGCCGGAGCGTGAACCTCTAGCGCGGGCGCATCCGGAGTTCCACTACGCCGGGATGCTGCGGGGCGCGGAGCTGGCGGCGCATTACGCCTCGGGCGACCTATTCCTCTTCGCCAGCGTGACGGAGACTTTTGGCAACGTCGTCACCGAGGCGCTGGCGAGCGGCCTGGTGGCGGTGGCCTACGACTACGCGGCCACGCGCGAGCACCTACGCGAAGGCGTGGACGGTTTTAAGGCCGCGTTTGATGTGCCCGAGGCCTTCCACGCGGCGGCGGAGCGGGCGCTGGGGGCGCGCGCTCGCTGGCCGGAGATCCGGGCGGCGGCCCGCGCGACCGCGCTGGGCATCACGTGGGATGCGGTGGTAGCGCGCTTCGAGGCCGACTTGGTTGAGGCGGCGGGGCGCCCTTGAACCACGCGCCTCAGGGCGCGACGACGACACGGTAAAAGACGCGGGGCTCGGCGGGAGCGGGGTTGTCGGTGAAAACGAGGGTGGCGCCGGTGCCGGCTTGGGCGGCGCCGGTATTGGTCCACGGGCCGGCGGTGAGATCCGTGGTGCGCTGGAGTTGGTAAACGTGTCCGACGAGGGAGGGCATCGTGAGTTGGATGAGGCCGCCGGTTTGGGCGATGGCGGGCGTGGGGATGTCGCCGGCGAGCAGCAAAACGCCGGTGCCGGTCAGGCCGGCGGGCGGGGCGGAGCCAGCGGTCACGAGGTCGAGCGTGCCGGTGTTAGTGAACACGCCGGGGGCGGCGAGGGTGGCGCCACGGGTGAGGCGGATCACGCCGGAATTGGTCACGGCGCCGTTCAGGTTCCACGCGGACGTAGCGCCGTCGGCGGTCAGCGTGCCTTGGTTGATGAGAGCGCCGTTTATGGTGCCGCCGCCGGTCAGGGTGCCTCCGGCGCGAATGGTCACCGAGGCGACCGTGAGCGTGCCGGTGAGGCGCAGGGTCGCGCCGGAGAGCACCTCAACGGTCGAGGTGTTGGTCAAAGTGCCGGCGAGCGCGAGGGTGCCGGCGGATACGACGGTGGGGCCGGTGTAGGTGCCGGTGCCGCTCCAGGTCCAGGTGCCGCCTCCGACCTTGGTGAGGGCGGTGCGGGCGGGGCTGGTGCCGTTGGCGATTGCGCCGGCGAAGGTGGCGTCGGTGCCGAGGCCGCCGATTTGCCAGGTCAGAAGGTTGGCGCCGGGGGTGTTGTTATCCGGCACGATGCCGCCGAGAACGGCGTCGGCCGCGCCGGAGAGCGCGCCCAGGGGCAGGGTTTGGTTTTGGTTGAGGTAGGCGAGCAGGGTGACTTTCGGGCCGAGGTCGGTGTGGGCCTGGGCGAGGCCGGCGGTGTTCGCGAGGCGGAAGAGGCCGCCGTCGGCGTCGGTGGTGGCGTTGATGCGACCGGTGAAGGCGGACCAGTCGCCGAGGGTTTTGAAGCGCAGCCAAGGCACGTAGAGGTTGAGGGTGCCGGCGCCGGTAAGCGGGCCGGAGAGGTCCATGCGCGAGTCAACGCGCAGAGTGGCGTTGGCCCCGGCGGGGACGCGCAGGTCGTAGGTCGCGGCGCTGTAGGACGCATTGCCATCGAGCTGCTGGAGCGTGCCGCCGAGCAGGGTGAGAGGGCCGGTGCCGAGACCGGAGAGGTTGGCCGTTTCGTCGGCGAGATTGAGGGTGCCGGCTTGGAGGGTGATGCCGCCGGTGAGGGTGTTCGCGCCGGTAAGGTTGAGCGTGCCGAGGCCGGCTTTGACGAGACTGGTTCCGCTCGCGAGTCCGCCGGCGGTGGCGGTGAAGGTGTAGTTGCCGGTGGCCTCGACCGTCACGGTCGCGGGGTTGAGGGGACCGGTGACGGCGACAGTGGGATTGCCCGCGCGGGTGTCGTCGAAGCGCACGCGGTCCAGAGCGAGGAAGGTGGTCGCGAGGCCGGAGTCGGCGAATTTCCAGTTGCTGGCGGTGGTGTCCCATGCGGCCGAGGCGGCGCCGGTCCACACCAGATCGGCGGGGGCGCGGGTGGTGTTCGAGACGAGCGTCACGGTGACGGTGCCTGGCGTGGCGGTGTTGAAGGTGGCGGTGAAGGCGGGGTCGGTCCACGTGAAGGTCGGCGAACCGGTCAGTGAGCCGGTGTAGGTGAAAAGTGGATAGGTGCCGGCGCCGAGGGTGCCGATCGGGTCGATGGCGACGGGGCCGGCGAAGCTCAGCGCCCCGGCGAAAACCGGGCCAGCGGCGCCGGTCGCGCGGAGTTTACTGCCCGACTGGAAGGTGACCGGGCCGGCGAAGACGCCGGAGCCGCCGAGGGCCGCGCCAGAGGCGACGGTGACGGCGGAAGCGGAGAGCACGCCGTTCGAGACGAGGGCGCCGGCCGACACGGTGGTGGCGCCGGTGTAGTTGTTTACGTCCGTGTAGACGAGGGTGGGGTTGCCGGTGGCGGTGGCGGGTTGGGTGAGAGTCAGGGAGGTCGTGCTATTGACCGACGCGATCCGGGTGCCGGCGGGGATGCCGGTGCCGGCCACGGGCATCTGGGCGAGCAGGCCGGTGGTGCTGGTCAGGGTGACGCTCGTGCTGCCCGACGTGGTGGATGTGGCGAGGCTGGTAGTGCCAGCGGGGGCGAGGGTGAGCACGCCGGAGCCGACCTTGGTCAGGCTGTTTCCGGTGATGGTGCCAGTGAAGGTCGAGTCGGTGTTTTTCGCACCGATGGTCCACGCAGTGCTGGAGAGCACGGACCCGGCGGAGCCGGAAAGGGCGCCGAGACTGGCGGAGCCGGTCAGGGAGTAGGCGTTCACGAGGTCGGCGAAATTCAGTGCGGCATTCGCGTAGCCGGAGCCATTATTGATGCGGAAATCCCCGCCGTCGGCGTCGGTGATCACGTTAATCTGGCCGGTGAAGGCGGACCAGTTGCCGCTCAGGGCGGTGCGGTTGAAAGGGGTGTAAAACGTGAAGGTGCCCGCGCCGGTGAGGGTGCCGGAAAGGGTGCAGCGGCCGTCGGCGTTAAGGCGGCCGGACGAGCCGGCGGGGACGACGAGGTTCCAGGTGCAGGAGTTATTCGACTGCAGGTCGGTCATGGAAAGCGTGCCGCCGTCCAGCGTGACCGGGCCGGTGCCGAGGCCGTCCTCGTTGGCCTCGAAGGAGCCGAGTAGCACGGTGCCAGCCTTGATCACGGTGCCGCCGGAGCGGGTATTGATAACGGCGAGGTTCAGAGTCCCCGCGCCAGTCTTGGTGAGCACGCCAGCTCCGGTGAGATCGCCCGCCCAGACGAGGCTGGCGGAGGAGGTGGATACCTCGAAGGTGCCGCCGTTGGTCGCGAGGGTGGCGGCGCGGTTGGTGGAGTAGTTCAGCGCGCCGGTGTAGCGGAGGGTGCCGCCGCCCAAGACCAGATTGGTGGCGGAGGCGCCGGCCGCGCCGAGCGGGCCGGGGGTGTCGGCGGGGCTTACGCTCGCGATGGAGAGCACGCCGCCGTTTAGGGTGGTCGGGCCGGTGTAGGTGTTGGTCGTCTGGATGGTCAGGGTGCCGGTGTTGGTCTTGGTCAGGCCGCCGGTTCCGCCGATGGCACCGGCGCCGGTGAAGGTGTAGTTTGTGGCGGCATCGACGGTTACGGAGGCGGGGAACACCTCGGTCGCGAGGGATATCGACGCGGCGGCCGCGCCGGTGGCGTCGAAGCGCACCGCATCGCCCGGGATAAAGGCGTCGGGCGTGCTGGCGAGGAGCCAGTTTAGGCTGGTGGCAACGTCCCAGACGGCGGCGTTCCCGCGCCAGACGAGGGTGTCGGGCGTGCGGGTGGAGGCGATGTTCAGCACGAGGGCGCCGCCGGACAGGGCGAGGGTGGCGGGGGCACCGGCCAAGCCGGTCACGGAGACGTTGGCGGTGGAGCCGGTCAGGGTGCCGGTGTAAGTGATTAAAGGATACGTGCCGGCGGCGGGCGGCCCGGAGAGGCGGCTCAGGTCGATCCGGGAAACCCCGGACAGGGCGAGGTCACCGGATACGGCGAGGCGGTCGGAGGCGGCGGCGGGGGTGGCGCCGAGGTCGAATTGCAGGACGGCCCCGGTGAGGTCCATACGGGTGCCGACGGCGAGGGTGGCGGCGGTGCCGGTCGCACCGGGGGAGACGCGGCCGCGGGACTTCACGAGCAGTCCGCCGCCGAGGGAGCCGGAGCCGGCGATGCGGCCGAGGCCCTCGACGACCACGCGGCTGGCGGACAGGGTGCCGTTGACGATGAAGTCGCCTTGCTGGACGCGGGTATCCCCGGCGTAGGCGTGGGCGGACTGGAGGGTGAGCGTGCCGAGGCCGGCCTTGGTGAGGGTCATGGGGCCGGCGAGTGAACCGGGGCCGGCGAAGATGTAATCCTTGCCGACGGCGTTGTGCACCACGACTTCACCGGGGGTGAGCGTGCCGGTGAGGGTGAGGGCGGACGAGGTGTTGCCGGTGTAGTCGAGCAACACGGTATCGGTGCCGGTAAACGTGCTCTGGGCGGTGCCACGCAGCCAGCGGGCGCTGCTGGCGTTGTCCCAGGTGTTGGCGCCCGCGGCGCCCTTCCACACGAGGTTGCCGCGCCAGATGGGGGCGCGGGGCGGGGCGGCCATGTCTTGGCCGAGGAAAAAGCCGGGGTGCGGGGGCTGGTTGTAACCGGTGTTCTGCCAGGCGATGGCCTCCCGATACTGCGGGTCGTGCATCAGGGTGGTGAGGCGGTTGGTGGCGGGGATGGTGGTGGTGTAGAGGCGAAGGGCGGTGTTATCCGAGGCGCGCATCAGCACTTCCTCGCGCCAATCGCCGAGCAGGTCGCCGCTTAGGTTGGGGGTGGATTTGGTGCCGTTGTTGGACGAGGTGCCGGTCAGGCTGAGCAGGGTGGTGGTGTTGGCGCTCGCGGGGACCCATTTCGAGATGGTCGTGCCGTCGAGCAGTTCGCGCAGCGGGTCGGCGTCCCACCACACGCCGAAGTTCACGGCCGGGCGGCTGTTGGTGGTGATGGGCACGCCCTTGATGGTGTAGACCGACCCGCTGTTGGTGGCCCAGGCCTCGTAGCCGGGGTAGCGGGGATCGATGTCGAAGGCCACGCCCCGGCCCACGTCGCCGCCGCCGGGGGCGCCCCAAAGGGGAGTGCCGTCGCGTTGCTCGGTGAGGCTGGTGCCGTAGATGCCGTAGGACGAGGGGCTCTCGTGGGGCATGAAGAACTTCAGGCCGGGTTTATCTGGGTCCATTTCCGAGAGGTGGGTGGCGTCGCCGTGGCCTAGACCAGTGGACCAGAGGCCGGTGCCGTCGTCGTTGATGGCGCAGGCGCCGTAGGCGATTTCATCGCGGCCGTCGCCATCGAGGTCGCCGACGCTGATGCTGTGCGCGCCCTGGCCGGCGTAGGCGCCGTTGGAGGTCGGGCCGGAGCCGCTGTCGAACACCCAGCGGCGGGTGAGTTGGCCGCCGCGCCAGTCCCATGCGGTCAGAAAAGTCCGGGTGTAGTAGCCGCGGCAGAGGATGGCGGAGGGGCGCTGGCCGTCGACGTAGGCGACGGCGGCGAGGAAGCGGTCGAAGCGGTTGCCGTAGCCATCGCCCCAGAGGGTGGTGAGGCGGGAGCTGGAGGGGTTGTCGACGAGGTTGTCTGGATCGCGCTGGGGGAAGAAACGCGTGGTGGCCAGTTCGGCGCCGGTGAGGCCGTTAAAGACGGTGAGAAACTCGGGGCCGGTGAGGATGTAGCCGGAGGTGTTGCGGTAATCGTCGGTGTCGTTGAAAGACGGGCGGGTGCCGCCCTGCCATTTGGCGGCGCCGCCCACGTAGGCGCCGGTGCCGTCGATGGCGCCGGGGGCGCTGCGGCAGATGATCTCGGCGCGGCCGTCGCCGTCGAAATCGTAGACCATCGGATCCAAGTAATGGGCGCCGGAGCGGATATTCACGCCCATGTCGATGCGCCAGAGGCGGGTGCCATCGAGTTTGTAGGCGTCGAGGTAGGTGTTGCCGGTGTAGCCGGACTGGGAGTTGTCCTTTGAATTGGTGGGATCCCATTTTACGATGAGCTCGTATTCGCCGTCGCCATCGAGATCGCCGACGCTGCAATCGTTCGCGGTGTAGGTGTAGGCGCCGCTGGCGTTGGTTCCGCCCGGGGGGATTTGCAGGGGGATATCGAGGTATTGGCGGACGGGGGCGTTGGCGGGGAGGGTGAAGGACGCGGCGGCGGCCTGCTCGACCCCGGCGAGGACGGGGCGGAGGGAGTAAACGTTGCTGACGGCGAGGTTGGCGGAGGCGTCCGTGTAATCGGTGGTGGTGGCGAGGGGGCTGGGGTTCAGTTTCACCGGCGTGCTGCCGTTGGCGGAGCGGTAGAGGTTAAATGTGATCGTGTCCGGATCGTCGCCGAGCAGGCGCCAACCGACGTAGGCTTGGGTGGCGGTCGGGCGGACTACGACGAGGCCGCGGCCGAGGGTTTCCATCTGGCGTTGGGCGTGGGCCGGGGGGGCGAGCAGGCCGAGTAGCAGGGCGGTCCATGCGCCGGCGAGGCGGGCGAGGGTGGAAACAAGGGAGTTGCGCCGGGAGGTCATGAAAGAAAGGGTGCGGGCAGAATCCCATGAGTGCCCCGCGTGAGTTTAATCGATTGATCGGCTGGCTCGGGGTGGCGCTGGTGCTGCTGGTCGTGAGTGGCGGGGGGCCGGCGGCCTGCGCGCATGATGTGCGGGAAATGACGGTGGACGTCCGGGTGCATCCGGACCGCACGGAGTTGGTGGTCGTGGTCTCGGCTCATTTCGCCGGCGTGATGCTGGACGAGAGTGGCGGCGCGCCGGCGGTCACGGCGGACGCCTTTGTGGCCTTGCATCCGCGGCTGGAAGCCCGTGGGCGGCAATTGTGCGTGCTGCGCTCCGTGGGCGCCGAGGACCGGTTGGTGCCGCTCACCGACATCGACATCTTGCAAGGTGGGCGGGACGAGTTGGTGTTTTTCCTGAGATATGGCCCTGTGGGCGGTGAGGCGCTGGGCCTGGCGGTGCCGCTGCTGGAGCGCATCGACCCCGGTTATGTCGTTTCGGTGCGGGTGGTGGATGCGAAGCGCCGTCTGTTGGGCGCGCAGGCGCTCACTCGCGGGGCGGCGAGTCTCACGGTGCCGATCGTGGCTGGCGCCAGTGCGGCCGTGAAGGGGTAGGAGAGGCGAGAGCATGCGATAGGAGCGACACTCCCGGGGCCGGGGTGCGTCGAGGGTGGGGTGGAGCATCTATACCATGCCGGGCCACGCGTTTGCCGCAAAGCCGTTAAAATTGAACAGTCAGCATTTGGCGCGGCTATCTTGGGTAAAGCTCGGCGGAGCCGCCGGGGTAGGTGTTTTTTAATTTTAATTAAATCCAGGGTGACCCTTTATTTCGAGCACCCCATGAAGCCCACCGCCTCCCAGTCCTCCCGTTTCTTTGCCTTCTTGCCTGTTTTATTGGTCCTGCTCGGGGCAGCGGCTACGCCGGTGCTGCGGGCGCAGGACGGCACTAACCTGGATGCCGCCGCCGCGGTCGTCACACCAGCCGAGACGCCCGCGCAGCGCGATGCCCGGCTCGCTTGGTGGCGCGAGGCGAAATTTGGCCTGTTTATCCACTGGGGCACCTACGCCGCCTATGCCGGCGAGTATAAGGACAAAAAGGACTACGGCGAATGGGTGATGAACAACGCCAAGATCCCCGTAGCCGAATACCGTGCCCACGCCGTGAATTTCAATCCCGTCCATTACGATCCCGTGGCTTGGGTGCGCGCCGCCAAGGCCGCCGGCATGCGCTACATCGTCATCACCGCCAAGCACCACGAGGGCTTCGCGCTCTACCCCTCCGACGTTACGGACTGGGATATCGCCGATGCCACGCCTTACCAAAAAGACCTTCTCGGCCCGCTCGTCGCCGCCGCCCGCGCCGAGGGGCTGAAGATCGGCTTCTACTACTCCCAGGCCCAGGATTGGGTCCACGTCGGCGGCGCCAAGTCCCGCCACCCCGAGGGCGATGGTTGGGACGACGCGCACAAGGGCGACACCGATGCCTACCTCCGCGCCATCGCCATTCCCCAGACCCGCGAGCTGCTCACCCGTTACCAGCCCGACATCCTGTGGTGGGATACCCCCATTTTCATGACCAAGGAGCGCGTCGCCCCGCTCGCGGCCTTGCTCGTCCTGCGCCCCGGTATCATCACCAATAATCGCCTCGGCGCCGGCTTCCCCGGCGATACCTCTACGCCCGAGCAATTTGTGCCCGTGACCGGTTATCCCGGTGACTGGGAGACCTGCATGACCATCGGGCGCCACTGGGGCTACAACGCCACCGATACCAATAATAAATCCGGGGCCGAGCTTATCCGTAAACTCATCAGCATCGTCTCCATGGGCGGCAACTTCCTGCTCAACGTCGGCCCCACGGCCGCCGGGGTGATTCCGCAGGGCCAGCTCGATCGGCTGGCCGAGGTCGGTGCTTGGCTGGGGAAAAATGGTGACGCCATTTACGGCACCACTCGCGGCCCCTTTAACTCGCTCAGCTGGGGTCGCGCCACCCGCCGGGGTAACCGCCTTTATCTGCATGTTTTTGACTGGCCCGCCGACGGCAACCTCCGCGTGCCCCTGCTCTCCCGCGCCACCGCCGCCACCTTGCTGCATTCGCCCGCCGCGCCGCTCGCGCTCCACCCGGAAGCCGGCCGTCTCGTCATCGATGTCCCCGCCACTGCGGCCGATCCGGTGGCCAGCGTGATCGTGCTCGACCTCGCCGAACCGCCCGTCGTGCCACCGCTGATCAGCCGGGCCGCCACCGTCACCGCCTCCGCCGAGCAGCCGAGCCAGCCGGCCGTCGATGCCAACGACGGCACCGGGGCCAAGCGCTGGCGCGCCCCCGCCGACGTCAAATCCGCCTGGCTCGAGTTTACCCTCCCCACGCCCGCCCTTGTCCAGGCCTTTGGCGCGGACGAGCCCGACGTCTGGCCCCGCCTGAAACAGCGCTACACCCTCGCGGCCGAGGTGGATGGACAGTGGCGTGAACTCGCCGCCGGCGCGACCGACGGTCACGGAGTGGCCGGCCGTTTCGCCCCGGTAACTGCCTCGCGTTTCCGTATCACGATGGAGTGCGAAAAGGGCCAGCCCGGTCTCGCCGAGTTCCAGCTCTACCAGCCGGAGTAAGGCCCGCTGCCGGCCCGCCGTTAACTCGCGCCGGACCGCTTAAAGTTCTGGAATGGAGGGTTTTTTGGTCTCGAGCAGGCCGATGGAGAAAGCGTAGCGGGTGAGGCTGGCGACGTCGTGCAGGTTGAGCTTGCGCATCAGGTTGGTGCGATGGTTGTCCACCGTCTTGGCGCTGATATGGAGTTTGTGGGCGACCTCCTTGGTGCTGTGGCTTTCGGCCACCAGTTGGAGGATCTCGCGTTCGCGCTCGGTCAGGAAATTGGGGCTGCTGCTCGAGCGGGGGTTGGCGACGACATCGCGCAGCAGGGCGGCGACGGCCGGGCCGAAGAAGGTGCCGCCGTTGGCCACGGTCTTAAGACCTTTCTTAAACTCACTCAGGCCGGCGGTTTTTTCGACGAAACCGTGGGCGCCGGCTTCGATCATCTCGCGCACGAGCGTGGGGTTCTCATGGCCGGAGAAAACCAGCACGCGGATGTGCGGCAGTTGTTTCACGAGGCGGCGGAGCAGGTCGACGCCGTTCAGACCCGGCAACTTCGCATCCAGCACCAGTAGGTCGGGTTTTAACTCTAGGCACAACTCGAGCGCCTTCTGGCCGTCACCACTTTCGCCTACTAGTTGGTAATGTTTATCGGCGCTAAGCACTTCCACAAGCAACTCCCGGATGGCAGTCTGGTCTTCGATGATGATGAGGCGCTTCATGGTGGGGTCCGAAACAAACAAAATAGGCTAAAATCATTACCATTCTTATCGATTTTTTACCAATGCCAAGTCTTGTTCCTTGTATGTCATCCGTCACCATACTGATACGCAGATGGGGACTTTGCTTTGGTGGGGTGTTTCTCTGCGGGCTGGCTGGCTGTCTGACTGTGCCGGTGGTCGAGAACTTGGCGGCGGTGGTGCCGCCGCCGCGGGCCAATGTGAGCCGCAACCAGGCCTGGCGGGATGCGGAGAGTCTGGCGGCGCTGGATCCGGCACGGTTGACGGTGATTGGGGCGGGGGCCTCGATGCGGCCGATTTATGGGGAAAACACCGTGCTGGTGTTGCAGAAAATCCCCTATGCCTCGCTCGTAGTCGGCATGAACGTGGCTTACCGCAGCGAGCGGGGGGCGCTCGTCTTGCACCGCCTCATCGCGCTCGACGCCGAGGGCTGGCGGGCCGCAGGGCTGAACAACGAGGCCGAGGATCAGGGCCGGGTGACGCCAGAGAATTTGCTGGGCATCGTCTATGCAGCCTTTGCCAACGATGCAGTGGAGTGAGCGGGCGGGTGGGCGCCGTGCTTGGTGGGTCGACCGGGATTCGAACCCGGAACCAACAACTTAAAAGGATGCTGCTCTACCGTTGAGCTATCGACCCGAACCAACTGCACTGGACGTTTCCGCAGTCTATTGAATGCGGCCTGAGGGGGGGCGTTACTACGGGACGTTTTCCTGATGCCGCAAGACAAAGTTTGCGCGCGGGGCTGCTGGCGCCGGCCGCCGCCCGCCGCGCTGGACATGCCCGCCGGCCGCTGATCATTCTGGGTCTTCGCATGAAGCCGCCCCGCTTGCCCTTTCTCCTCCGGCTCGGCTCCGCCCTGCTGGCGCTGGCGGGCCCGAGCGGGGCCCGCGCCGCCGCGCCCGCCACCCTGCGCGAGGCCTATCACGAGGTTTTTCTGATCGGCGCGGCGGTAAACCGCGACCAGGTGAGCGGTCGCGATCCGGCGGCGGCGCGCCTCCTCGCCACGCAGTTTGCCAGCATCACCCCCGAGAACGACCTCAAGTGGGCCAGCGTCCAGCCCGCGCCCGACCGCTTTGATTTCACCGGGGGTGACCTGTTGGTGGACTTTGCCGCCGCGCACGGCCTCGTGCCCATCGGCCACACCCTAGTCTGGCACCAGCAGACGCCGGCGTGGGTTTTTCAGGGGCCCGACGGCGCTCCGGCCTCGCGCGAGGTCCTGCTCGGCCGCATGGAGCAGCACATCCGGGCTGTGGTCGGCCGCTACCGAGGCCGCCTCCGGGGGTGGGATGTCGTCAACGAGGCCCTCGCCGACGGTGCCCCCGGGCTGCGGGCCTCGCCCTGGCGCGACCTCATCGGTGAGGACTTTATTCTCAAGGCCTTTGAATACGCGCACGCGGCCGATCCCGATGCGGAGCTCTACTACAACGACTACGGGCTGGAAAACCCCCGCAAACGCGAATCCGCCCTGCGGCTCCTGGGTGGGCTCCGCGCGGCCGGCGTCCGGGTGGACGGGGTGGGCCTGCAAGGGCACTACGGCCTGTCCGCCCCCGCGGCCGGCGAGATCGAAGAAACCATCCGGCAATTTGCCGCCCTCGGGCTCAAAGTCATGATCACCGAGCTCGACATCGACGTCCTGCCCCGGGCTTGGCACGACGACTCGGCGGAGATCAGCCGGCGCCATGCCGCCGCTCCCGAGCTAAACCCCTTCGCTGCGGGGCTGCCTTCGGAGGTGCAAACCCGGCTGGCCGCGCGCTACGCCGAGCTCTTTGCGGTCTTTCTCCGGCACCGGCGGGACATTTCGCGGGTGACTTTCTGGGGGGTGGGGGACGGAGGGTCTTGGCTCAACCACTGGCCGGTGCGGGGCCGCACCAGCCACCCCCTGCTCTTTGATCGCGCCTACCAGCCCAAACCCGCCTTTCAGGCCGTCCTGCAGGCCCCCTCCGCGGCCCGCTAGCGCCGCCGCTGTAACCGTCAGTCATTGAGGCCGTCGGTTTTGCAAACCGCCATCACCCCAGCTCAGGGTCTTTTTTGATCGAACCCCTTATGCGGGACATGACCTCCGATCGCTTCCCCTTCGACCAGATATCATCCATCAAACCGCCGCCTTCACGACCGGACACGCCGCCAGTGATTTTATCGTAACGTGCCTGGGGTCACTTGGACGACATGTTGTGACCCATGTAGCGTCTGGCTGCGTGAGGGCTGCGGATTTGGCAGCGGTGTTTTCGGACCCTGGTAGTGAATGGAAATCGGCCTTACGCCAGAGGATCTACTGTTAAGGCGGTTAGATCGTGCGCGCCTCCTCATAAAGCGCGGCTGGCATGGGATAATTAAGTTCCCAAACGATCGAGATAGGGCGGTCACCCGTGGCGGAAATCAACCGCTTAGCCTGACCTAGAAAAAGGAAAGGTGCGGTTTCCTCATCAACGCGTTTTTCCATGCGCGCAAAGAACAGGATGGTGTAACCACGCTCTTGGAAATGAAGGTGATTCTGGCCCGTGGGGCTAGCCTGCGTGGTGACCGATTGGCTTTGCCAATGCAGCTCGGTGCGACTGATCGGGTAGTCGCTGTATTGAGTCGTGGGCGAGAAATCGTTTTCTGATTTACGAAAGGTGATGAGGTGAATGTAGCACTTGAGGTGTTCGGCGTGAAGAACACCGACGCCTGTTGGTCCCGGTCTTTCCAGAGTCGCCAAGCCGAGTGCCGCCTTGATCTCGGCCGAGCCGTAGGCGGCATGCAGTTGCAGTGTGCAGGGGAAGGGCAGCTCGGTCTTGGCTGTAGGGAAGGCGTGTTGGGCGCGTCGCCATGCCACCACTTCTTTAAGATCTTTGCGGGCAGATTCGTTGCGATGCCACTTCGCCAGTGATTCCTTCAAAGTGGCCGCGCCGACATCGCCCCCCTTTTTTCCCCACAGGAGATAGTGGAGACTCACGGCGTCCGTCGGGGCCCATTCCGAAATGGCTTCGTCAAGTCGGTCGGTGGATGAGAAGCGATCGAGTTGATCCAATTGCCGGGGATCGGTTCGTAGAATGACCCGACGCAGTGCTTGACGGCAAGCGTCGAGATCGGGATCCATCGGCTCGGGACTGTGCCGGGCAAGAGCCCGCCATTCGGACCAGGTTTTATTTTTGAGCAGCGTCAGCGGCGAGATGCCGGTGGCTTGGACAAAATTGCCAAAGGTCGCGGGCTGGCCGTGATCTTGCTCAAAAGTCGAGAGGCTTTCCGTCACGAGGGTGGCGAGGTTGCGAAGGCTCTCCCGGATGTTGCCAAGAACGTGTTCGCGAGCGATGCGCTCCAGCTGAATGTTGCATCCCGGCGGGAGGTGGGGGAAGTCGTTCTCCACCTCTTGGTCCATGCGTTGTCGGTCGCGGGTGAGCAGGGCGGCAAACTTTCGGTCGATGCGGTAGCGACGATGGCTTTGCCCGATGAAGTCGAGCACGGTGAGGCAGTCTTTGCCGGGGTGGTGGCGCAATCCGCGCCCGAGTTGCTGGAGAAAGACGGTCAGGCTTTCCGTCGGGCGTAGAAAGAGGACGAGGTTGATTTCCGGAACGTCCACGCCCTCGCTGAATACATCGACGGTGAATAGGAAGGGTATGCGACCGGCGCGAAAATCCGCGACCAGGCGAGTGCGCTCGGCGGCGGGGGTTTCACCCACGATGACGGCGGCGTGCAGGTTTTGCTGGTTGAAAGCCGCCGCCATGTAGCGGGCGTGGTCTACGCTGGCGCAAAAGCCGACGGCGCGGGTATTGCGCAGGTCGGGTTGGTAGCGGCGCAGGCTGGCGAGGATGATGTCGAGGCGTTGGCGCGCACGCAGGTCGTCGCCGGTGTAAACTTGGGTGAGTGCTGCGGTGTCGTATTTCCCGTTGCGCCAGAAGCGCTCGTCGGCGAGCGAAACGGGATCGGTGACGCCGAAGTAATGAAACGGGCAGAGGAGTTTTTCTTCGAGAGCCTCGGGGAGGCGAATCTCGGCGGCATAGGCACCGCCAAAGTCAGGCAGAATCGAGCTGCCGTCCATGCGCTCCGGCGTGGCAGTGAGCCCGAGCAGTATATCGGGCCGGCAGTGCTCAAAAACGGGGCGATAGGTCGGGGCCGCGCTGTGGTGGGCCTCGTCGATGACGATGAATCGATAATGTTCGGGCGAAAACGTTTCCCACGGACGGGCGCCAAGAAGGCTTTGCACAGAGGCGAAGACATGGGACCAGGCAAGGGGGCGCTCGCCGTCCACAAGCAATTCGCCGAAGTTGGCGTCACGCAAAACGGTGCGGAAGCAGTCGCGGGCCTGTTGGAGAATTTCTTTGCGATGGGCTAGAAACAGAAGGTTCGGCCGCTCGGGTGTGGCAGGGATGGACTTGGTGTTGGCCGTGGAGAAGCGGAGATAATCGAAGGCGGCCATCACAGTTTTCCCCGTGCCGGTTGCAGCCACGACGAGGTTGCGTTTTTGGCCGGAGAGTCGGGCGGCGGTGAGTGCCTCGAGAATGCGCTCTTGAAAAGCATGCGGTCGGATGTCGGCGAAGAAGCGAGGTCCGTTGGCGGGGTTGCCGTTTTTTGCGTAGTGGATCGCTTCGCTTAGGCGTTGGGCCTGCGTTGAATCGTAAGTTTCGAAATCTGGACTGCTCCAGTAGGTCGAAAATTCGGCAGCGAAGCGCTGCAGTATATGGGGCAGGTCGCGCTCGGTGACTTTGACCGTCCATTCGAGGCCGCTGGTCATGGCGGGACGCGACATGTTGGCGGAACCGATGTAGGCGGTAGAAAAGCCGCTGTGGCGGTGGAAGTGGTAGGCCTTGGCGTGGAGGCGCGTGCGCTCGGTATCGTAGGAGACTTTGACCGAAAAACCGGGGCGGGCGGCGAGGGCGGCGATCGCATCGGGGTCCGATGCGCCCATGTAGGACGTGGTGACGATGCGAACCGGAATACCGCGAGCGGCGAGATTCTCGAAGGCAGGTTCGAGCAGGCGCAGGCCGCTCCATTTAATAAAGGAGACCAGGATATCCACCCGGTCTGCGGTCAGCATTTCCTGGCGCAGTTCGTGTTCGAGCTGTGGATCGTGACGGGCCCCGGTGAGCAGGCTGCTGGTCGCGAGCGGGGTTGTGGGACGTGGCAGTGGTGGCGGCAACTGATCGCCGGGCGCGGGAGGCTGAAGAGAAAGCAACAACGGAGAATCCGAAGCAATCAGCCTCTTGCGCTGCAAGTATTCGAGTCCATCCGTAGCCGAGATGAGCTCAACGAGGCGGTTAACCAAGGGAAGTCGTTGCTCAGGTTTTCGAGAGCGCAGGGCCTGGCTGATGAGTTGCAGGAGAAATTGGCCGTAAGTGTGAGGCGCCTCCTCGTCGTCCAATTTGCCCAAAATGGCGCGCAGTTCTGGCTGGGCCGCGAGTTCGTCGGACAAATCGGCGTCGAGTAAACGCTCGTATAGACCGGCCACTAATCGCGAAGGTGCCGGCTGGCTCATCGTTCAATCTTAGAATTTGAGTCAACCTGCGCGCCTGCCTCGAAATTCCCCACTACCTCGCCGCGGATGACGGTAAAGGTGAGGTTGCCGGAGCCGAGGTCCACGCCGGGCAGGAAGTCATCGTCGAAGGCGGAGAGCAGGGCGGGCACCGCGTCGTCGTCGATCCTAGCC
>Ga0114979_10000114_pt1 | contig 49380 bp, 43 predicted proteins | sample S_140625_EF_Meta_FD_87315 | JGI IMG/M metagenome (GOLD analysis project Ga0114979, IMG submission 87315) | Freshwater microbial communities from Lake Simoncouche, Canada to study carbon cycling - S_140625_EF_MetaG | ecosystem: Environmental > Aquatic > Freshwater > Lake | place: Lake...
CATTCTGCTGGACACACGTTGGTTTCGCTCCAAACTGCGCGTCACGGATCAACGCGATGCACCCGGCAAGGAAAGGTACATGCCCGACTCGGACCCACAAAAAACCATTCTGGGCGAGGCCCAGTGGCAATGGCTGGAAGCGCAATTGACGCAACACGCTGAAGTTCGTCTCATTGTCTCTGGCGTTCAAGTGATTGTGGAAGGCCATGGCTGGGAAGGCTGGGGTAACTTCCCTCTCGAACAAGACAAGTTAAAAAAGCTCATTGCCAAAACGGGCGCCAAGGGTGTGGTGCTGTTATCGGGCGACCGGCACATTGGCGCTATTTACAAAAGCAGCAGCGCGCTAGGCTACCCTTTGTACGAGATCACCTCAAGCGGCATGACCCATGCTTGGGCAACCGCAAAAGAAAATGGCCCCAATCGTTTGGGAGAGCTGATCACACAAAACCACTTTGGTCTGGTTGAAATGGATTGGTCGAAGCAAGAAATTCAGTTGGGCTTCCAAAACACGCAAGGCGAGTGGCTTAAAAAGCAAACGATTGCCTTGTCTGAATTGCGCTAACGACAAACGACCTCACAAAGCCCGATAATCTCTTTTTTGATTTTTTAGACACCTCCATGCAAACCCCTTCCATGATTCAAAGTGGCGCCATCGCCTTCGGCTTAGCAACCATCGCCAAAGATGGTACCGTGTTAGACACTTGGTACCCTGCACCTCAACTGGCTGAAGGCGTGCAAGAGAATGGCAGTCAGATCCTCAGTGATGCCGACGCGGGCTCGCATTTAGGCGAAGCCTTTGTCAAAACACTTGGCCTTTGCGAATTGCGCGGCGTCAATGTGGTGGCCGTCAAAACCAGCATTGCCAATTTGTCAGAGCCTGCCAAGGACACGCACGATGTGTTTTTGCGTTTGCATTTGCTGAGTCACCGCTTGGTCAAACCGCATCAAACCAACCTGGCTGGCATTTTTGGCATGTTGGCCAACGTGGCCTGGACCTCGATGGGCCCATGCCCTTTAGACCAACTTCAAGACGCACGTTTGCGCGCACGTGCTGCACGCGTGGTGTTCGATGTCAAAGCTGTCGACAAATTTCCTTATATGACCGACTATGTTGTGCCCTCTGGCGTGCGCATTGCCAACGTCGACCGCGTTCGCTTGGGTGCGCACTTGGCCGCTGGTACCACCGTCATGCACGAAGGCTTTTGCAACTTCAACGCAGGCACCTTGGGCGCGTCGATGGTTGAGGGCCGAATCAGTGCAGGCGTGCTGGTGGACGATCAAAGCGATGTGGGCGGCGGCGCCTCCATCATGGGCACGCTGTCCGGTGGTGGCAAAGAGGTCATCTCTGTAGGCAAGCGTTGCTTGCTTGGCGCCAACTCAGGCATTGGCATTTCATTGGGCGACGATTGCGTGGTGGAAGCAGGTTGCTACATCACGGGCGGTACGCGCGTGAAGATGCCCGATGGCAGCGTGGTCAAGGCGCGTGAGCTGTCAGGCCGCAATGGCATTTTGTTCCGCCGTGACTCACAATCTGGCGCTGTGCAAGCCATTCCTCGCACCGAAAGCTGGGGCACTTTGAACGCAGACCTGCACAAGAACTGATTCAAAAATTGATGCGAGATTTGATTCGAAACTGAGTTTAGAAGTGCGCGCATTGCGCATTTCTAGACAACCTCAAGCCAGTGTGTTTTCACACTGGTTTTTTTGTGTCATGCCGTTTTAGCCAAATGTTTTTTCGCCAACTCAACATACCAATCCAAGCAAGCCGGATTGGCCATGGCATCTTTGTTCACCACTTTTTCTAAGGGCTGCCCAAGCATGAGTTTTTTGATGGGCAGCTCTTGCTTTTTGCCTGACAGGGTGCGTGGAATTTCTGACACTTGAAAAATTTCATTGGGAATAAAGCGCGGGCTCAAGGCTGTTTTGATCGCGTTGTTCAAGGTGCCTTTAAACGCATCGTCCAACGTCAGTCCAGCCCTTAACACCACAAACAAAGGCATGTAACTTTCACGCCCCAAGTATTCCAAATCGACCACCATGCTGTCGATCACCTCGGGCAATGCTTCTACCGCGCTGTAAAGTTCGCTGGTACCCATGCGCAAGCCATGTCGATTGATGGTGGCATCACTGCGGCCAAAAATGACGCAGCCTTCACCGCCCTGACGCCCTTGGTCTGCTGCGCCAATTCGAAGCCAATCCCCATGGCGCCATACGCCGCCATAGCTTGCATCTGCATCACCGCCACCAGGTTTGCGGCCATGCCCCGCAGGGTACATTTCAAAATAACTGGCCAAGTAGCGCGCATTGTTGTGGTCGTTCCAAAAATACAATGGCATAGAAGGGATAGGTTGTACACACACCAATTCACCCACTTCACCATGCACCGGTTCACCCGCTTCATTCCATGCTTCAACGGCACAACCCAACAAGCGGCATTGCATCACACCAGCCTCTTGCGGCAGTTCACGATTCCCACCAATGAACGCACCGCAAAAATCGGTGCCGCCCGAAATATTGCACCACCAAATATCGCCGTCTATTTCGCGGTGAAGGTGCGGTGAATGCGCGTGCTGAGCTTTGATGCGTTGAAACTGGTCATTGCCCCAGTTTTGTGTGTCTGCAGAAAGTGGCGAACCCGTAGTGCCGAGTGCCCGTACGCGAGACAAATCGCCACACCGCGTCAAGTCCACGCCTGACTTTTGGCAGTTGGCAAAAAAAGCTGCACCTGCGCCAAAAAATGTCACCTTGTTTTCTGCCGCAAAACGCCAGAGCGTGCTCCAATCTGGGTTGTCTTTGCTACCGCCAGGATTGCCGTCGTAAATGACGCATGTGGTGCCATTCATCAAGCCGCCCACTTGCGCGTTCCACATCACCCACCCCGTTGAGCTGTACCAATGAAAGCGTTCGCCCCAACTGTAGGGGTGGTAGCTACAACCCACATCGTTGTGCAAAATTTTGAGGGCCAATGCCACAATGAGCGTGCCGCCGTGGCCATGCACAATGGGCTTTGGCAAGCCGGTGGTCCCACTTGAGTAAACAATCCAAAGTGGATGATCAAACGGCAAGGCCATGGGTTGAAAAGCATCCACTTCAGGCCCGTGTTTGGACGTGGTTTGCGACATGCGAATGGCTGCAGCGACTTCGTTGCTGGCCAAATCTGCAACGCCTAAGTTGTCATGCAAAATGACATGTTGTACCGATGGCAAAGCATCCTTGAGTTCTTGCACCACCGTCATGCGGTCGTAGTCCTTGGCGCCATAAGTGACGCCGTCGCACGCAATGAGCACCTTCGGTTCAATTTGTTTGAAGCGATCGAGTACGGCCAAGGTGCCCATGTCGGGAGCACAAATGCTCCACACACCGCCCAAACTGATGGTGGCCAAGAAAGCCACGATCGCCTCTGGAATGTTGGGCAAATAAGCAGCCACGCGGTCACCGGGTTGAACGCCTTGTGCTTTTAAATGCAAAGCCATAGAGGCCACTTGTCGCTGCAACTCAGGCCAAGAGATTTCTTGGTGTTGGCCTTTCTCGTTTTGAGCAATGATCGCCGGAAAGCCTGCAGCATGCGCGGCTTGCACATGCCTTAGTACTTGGCTGGCATAGTTCACTTGTGCGCCCGGAAACCAAATGGCGCCTGGCATGGCGTTTTTAGCCAACACCGCGGTATGGGGTGTGGGTGATTGAACGTCAAAGTAATCCCAAATGCTTTGCCAAAATACATCCAACTCTGTGATGGACCATTGCCATAAGTCTTGGTAGTGATCAAACTCAATGCCCAAGTTTTGATGCAACCAGTCTTGGTAAAGGCGAATTTGAGGTACATAGGCATGCGGTGCTTGCGGCGTATGTTTGGGCAAGTCGGCCACCGTAGACAGGTAGGGCGATAAAAAGGGGCTTGGGTTGCTGGCGTTCATGGCCATAGCCTAGCCTGCGTCATGCTTGCTGTCACCCTGAAAACCCCCAATACGTGCGCTTAGGTGACACCCTTTGCTTAGGAAGCAGCCCTTTTCATTCGCTCACTTTTCCAGTACACATCGGTTCCGCCGTCCATCCGGTTCAAAACACGTGAGATCACAAACATCAAATCGGAAATGCGATTTAAATACTGGCGCGGCGCATCGTTCAGCGCTTCTTCATTGCCCAAGGCCACCGTGGCCCGTTCTGCGCGCCGGGCTACAGTTCGGCAAATATGGGCCTGCGCCGCTGCGCGGTTGCCTGCGGGCAAAATGAATTCTTCGAGCTTGGGCAGTTGTGAGTTGTATTGTTCCAGTGCTTCGTCTAAAACCAACACCGCTTCGGACTTCAATAGCTCAAAGCCAGGAATTGACAATTCACCGCCCAAGTTAAACAGTTGGTGCTGTACTTCCACCAATAAATGGCGCACGTCTTCGGGCATGTTTTCACACAGCAACAGGCCGATGTGTGAGTTCAGTTCGTCCACATCCCCCATCGCGTGAACACGCAAGCTGTTTTTGGACACGCGCTGGTTATTGCCCAAGCCGGTCGTGCCCTCATCCCCAGTTCGGGTTGCAATTTGTGTCAGTCGATTCGCCATGGTGTTTTCCCTGTGCAAGCTGGTCTGCAATCATGCAAGTCTCAGCGTAAACTCTGATTTTGACCGAGTTTTGCAACATTTCAAGGACCACTTGTCCATGAGAAAAGTTCCTGCTCAGGTTTTAACCGCCCCTCATTTTGGAGCCTCACCATGAACGCACCGACGCCCGCCGCCCATTTAGCGCCCGTTGTCAATGCACGCCCTGTGCCAGAAGCATTCATTGAAGCCTTAAAAGCACGCTTTGGTGTCAACTGCTCAACGGCCTTGGTCATTCGGGAGCAACATGGACGCGATGAGTCTGCCTTTGCACCAGTTCCGCCGCCTTCGGCTGTGATCTTCGCCGAATGCACACAAGATGTGGCAGATGCCGTTAAGTTGGCCAGTGACTACAAAGTGCCAGTCATTCCATTTGGTGTGGGCTCATCCTTAGAGGGTCATTTGCTGGCGGTCCAAGGCGGCATCAGCATCGACCTGACACGCATGAACAAGGTTTTAGCCATCAACGCCGAAGACCTCACCGTCACTGTGCAGCCCGGCGTGACGCGCAAACAATTGAACGAAGAAATCAAGTCGACGGGCCTGTTTTTTCCTATCGACCCAGGCGCTGATGCCACCCTTGGCGGCATGAGTGCAACTCGCGCCAGCGGAACCAATGCAGTTCGCTACGGCACCATGCGCGAAAACGTGTTGGCGTTAGAGGTTGTCACGGCCTCTGGAGAAGTCATTCGCACAGGCACACGCGCCAAAAAATCGAGTGCAGGTTATGACCTTACGCGCTTGTTTGTCGGCAGCGAAGGCACCTTGGGCGTGATGACCGAAGTCACCGTTCGGCTCTACCCCTTGCCTGAAGCTATTTCAGCCGCCATTTGCTCCTTCCCAAGCATTGAAACCGCGGTTCAAACCGTGATTCAAGTCATTCAACTGGGTGTGCCCATTGCGCGCGTCGAGTTAATCGATCACAACACAGTGCGCATGGTCAACGCCTATGCCAAATTGGGTTTGCGTGAAGAGCCGATGTTGCTGATGGAGTTTCATGGATCACCGGCAGGTGTCAAAGAGCAAGCCGAAACGGTGCAAGAAATTGCCAGCGACCACGGCGGCAACGCTTTCGAATGGGCCACCACACCTGAAGAGCGCACACGCCTTTGGACGGCACGACACAATGCTTACTTTGCAGCACTTCAAAGCAAGCCCGGTTGCCGCGCCATCAGCACCGATACCTGCGTGCCCATCAGCAAGTTGGCCGACTGTCTGCTCGACTCTATTACCGAAACAGATGCCAGTGGCTTGCCCTACTTCTTAGTGGGCCACGTCGGTGATGGCAACTTCCATTTTGGCTATTTGATCGACCCAGAAATTCCAAGTGAGCGTGAGATTGCAGAAGATCTGAACCACAAACTCGTCAGCCGTGCTCTGCGCTTGGGCGGCACATGCACAGGCGAGCACGGCATTGGTCTGCACAAAATGGATTTTTTGGTCACGGAGGCTGGCGCAGGTGCCGTCAACATGATGCGAACTTTGAAACAAGCCCTCGACCCACACAACATCATGAACCCCGGGAAAATCTTTGAATAAAAAAAGGGCCAGAGATAGCCCCTTTTTTCAATGCGCCTTGCCAATCAAATTCGAGCTGCCGGATTTAAGCCCGCAACTTTTCAATCAGCCCGTTGATCTCATCCAGCGACCCAAACTGTATTGACAATTCGCCCATCTCTTCAAATTTGCCATGACGTTTCACGCGCTTCTTGATGCGAACTTCGACCTGCGCCATGAGCAAATCTGAGAGCTCTTCTTCAACACGTTTGATGTCACGTGTTTTTTCTTTTTTCGGTTTTTGTTGAACCAAAGAGAATTCTGCGCTGAGTTTCTTCACCAAACTTTCGGCCTCTCGCACAGACATTTTTTTGGCGCTGATTTGATTGGCCGCCGAGATTTGCGCTGCCTTGTCCAAACCCAGCAACGCACGCGCATGTCCCATGTCGATGTCACCGGCCATCAACATGGTTTGAACAGGCTCGGCCAAATTCAACAAGCGAAGCAAATTGCTGGCGGCACTTCGGGAGCGGCCCACAGCCTGAGCCGCAGTTTCGTGAGTCAGGCCAAACTCTTTGATGAGTCGCTGTAAACCCAGCGCCTCTTCAAGGGGATTAAGGTCTTCACGTTGAATGTTCTCAATCAATGCCATGGCGGCGGCGGCCTCATTGGGCACATCCCTTACCAAAACCGGCACCTCATTCAAGCCCGCCAGTCGAGAAGCTCGAAAACGACGTTCACCGGCAATGATTTCATACTTGCCAACATGAGGGCCATCACTTAACTTGCGAACCAAAATGGGTTGCATGATGCCTTGCGCTTTGATCGACTCCGCCAACTCATAAAGTGCACCCTCGTCCATTCGAGTTCGCGGTTGGTACATGCCGGGCACCAATTCACTCAAAGCCAAGGTGCTGGGTGTGCGACTGGCTGCTGCCTCAACGGCTTGGGGTGAGCTTGGCTCATCTTGAACTTTAGGGCCCAACAAAGCCTCCAAGCCACGACCTAAGCCTTTTGGTTTTTTAGTGACCATGTTTTATTTCTTTCATCAATTCACTCAACAAGGCATGGCCTTCTTGCCAATCGCCCAAATTTGACTCAGCGTTCACATGACCGCACGCGCCTAAATTTAACCACTCAGAGCCCCAAGCGCTTGCAAAAAGTTGGGCTCGCTCGGTTGTGCAATACGGATCATTTTGACTTCCTATCAACAAAGAGTTGAAGGGCAAGCGCTTCAATTCAATCGGCTGCCAGCTTGAAAAAACAGCCTGCATTTGGGGCACCTCCACATCACCTGGCGCCACCAACAGCGCGCCGTGGACCTTGTGACACTGCGCAGAAACTTGAGCCCAAGCAGCCACTTGAATGCAGCCCAAGCTGTGAGCAACCAAGTAAATCGGTTCACTTAAATCAGACACGACATCGTCCAGGCGGGCCAGCCAGTCGCCTCGAAGCGGCCGATGCCAGTCATGCTGTTCTACCACCTGGTAGCCATAAAGTTGGGCCCAACGCATTTGCCAATGTTTGTGCCCACTTCCCTGCCATCCAGGCAAAATAAGGACGTTGTGATTTTTCATTCCGGCTAATCTGCAGTCTCAGAGTGTTGGAATACGTTGTACCAACTCTTTGGCAAACTCCACAAATGCCTGACTTCCTTTGGCAGAAGGATCAAACACCACGCCAGGCAAGCCGTAGCTGGGTGCTTCTGCCAAGCGAACATTTCGGGGAATGACGGTGTTAAATACTTTGTCGCCAAAGTGAGACTTCAGTTGGTCACTTACCTGTTGTTGCAATGTAATTCGGGGGTCAAACATGACACGCAACAAGCCGATGATTTTCAAATCTGGGTTCAAGTTGGCATGAACTTGTTTGATGGTGTTCACCAAATCAGTGAGTCCTTCAAGCGCAAAATATTCGCATTGCATCGGAACAATCACGCCGTTTGCGGCGCACAAACCATTCAAGGTGAGCATCGAAAGAGAGGGCGGACAGTCAATCAAAATAAAGTCAAAGTCTGCGTCTACAACATCCAGTGCCAACTTCAAGCGCTGATCGCGTCTTTCAAGATCAACCAGTTCAACCTCTGCACCCGCCAATTCGCGGTTGGCGCCCAACACGTGATAGTGACATTTTTCAGAATAAATAGCGGCTTCTTTGATGCTGGCAGACTCCAACAAAACGTCGTACACACTGAGTTCTAACTGCCTTTTGTCCACACCTGAACCCATCGTTGAATTGCCCTGCGGGTCAAGATCAACCAACAGTACACGTTGCCCCACTTTGGCCAATCCCGCAGCCAAGTTGACCGCTGACGTGGTTTTGCCAACGCCGCCTTTTTGATTTGCAACACAGAAAATTTTTGCCATTTGTAAGTCTTTTGATGTTCCGCCAACGCGTTTATTTGCCCAAGGCCAATTTCAGGCCAAATCCGATTAAGAACATTCCTGCAACTTTTTGCAAAATACCTGAGACTTTCGGGTTGGCCCGAATGCGCTCTGCCATGGTGTGGGTGATAACCACAACGCCAAAACAGTACAGGAAACCCAAGATGGCAATGGTGATCGCCATGAATACAAAAGTAATCATCCCTTGGTGCTTCTCAAGGTCAATGAATTGCGGGAAGAACGCAAAATAAAACATGATGGCCTTCGGGTTCAACAAGGTAATGAACATGGTTTCCTTGAAGTATCGGCCCGGCGTGATCTTGATCGAAGGCCCATCACCGGGTTTGGCAAAGACCATTCTCAAACCCAACCAGGCAAGGTACGCTGCACCAAGCCATTGCAAGGCCAAGAACAAATGAGGATAGGTTTGCAACAATGCGGCAACACCGGCCACCGTCATCCATAACAAAATTTGATCACCCAAGAGCAAGCCCATGACCGAGGCAACACCACCCCTCATGCCGCCTTGGGTGGTTGAGGTAATCAAGGCCAAGTTTCCAGGGCCCGGCAAAAACAAAAGCAATACGAAAGCGGCGACAAAGGCACCGTAATCAGAAATTCCAAACATCAAAGGCCTTCTTAATGAGCCTAAGTGTAATGGGCGAAGTTCAGATCGCGCTTACCCTGTCAGACAATTTGCTGATTTTTTCATCCAAACCATGCACCGGTCAGCATCCATTCCCGGAACCCTGAGCTGTTCCACGTGAAACACTTCAGCAAACGCGGGCAAGCTCGACATCTCTGCTTCGGGCACCTTGCCCTTCATGGCCATCCATACACCGTGATCAGACAAGGCGCCAACAGACCACGAGACAAAGTCAGGCAAGGAGGCAAATGCCCGAGAGCAAACCACATCAAATGGACCCACCAAGCTTTCGACACGCGCATGAACGCCTCGCAAATTTGGCAGTCTTAAGCTGGCCGCCACTTGTTGTACAAAGGCAGCCTTTTTGGAGACCGTGTCAACGCAGGTCACACGGACGTTGGGACAACAAATGGCAATGACCACGCCAGGCAAACCACCTCCAGAGCCCACGTCTAACAACTCAAGCTTGACATCCATATCGGAGACGGTGTGGGCATGGCCCCTGCTTGTCTCAATGTGCCGCAACAAAGGAGAAATTGCAGACAAGCTGTCTAACAAGTGATGGGTCAAAATCTCGTGAGCTTGTCGCAACGCCGTCAGGTTATAGACTTTGTTCCACTTTTGAATCAGCGCCATGTAGCTCAACAACTGCGCCTGCTGCGACTCCGACACACTCAAACCCAAGGCATCAACACCTCGGGCGAGGTCTTGAAGAAGCACCGCCTCTGGCGGGGCAGCAGCAGTCATGGCACCAGGCTCGCAGCGTCTTCGGCTGGCGGCGCTACCACCTCAGGCGTGATAGCCATGAACTCCTTAAAGCCACCTCTTTTAAGGTAAATCAAGAGCAAAGAAATGGTTGCCGGGGTAATTCCAGATATGCGCGACGCCATTCCGAGCGTTTCGGGCCGGTGCTTGGCCAACTTTTGGCGCGCCTCGATCGACAATGAGGAGACCTGAAGATAGTCTAGCTTTGCGGGCAGTCTCAGGTTTTCGAAGTGTGCGGCCCGCTCAACTTCCACCCGCTGCCGGTCAATGTACCCCGAATACTTCGCCGCAATCTCAACCTGTTCAATCACGGCCGTCGAGAGTTCACCCAGTGTTTCACGTGAAACAGCTTTTACAACAAACCGATCAGAGTCCAAGGACATGAGGCCTTCATAACTCACGCCAGGCCGGCGAAGCAGATCAAAGAGGTTGTGCTCGTGCTCAATGGCCTTGCCCAACACTCGCTCAGACTCCGCCTCAGGCAAGTTTTTCGGATTGACCCAAGTAGACTTCAGGCGTTCTGTTTCACGTGAAACAGCCTCCCGCTTTGTACAAAAAGACGCCCACCGCTCGTCATCAACCAAGCCCATTTGGCGACCCACCTCGGTCAAGCGCATGTCTGCGTTATCTTCCCGCAGCTGCAACCTGAACTCTGCCCTGCTGGTAAACATGCGATACGGCTCCGTCACGCCCTTGGTAATGAGGTCATCGACCAGCACGCCTAAGTAAGCTTGGTCGCGGCTTGGCAACCATGAGCCGCCCATGTCGTTGCCTGCGCCAGACAAGGCTCGACACTGAAGCGCCGCATTGATGCCCGCAAACAACCCCTGAGATGCCGCCTCTTCGTAACCTGTCGTGCCGTTGATTTGCCCAGCAAAAAAGAGGCCGCCTATTTGACGTGTTTCAAAACTGCTCTTCAATGCGCGGGGGTCAAAATAGTCGTATTCAATGGCATAGCCGGGTCTCAGAATGTGCGCATTTTCAAGCCCCTTCATGGATCGCACCAAGGCATATTGAATGTCAAAAGGCAAACTGGTTGAAATGCCGTTGGGATAAAACTCGTGAGTCGTGAGTCCCTCGGGCTCTAGAAAGATCTGATGACTGTCTTTGTCAGCAAAGCGATTGATTTTGTCTTCCACGCTTGGGCAATACCGTGGCCCGACCCCTTCAATCTTTCCCATGAACATGGGGCTTCGATCAAAACCCGACCGAATGATGTCATGGGTTCTCTCATTGGTATGAGTTATCCAGCAAGGCATCTGCGCGGGGTGCATGTCTGCGCGGCCCATGAAGCTAAAAACAGGCACGCCCGCCTCGGCATTCAATCCGCCAGGCATGCCGTCACCTGGTTGCTCTTGGCATTTTGAAAAGTCAATGGTGCGGCCATCAAGGCGGGGCGGCGTGCCCGTTTTCAAGCGCCCCTGAGGCAACTTAAGCTCTTTCAAACGAGACGACAAACTGACCGCAGGCGGATCTCCTGCCCGCCCTGCAGAATAGTTTTCCAAGCCAACATGGATCTTGCCATCTAGAAATGTACCTGCCGTCAAGACCACCGTTTTGGATCTGAAGCGAACGCCCACTTGCGTGACAGCCCCCACTACACGGTCTTCCGTGCCATTTGATTCAACCAGAAGGTCATCAACCGCTTGCTGAAATAGCCAAAGGTTTTCTTGATTTTCGAGGCGGCGGCGTATGGCAGCTTTGTACAAGATTCGATCGGCTTGGGCGCGCGTTGCGCGCACAGCAGGGCCCTTGGAGCTGTTCAGTATTCGAAACTGAATACCCCCTTCATCCGTCGCAATGGCCATGGCACCGCCCAACGCGTCGACCTCTTTGAGCAGGTGGCCTTTGCCAATGCCGCCAATAGACGGATTGCAACTCATCTGCCCTAAGGTCTCAATGTTGTGTGTCAGCAGAAGTGTTTTACAACCCATGCGCGCAGACGCCAAGGCGGCCTCGGTGCCAGCATGGCCGCCGCCAACAACGATCACATCAAATTCTTGTGGGTAAAGCATCAAATCACCAGTCCATCACCGTAAGGTCGGCGCTGCTCGCGCCGGGAGAGGCCTGTGGCCAAGGGGGTTGATTTTATCTGCATCAGGTGTTCCTTGCGTGACTGATCGCTGCAGCCCACACACGCTAAGCTCGAGCGTCAAGTCAACAGGAGTTCCTATGAGCCAATTCCAATCCCACCAAGAACGCTGCCATCCGGATGAATGGCAACTTCGCGTCGATTTAGCAGCCTGCTATCGATTGGTCGCTTTGTATGGGTGGAGCGATTTGGTTTTTACCCACATCAGTGCCAAATTGCCGGCTTCAGTGTGCGGTGATGAACATCACTTTTTAATCAACCCCTACGGCCTGATGTTTGATGAAATCACAGCATCCAGCCTTGTGAAAATCGACATGCATTGCAACAAATTGGATGCAGAGAACCCTTATCCGGTGAACCCCGCAGGGTTTGTCATTCACAGCGCTGTCCATGAGGCGCGCCCAGACGCTGGGTGTGTGCTTCACACGCACACCCGCGCGGGCGTGGCAGTGAGTACGCAAAAGCACGGCGTGCTTCCAATCAGCCAGCAAAGCACCTTTGTCTTGGCAGCGCTGGCCTATCACGATTATGAAGGCGTGGCCATTCGCGATGAGGAAAAAGTGCGCCTTCAAAAGGACCTGGGTGATGCAAACTTTTTAATGCTGCGCAACCACGGCTTGCTCACCGTTGGCAAAACCATCGCAGATGCTTTTTTGAGCATGTACACATTTGAAAACACCTGTCGAATTCAAGTCGATGCGCTTGCCGGTCAAAGCGGTGCCCCCGATCTCACGGCGGTGAATCCTGAAATTTTGAATGGCATTGCACATGCGATGAAAGTCCAAACGGGGGGCTTGGGGGGTGCTTTTGTTTGGCCATCTTTGTTGCGAAAACTCAATCGCGAAAACCCAGGCTACGACGGCTGAAACAACTTCAGCGCTTGTGAATAGGTTTCTGCAGCCGCGCCAACACAGCGCCCAAGAGCAAAGCAGCGGCCGAGAAAAGAAGGCCTCGCTGAAGCCCACCAGGGCCATCGGCTATCCAACCTACCATGGTGGGGCCAATGATTTGTCCAATTGCAAAAACCACCGTGAAAACACTGATGCCTGCGGCCCACTGAGATGGCACCAAGTTGTGTTTAACCATGGCGGTGGTTGAAGCGACCACTGACAAAAAAACACTGCCAAACAAAATGCCAGAAACCAGCATCATCGGCCATGCACTTGTCATAACGGGAATGAGCGTGGCCGCGCTCAACAAAGCATTCAAGATAGACAAGGGCTGCCCGCCTCGATAGCGATTCAACAAGCCCGCCCAAATTCTAGAAGAGGCAAGCACCGCAAGACCTAACAAGGCATAGAACCAGCTAATCTCTGCCGTGCTAGCGCCTTGATCACGCAGCAAGGCCACCACAAACGTCATGTAGCCAATATAGCCTACACCAAACAGCCCATACCCTGCCAGCCCAAACACCCACTGAGGCCAATGCATTTGAATGGCTTGATCGCTGTGCAATGAACTGTTCGTGTCGATAGGCTTCAATTCAGCGGCCCATCTCTTGATCGGCAAACGCATGGCAAACATGACCAGCGTCATGGTAAAACACGCCAACGCCAAACCCCACCAAGCCCAAGCCCAAGGATGCTCGAAAGCTTGCTCGTTCGCGACAGCGAGCGCAGCAGGCACAAGCCCAGCAGACAAGACAATTCCCCAGCCCGTTCCGCCATAGTAAAGCCCGAGCAACAAACCCGACTGCGAAGGCAAGTGCGCACCAAGTCTGGCGGCCAACAAACCACCCGACACAAATACCGCGGCGCTGACCGCTCCAGCCAACAAGCGCTGAAGCAAAAGAGCCGGTGTTTCAGAAAAAAAACCGGTCAAGGCCATCAGCAAAGAAGCCATCAACGCCCCGCCGATCAACACAGTGACAGCGCCCCAGCGATTCAACATGCGCGGCGTGACCAAGGCGCCGAACAAATAGCCCACCGCATTGAGGGTGTTCATGCTGCCTGCTAAGGTATAGGTCCAAGACAGGTCATCGCGCATCGGTGGCAATAACATCGCATAAGCAAATCGGGTCATACCAAGTGAAACGGCCGCGGCCATGGAGATGCAAATTGCCAACCAGAGCGCTGTAAAAAACCTTATGCTTTGCGACATGAAAAATTTATTTGAACCTTGCCAAGCTGGCCAATTGCAACTTGCCTCACGCATTGTGATGGCCCCACTCACACGCAACCGAGCACCAAACGCTCTGGCAAACGCGCTCATGGCTGAATACTATGCGCAACGTGCCAACCCTGCAACGGGCGCAGGTCTCATCATCACAGAAGCAACAGCGATCAGTCATCAGGGACAAGGCTATGCGGATGTTCCCGGTATTTGGTCCGCCGAGCAAGTCAAGGCATGGCAAAGCGTCACGGATGCCGTGCATGCCAAGGGTGGAAAAATTGTGGTTCAACTTTGGCACGTTGGCCGTATTTCGCACACGAGCCTTCAGCCCAATGGGCTAGCACCCGTCGCGCCTTCGGCCATTGTTGCCAAATCGAAAACGGTACTCATCGAAAATGGCCTTCCTTGCTTTGTGCCAACCTCTGAGCCGCGCGCACTCGATCTATCGGAAATGCCAGGTATCGTTTATGACTATCGACGCGCAGCAAAGAATGCCATTGACGCAGGCTTTGATGGGATTGAGGTGCATGCGGCCAACGGTTACTTGATTGATCAGTTTTTAAGGGCCGACAGCAATCACCGAACCGATGCCTATGGCGGTAGCATTGAAAATCGAACACGGCTGTTGAAAGAAGTGATGCTGGCCGTTTGCCAAGAAATTGGTGGCGGTCGATGTGGCATTCGCATTTCTCCCGTCACGCCGGCCAACGACGCAAGCGATGCGACACCGCAAACTCTGTTTGAACATGTTGTCAGTTTCCTTGGCACGCTGGGTTTGGCTTATGTTCACACCATTGAAGGCGCCACAGGCGCGGCGCGTGATTTTCAGCAAGGTGCCACGCCCTTTGACTACACTGCATTAAAGAAAGCCTATCAACAAAGTGGTGGGCATGGCGCTTGGATGCTCAACAATGGCTACGATCGCGCGCTGGCAGATCATTCTCTTGCCGAAGGTGCCGACTTGATTGCTTTTGGAAAATCCTTCATTGCCAATCCTGATTTGGCCACCCGCTTGAAACAAAATGGCCCTTACAACACACCCGACCGAAGCAGTTTTTATGGTGGCACTGCGGTAGGTTACACCGATTATCCAAGCCTTTAATCGATTCAATTTCACACGTATTCCTTGTGCAATGTGAAATCGACAAAAGCAATCACGGATTACAGATCATGAACAGCAGCAGCAATCTCATCCAAGGTCGCGGCATTGAGCAGCAGGTCATTGGACAAGCGACTCGCGACGGCGATGGTGTCAAATTAACACGGGTATTAACGCAAGCTCACCAACGTCGGCTAGACCCTTTCTTGATGCTCGATAACTTTGGCAGTGATGATCCCAATGACTATGGTGGTGGTTTTCCAGATCACCCTCATCGAGGGTTTGAAACCATCACGTACATGATTGCAGGAAGAATGAGGCACAAAGACAGTGCGGGTCATGAAGGGCTTTTACAAAACGGTGGTGTTCAATGGATGACCGCTGGAAGAGGTGTTGTTCACAGTGAAATGCCTGAACAAGAAGAAGGTGTGATGGAAGGATTTCAACTTTGGTTGAATTTGCCTTCGGAACAAAAAATGTGCAAGCCTGCTTATTTCGATATTCAGAGTAATGACATCCCAGAATATCACTTTCAAAACTCTGTAAAGGTCAGGGTGATTGCCGGTGAATCCAATGGAATTTTAGGAGCGGTTCACCGTCCCAGTGCGTTGTATCCGACTAACCCACTTTATTTAGACATTCACTTTGAAGAGACTGTTTGTTTCCAGCAGACATTAGATTCTCACCTCAATGCTTTTTTATTTGTTTACCGAGGACATGTCAATGTCATCAGTCCCAAAGGAAAAGAAGTTGTTGGGCTGCACAAAATGGCCATTCTCCAAAATGAGGGAAATGGGGTTGTCATTGAGGGATCACCTGGCGCCAAAGTTCTGTTGATCGCAGGCCAGGCATTGAACGAGCCTATTGCTCAGTACGGTCCCTTTGTCATGAATACCCGAGAAGAGTTGATCCAAGCTGTCGATGATTTCAGGGCTGGTCTTTACAATTCATCACAAAAACTGCAATAAACGGATACATCGACTTGGCAAACTGAAGTTTTGACACATCAGGAACCCATATGACTTCAATTTTTCGTTTAGTTTTTTCATCCGTCTTGGTCATAGGAAGCTTGCTGTCTTCAGTAAGTTTTGCACAAACAGCTGTTCCAGGGCCACAAGCCATGCCTGCTGGCCCTGGCCCCATGGGAATGCGACCTCCAATGGGCGAGACTGAACGAATGCATGGCATGATGGGCCAACCAAAAATGCAAGAGCAACGCGACAACATGCGCGCTGCAAGACATCAAAAGCACTTGGATGAGATGAAGGTTTACCTGCAGCTTCAAGCCTCACAGGAAGCTGCTTGGCAAAACTTTGCAGGCGTCATGAAAACACCTATCAAACGACCCACAGCCTTGGCACCTTCAGAATTAGAAAAGCTCACAACACCAGAGCGCATTGACAAAATGATGGCACAAAAAACCGAAAGAGATGCCGAAATAGCAAAGCGCATGAATGCAAGCAAAACCTTTTATGCCACCTTAAGCCCAACACAACAAAAAGTATTTGACACACACACTCAAAAACTTTTCGCCAAAGGACACATGGGTCAGCATGGCAGAATGCACCCATGATTTACCCAGATTGTCAATGAACAAACATGTGGACAGTTTGAGGATAACACCCAACTTATCCACAGTTTTTTTTAATCTTTAAAGTTGTTCATATTGAGTGACACATCAGAAGCAGTCTCATGCACATGCTTCAAATTGATTCAATTCATTGATCTATAAAGTAAAAAGAGACTTGTCCACAGAACAAGTCTCTCCTTATCTACTACTACTATGTATTAATCTATATAAAAGAAGAATACAAAAACAAATTCAGAATTCAAATTAAATTGCTTTTCTGAAAGCATCCATGGCGCTTTGCCATTGAAGCATCGCCCCGGCCAGGTGTTTTTCTTTGACATGTCCAAATCCTTTAATTTGTTCAGTCACGTTGGCCATCTTGACAGCCAGGGCATGGTTCTCTGAATTCAAGGAGGCCAACAGTTCAAGAATGGCTTCTTTGTACTCTTGAATCAGTGCACGTTCTGTTTGTCGTTCTTCTGTGCGACCAAACAGGTCCAAAGCTGTACCGCGTAAAAATTTCAACTGGGCCAAGACTTTGAAAACCAGCACCATGTGGGGGCTCATTTTTTGTTTGATAAGGTGACCCTTCTCATTGCGTTTGGCAATGATGGGTGGGGCTAGGTGGTAGAAAACCTTGAAATCACCTTCAAACTGTGTTTTAACGCGTTCTAGGAACTGTTTGTCGGTATGCAAGCGGGCCACTTCATATTCATCTTTGTAAGCCATCAATTTGAAAAGTTGACGGGCTACCGTTTCAGACAACAAAGATTGACCCAAAGGACTTTCTACAGATTTGACTTTCAGAACAAATTCTTCGTATTGCTTGGCATAAGAAGTATTTTGGTACGCCGTTAAAAACTCAACACGGGTTGCAATCAAGTCTTCTAAGCGATCACGTTTCTTGAAGTGAATGATTTGCTGTGGGCTCAAGAGAGCTTGAACGGCTGGCAGTTGATGCGCAGCGTGCCGACCCCATTCAAATGCAGCCAAATTCTGTGAAACGGCCACTTCATTGAGTTCGATGGCACGTTTCAATGCTTCATGACTCAATGGTACCCAACCCTTTTGCCAGGCATAACCCAGCAGCATGGGATTGATGTAAATCGTATCTCCCATCAATTGAGATGAAAGATGCTCGGCATCAAAAGAAGCCAATCCTTGAACGCCAACGGCAGCCGCAATTTCAGCAGCACAAATTTCAGCGGGATTTTGCCACTGGGTATTTTTAACAAACTCTGCCGTGGGAGTGCTGTGTGAATTTAAAGCTACGTGGGTTCTGCCTTCTAACATGCGTGACAAAGTTTCTTTGCCAGCAGCAACAATAGGATCACAGCCCAATATTAAATCGGCAGCAGCCATGCTGACTCGTGTGGTTTGAATGTCATCTTGGTGCTTTGCCAACAAGACATGGCTCCAAGTTGCACCACCTTTTTGTGCCAAACCTGCTGAATCTTGGGTCACGATGCCTAGGCCGTCTAAGTGGGCCGCCATGCCTAAGAGTTGACCAATGGTGATTACGCCTGTTCCGCCCACGCCGGCAACCACTACACCATAGGCTTGGTGTGCAGTGCTTAAATTGGGCAATGTTGGTAAAGGCAAGCTGGGCAAAGTTTCCCAACTGTATTTTTGTCCTTTGGTCTTTTTCTTTAACTGCCCACCTTCAATGCTAATGAAGCTGGGACAAAAACCTTTGAGGCAGCTTGTATCTTTGTTGCAGGTATTTTGATTAATGACTCGTTTGCGACCAAATTCAGTTTCAAGTGGTTCAACCGACAAACAATTCGATTGAACACCACAATCACCACAGCCTTCGCAAACGAGTTCATTGATCATGACACGGACAGCCGGATCGACCATGGTGCCACGTTTGCGTCGACGACGCTTTTCGGTCGCACAAGTTTGATCATAAATAATGACCGTACAGCCTTTGACTTCGCGCAGTTCACGCTGAATCGCATCCAGTTCATCGCGGTGGTGAACCAATACGCCTTCGGCCAAAGCGATGCCGTCGTATTTTTCGGGTTCATCGGTAACGACTTTGATCACGATGGCACCTTCAGCACGCATGCTTTGTGCAATTTGAACAACCGAATGTCCTTCAGCGCGCTCGCCAATGCGCTGACCACCTGTCATGGCAACCGCATCGTTGTATAAAATTTTGTAGGTGATGTTGACACCCGCAGCAATGCTTTGACGAATGGCCAAGATCCCGCTGTGAAAATAAGTGCCATCACCGATGTTGGCAAACACATGCTTTTCGTTGCTAAAGTGTTGTTGCCCAATCCAGGGTGTGCCCTCTCCGCCCATCTGGGTAAAGCCAACCGTGCTGCGGTCCATCCAAATACTCATGAAGTGGCAGCCAATTCCGGCCATGGCACGTGAACCTTCAGGAACCTTGGTGCTGGTGTTGTGCGGACAGCCGGAACAAAACCAAGGTGTGCGATCGGCCGATGGATTCAGGACCAAACTGTTTTGTGCACGCTCTTTAGCGTCGATGAGGTGCAGTTGGGCATCAATGCGTGCCAACACGTCGGACGGCAAATCAAGTTTTTTAAGTCGCTTGGCCAAAGCTTTGGCAATCAAAGTGGGCGTGAGATCTGCATTGGCCCGAAGAAGTCGATGCGCCGTTGGATTGGGCATCGACCATTCTCCGCCAGAGTTGTCGCCTTCGAGCTCATCAAACTTACCCACAATGCGCGGTCGCTGTGAATCAGGCCAGTTGTACAACTCTTCTTTGAGTTGGTATTCAATAATTTGGCGTTTTTCTTCGACCACCAAAATTTCTTGGAGACCTGTTGCAAAAGCGCGTGTCGTTTGAGCTTCTAAGGGCCAAACCACAGAAACTTTGTGAACACGAATGCCAAGTCGTTTGCAAGTTTCATCGTCCAAACCCAAATCTACCAAGGCTTGCCGTGTGTCGTTGTAGGCTTTGCCGCTGGCCATGATGCCGTAGCGGTCGTTGGGCCCTTCTATGACATTGTGATTCAAACGGTTGGCGCGAATGTAGGCCAGTGCGGCATACCATTTGTAGTCAAATAATCGAGCTTCTTGGTCAAGCGCTGAGTCAGGCCAGCGAATGTGAATGCCGCCTGGTGGCATCTCAAACTCGGGCAAAACAATTTGGACCCTGTCGGCGTTGATATCAGCCGTTGCACTAGATTCCACAATCTCTTGAATGGTTTTCATGCCTGACCACACACCTGCAAAACGGCTAAGTGCAATAGCGTGAATACCCAGATCTAAAACTTCTTGAACAGAAGCAGGAAAAAAAACAGGCAGCCCACAAGCTTTGAAAATGTGATCGCTTTGGTGCGCCGCTGTTGAACTTTTTGCAATGTGATCATCGCCTGCCACGGCCAAGACGCCGCCCCATGCCGTGGTTCCCGCCATGTTGGCGTGTTTGAACACATCAGAACAGCGATCAACACCCGGCCCTTTGCCATACCAAATGCCAAAAACGCCGTCTAACTTTTGGCTGCCTGGTGGCGCAAAACCCAATTGTTGGGTACCCCACAACGCCGTGGCTGCGAGTTCTTCGTTCACCCCTGGTTGAAAAACGATGTTGTGTTTTTCAAGGTAAGACTTGGCTTTCCACAAGGCTTGGTCGTAGCCCCCCAGTGGTGAGCCACGATAGCCACTGATGAGAGCGCCAGTTCGTTTACCAGCCAGAGCGTCGCGCGCTTGCTGCAGCATAGGAAGCCGAACAAGTGCTTGAACCCCGCTCATAAATGCCCGCCCAGACGTCAGGCTGTATTTGTCGTCAAGGGTTACGTTGGCCAGTGCTTGGCGCAAGTGTTCAGGCAAGGGTGCGTTCATGGTGAGCCACTTTCAAAAGCAAGTAACAACAGTGTAGATCGACACCGGCTAACGTGGAAGCAATACCCACGCTTTCATGTCTTGTTTGAGACGACCAGCCAACTCGCCAGCAGCCTCGCCAGACCCTGCAAAAAAATCAGCACGCACGGCACCAAGAATGGCGCTGCCAGTATCTTGCGCAAAGACAAGGCGATTCAGTGTGGTTTGAGGGCCATTGCTAGAAAGCCAAACAGCAGACCCATAGGGAATACTCGCAGGGTCGACTGCAATGGATCTGCCAGGCGTTAAGGGAACTCCCATGGCACCTTTGGGACCCAAAAGCGCATCTGGGCCATTCAGGGCCTCTTCTTTGAAGAAAACGAAACGCGGATTTCGCCACATCAACTCATTGGTTCTGCGCGGATTTTGTGCGAGCCACGCTTTGATCCCCGGCCAAGTGGCATCTTTGGTCAGGTTTTGTTCGAGCAGCCACCGGCCAATGCTTTGGTAGGGTTGCTCGTTGGTTCCTGCATAGGCCAGACGAATTTGAATGCGACTGCCATCTTTTTGCGTGAGCCACAAGCGTCCTGAGCCCTGAATGTGAAGCACCATGGCATCAACAGGACTGGCAATGAAAGCGATCTCTTTGCCCTTGAGCGCGGCTTGTGCGGCGGGTAACTTGGCAATCTCTTCTCGACTGTACCAAGGAGAACGAGACTTTAAGTTGGCCGGTAAGCCATACAAGGGCACTTCAAAGCCAGGCTTCGCAGTTCGAGAGGCCTCAAAAACAGGTTCGTAATAGGAGGTCAAAAGTCCGTTGGCCGGCGATGACGTGCTGTTGAAGCTCTCCACGCGATAAGGCTGAAAGTTTTGCATCACCCAGTTTTTTTGCGACTCTGACGACTGGCCCTCTAAGCGCTTGACATGGTTACAGAGCGTTTGTGCGCTTTGAAGGTTTCGAGCACAATTTTGTCGCCACGCCACCCATGCCTCGTTGAAATTATCGGCATGGAATCCCGGTAGATCCGACCAACTGGCCAATATCCAACGACTTTTGGGCTTTGTTAAAACGGCGGGCGTATTTTCTGCAACCGACGCCTCTGGCAAAGCTGCAGGGATGGGTGAATTTGCTTTTTTCTCGGGAGAAAAGCATGCCGCCAAAAGGAAAACACTCAAATAACAGAAGCTTCCTACAATCCATGAACCAAGGAGTTTTTGCATGGGTTTGATTTTGTTAGAAGCACTGCTGGCGTTGTTGATTTTGCTGGCCATCGTTTGGTGGACCATGTTTTCAGGTCGAGACAAAGGAGAATTGAAGTCGCAAGAGAATCATGAGCCAGACGAGCATGAGGAAAGTCAACCACCTAAAAAGTGAATGAGCCCGGAGTCTTTGGCTGCGCGCATTCAAAGCTCTCGCAATAAGTTTGCCAATTCGACAGCGGACTTGACGTCCATTTTTTCAAACACTCGCGAGCGATGCACCTCCACCGTACGCACACTGATGTCGAGTTGATCGGCAATGAGTTTGTTGGGCAAGCCCGACACCACCAACTGCATCACATCTCGCTCCCGTTCGGTTAACTCTTCCAAACGAGAGACCAAACCAGCGCTTTGGAGTCGAACCGCCAAACGCTCTTCAGACAACATCAAAGCGTGTTCCACGCGGTCAACCAATGCGTTGTCGGAAAAAGGCTTTTCGCAAAAATCAAAGGCCCCACGCTTGACGCTGTCTACCGCTGTGGGCACATCGGCATGGCCTGTTAAGAAAATAACGGGCCATGTGTGAGCCAAGCCATTCCCGATGAGTGTTTCAAAAAGCGCCAAACCACTCTGTCCAGGCATTCGAACGTCCAAAAGGATGCATCCAGCTTGGGTTGGAACGGGTGCTTGAGTGCCCGGGAACTTTTCTTGCAGCATGCGCTCAAAATCATCAGCGCTTGCAAATGCTTCGCTCATGAGCCGTCTAGAACGCAAGAGCCAGGCCATCGCATCGCGAACACTGGCATCGTCATCAACAATGAAAACACAGGCGTTGTGGGCAGGTTGCATGATTAATTTTAGCCGTGCTCACAACTCTGGCGCTGTGGGAAGGGTAAAGCGGAAAAGTGTGCCGCTGGGCTCATGGGCTTCAAACTCCAAATGACCGCCGTGCTGCTCTACAACGGTTCGGCAAAGACTGAGCCCTAGGCCCATGCCCTCTGCCTTGGTGGTGAAAAAAGGCGTGAACAATTGCTTTGCAATCTCAGGCGAAATGCCAAGGCCCAAATCGATGACTGAAAACTCAACCCAGCCATGAGACTCGCTGGAGGGGGCTCTTTCAATTTGCAGGCTTAGAAGTCGCGTCCGGCAGTCCGGGTGGTCCATGGCCTGCATACCATTGCGCGCCAAATTGAGCAAGACTTGTTCAACCATGGTTCTGTCACAAAGAATGGGCGATAAGCGCTCACCTAATTTGGTTTCAACACGAACATGCAACTTTTGAGCTTGCAACAGCACAAGCGGCATCACCGCATTGATCAGAGCCTGAGGGCTTACAACTTCTTTGTCTTGATCGCGGCGCCTGACGAAATCATGAACACTGTTGATGACCTTGCCAGCGCGACCGGCTTGCTCTGAAATTCTTTCAAAGGCCATTTGCAGATCACTCAATCTGTGTGCAGCGTCGCCGTGGTCTGAGCGCTTGAGAAGGTTTAAGGAGCCAGTGGCGTAGCTTGAAATGGCAGCCAAGGGTTGATTCAATTCATGGCTCAAAAGAGAGGCCATCTCACCAACGGTTGCCAAGCGCGCAGTTGCTTGCAACCGCTCTTGTGTTGAACGTGAAAACTCTTCAATGCGGCGTTGCTCGCTGATGTCCAAAAAGGCACTCATCCAACCTGTTTGCTCACCCAAAACATTGATCAAAGGCGCCTCAAAAATAAGGACCGGAAATCGAGAGCCATCTTTTCTGATAAAGACCGATTCAAAACCTTCGCGAGGTGGTGCATTACCTGCTAGTCGCACCGCTTGGCGTTGTTGATATTCACCCACCATTTCAGGTGGCCAGTACGGCATGGGCGCGGACTGGCCTAAAAGCTGATCAGCGTCAAACCCGACCATTTGACAAAAGGCTGGATTGACATAGGTGATGCGACCTTTTAAATCGCGTGCGCGCAGGCCAGTGACCAAAGAGTCTTCCATGGCCTTTCTAAACGCAAGTGCATCAGCCAAGTCGCGCTCAGCTTTGAGCCGGCGACGCGAATCCTTCACCAACAAGACCAAGACAGAAACCAGGGCAATAGACATGGCGGTGACCAAGGCCGGCAAAATATTTGGAAAAAGGTCGGGTGCAGCGCGGCGACCATCCATTCTCAGCATGAGCGTGGTGCCAGGCAAGTCAATTAATTGGGTGGCTGTGAACAGCCGCTTGGCGCGAGGCAAGGTGCCGTGAACAGCCAGTCGTGTGCCGTCTGGTTCAATGAAAGAGACCTCATTGCGGCGGCCATAAGTCTCGCCCAAAGTCGTCGCCAAAACCTCTTGAAGGCCGTAAGTTAAAAGGGTAAACCCAAGGCTGGTGCCCTGCTCAATGATGGGCAGGCACATTTCCATGACCTCCAAACCAATGCCGTTTGCTTGAGGCACAAAGTAGCTTCTCGAATAGGCGGGGCCATTGAGTCGTTTGGAGCGCAGACATGTTTGAACAATTTCAGCTTGTTCGTTCATGCGGTTTTTATCGTCAAACAAGTTGGGTTTCAACGGTGAGGCGACGGCGTCCAAGACCAAGCCTTTTAGGTCTCTTCTTTCAATGCGAAGCCAAGATTTGTTTTGGCTCAGCAGCGGTTTGACTTCTGCTTGCCATAATTTGGGCGACAAGGACCCCGCTTGTAAATTTTGCAGCGTCACAATGTGATTGCTAAAACCATTGCGCAAATCATTCACCGCATCTGCCGTATCCCGATCCAACTCCGCTTGGTACTGACTGGCTTCATAACGACCGGCCAGCCAAACCAAGGTGACCAAAAGGGCGACAACCAGGCCAACCAAGGCAAGCCACAATGAAAACCGGCGATCGGTAAATGAGCGAGTGGCGTACTTGATAAGCTGCCAAACGGGGTGCTTGTTTTGCAATGATGAAGTGTCGTGCGACGTCATGAGCAAGAGTTTCGCCAAGCTTAAGGTACAGCAGGACCGGCCGTTACTTTGGTCACCTTGGGCTCGGTCCATGACCCGTCAATTAAGAACTCTTGCGTGTTAACTCTGCGCAGCGGTTGCTTCAGAATAAGTTGAGCCAAGAAGGTGCTTAAACCAATGGCGGGGTTGAGTGCAATGCCCGCCAACAAGGACGCTGTGCCGGCATCTACTTCAGGCAAAATCAAAACGCGCAAGCTTTGAGTTTCTTTGGCGATGTCAGAGCTGCCATCCATTTGAACCACGGCATTGACGCCCTTCATTTGCAGATTGCGTGTGCTGGCAATGCCGTGTTGAATCAACACATCGCCGCGAATGGTGTCGAAGGCAAAGCCCGCGCTAAACACATCTCTAAAATCAAGCAAGAGACGCCTGGGCAATGCTTGCAAACTTAAAACGCCCAACAGCTTGGCGACACCTGGCTCCGCCTGAAGAAATTGACCGCGTCCCATGTTCACATTGAAGCGGCCGTCCAAACTTGGGTAGTGCAATGTCATTGGCGAACCTTGCCAGCTGATCTGACCTTCTAATTTGCCAGCCCCGCCGCGCAGCGCATCTTTGGTGCCCAAACGATTTAACAAGTCGCCGGCATCAGAAATGTCCAGCTTGAAGCTCATTTCGGTGTTGGCTTGTTGAGCCCCTTCTTTGGATGTGATCCACCGGCCACTTGCTTTGAAGCTGGCTTCGGGCACAGAAATGTTCAGCTTGTTAAGGCGCCACTCACGTCCGGTGGCCATGCGAGGCGCAGTGGCCTCTGTGTTGACGGCTTCAATCTCAACCCGTCCCATTTTTTTACCGCGCAGCTCAAGATCTTCCACCACAATGTCCAATGCGGGAATGCTCAAGGGAGAATCCTCTAGCAGTGACTCCACGGTTTGATCGGCTGAGGGCGGCAAGCTTAACCTTGCCAATCGTGCATAAATACGGCCAGCATTTTGGTTGGTGGACTGCCGGTATTCCAAATACCCGCTGAACTCTTTGGCATCTAAATTGGATCGCCACACATAGCCCTCGCGCGAACCGCTGACCAGCACATTGTTGAGCTGGCGGCCTTGAACCCGCACCTCATTGGCCTTCAGCGTCATCCGAGTTGGCAAGTAACTTTGGGTTGCGGCGTCTATTGGCTCGCTGAGTGCCGCGCTCCAACTGGAACTTGATTTGGGCGGCGAAATGACATGCGCCCAGTCGTCGACAGAAAAGGACGGTAAATTAACGGAAGCCGTGACGCCCCCATCCGATACCGCCGCGCCTGGCACGACAAATTTTTCACCAACTTGCCAGCGGCCTTGGATAACGCGGGGCTCTGCGCCGCTCACATCTCGCAGATAGAACGCTGACAAAGATCGACCCCAGGTCAATTGAACTTGATCACGCAGCGCTTTGTTAGGGCTGTTTGCACTGACGCTTTGAACCAGATTTTCAAATTTGAACGGAAGTGACTCTTCGGTTCGTTTTTGAAAGGGTGCGGGCAAACTCAAAGACAGGCCTTCAAGTTCCGACTGAACGCTCAACTCGCTTTGGCCGCCTTTAAAACCCAGACTGGCAGAATAACTGGTTGACCCATTGGCATGTTGAGCGATCCAACTGAGCGCAGGAATTTCTTTGGCTTGACGCAAACCATTGGCGCTGACCTGTCCTTGAACGCGTATGAACGGATTGGCTTCAGTGCTGCGAGGCGCAAGCTTTTTGGCACCACCGTCAAACTTGATGGGTCCGCCTAAAAACTGTGCCGTCATGCCCGCCAAACCGAAGCCTGACTCGGTAAATTGAAGGGTGCCCTGCGCTTTTTCGAAAAGCGGCAAGCCCGCTTGCATGCGAATGTCATTGCCGCTAAAAGCAATGCTGCCTTGAACGTTTGATTTTTCAAGCTCAGACAGAGGCAAGGACAATTTCAAGCGCGTTGTCAATGAGCCCGAGCTGCTGGCTTGTGCCAGCGCACCACCAAGCATTTTGTTGACGGGTGAAAGCCGCAGCTCATTCAAGAGGCTGCTGGCGTTGGCCTTGGACTCACCCTGAACGTTGACGGTCAACGGCCCGTTAAGGCTGGGAATTTCAGCTTTAATTTGTGTGAACGGTATGTTGCCCCATTTGCCTGAGGCGCCATTGACTTTGAAGTTGAGTCGGTCGAACAGGATGTCACCATTGACGCTGCTCATGGCCGGCCAAACCCCGTCTGAATTGGCGCTGAGATTGGCAGTACCCGTGCTATTTGGTGGGACGTAAGCATATTGAACGTCTTTGACTTTGCCAGCAAATCTGAACTCACCGTCTTTGGGGTTGGCAAATGGAAGTTGCTTGAGATCGCCTTTGATTTTGACGCTAACGCCTTGAACGCTGCCTTTTAAAACAGCGTCGCGAACATAATTTCGAACACCTTGCGGAATGCTCAAAGGCAGATAGCGGTAAATTCGTGACGCATCAACTTGTTGAATGCTGCCTTGCAAGTCCAAGATGCCCAAACTGTTTGGCAAAGTACTCGGCTTCCAGTTTCCTTTGATGTTGGCAGTGAGGTCGGTATTGCTCAAACTCAATTGCCACTCGGGTACCAGCAGTTGCCCTTTTTGATGTTGCCATTGAATGACCGCTTGCATCTTGTCCAAAGGGATGCGCGGATCTTCCAGAATATGGTTGATCTGCAGCGCGCCTTTTTCAACAGACGCGTTGAAATTGCCACCTTCTGAGGTCATGTCGAAACTGATGTTGGCATTCTCAACCCCTGGCCAGTTTTCAGAAGAGGTGCCGGGTTTTCCGCCTTCAAAATAGAAATGATCAAACCGCCCGTTGGCCTTTTTTACTTGGTATGTTTTTTGTTCGCCCGCGTCTTTCTCGGTCCACTCGATGTGAAGCGGGTTGACCAAACCACTTACTTTATGTTCCAACAAGGTTTGGCGGGCAGGTGCAGGCAAGGGCAACTGGAGCGCAATGCTGCGAAGCGCTAGCAAATCTAATTTGTCGCCATGAAAACGGCCTTGAGCACTGGCGCCGTTTTCAGCTTCTAGGTATGAAAGGCTGACGTTGCCTCCAGGCCAACGCAAACCCTCTGCGGTGTCAAATCGCAAGCCCTCGGTAGAAAAATCAAAACCATGCGATGTGGGCTTGAACGACAACCGGCCTGCGATGCTCTTGAATGACAAGGTGTCTAATTCAGGGCTGAGTTGCGCTTTGGCGTTTTCTAGCACCAGATCGGCCGTAGCTTGTTGGAGAGTGCCATGGGTGATGTCTAGCCACATGCGCAGCGCGCCTTGGCCCTGCGTGGCGTTGACTTTCCAAGGCAGGTGGGGCCCAAGCTGTGACAGATTCACTTCGCCGAACTCTGCATGCAGTTGCCCCGTCCAATCTTTGACGCGTCCAGCGTGGGTTGACAAGAGTCCCCGGCGCAGATCACCCATCAGCACAAAACGATCGCCCCAACCCGACGGGGGTGTGGCGTCTAGCCGCCATTGGTGGTGGCGTGCAGAATTGCGCAAGATCCAAGAAACTTGGCTTAATTGAACCGCCGACTTGTCTCTGCTGAGTGGGTTGAATTCATCGGTCCACACCACGTTGCCGTTCTGCACCAGAATTTCTTTTTGTGAAAAAACCCAGTCAGCAGCAGCGGAGTCGGGCGAGTTGTCTTTCTTCAATGCCAGTCCCGCAACACGCCACTCGCCTTTTTCGGTTCTGCGGATATCCAAGGTGGGGGAGTCAATCACCAGCTGTTCGACGCCCAGGTTGAGAACCGATCGAACGCTGATGGCAAATATAACTTTTGGCAAAGTGAGTGCCCTTCGACCTTCGGGATCCAACAAACTGAGGTCATGGATTTCGAAAGTTGGCATCCAACCGGATGAAACCGCCAACAACTGGCCCATCTGAACGGGTACCCCGATGGCTTGCGTGGCTAAGTTTTCAAACTTGGGCCTGAAGTCTTCAATTCGGGGCACAATCCAAAAATGCAAAGCAGCCCAAGCCATGCCCAAAAGAAAACCCACAAGCAACAAAACCCACGCGGCAAAGCGCAAGGCAGTGCTGCAAATTTGGGCAAGGGAAGAAAACTTCAACATTCGAATGACTATACGGACATAAAGACCTAGGCAGGGAATTATGACCGCCACAAACCCATTTGAGACAGTTAAAGCCATGGATTCAAAACGGCCTTCGCCCTACTCAGAGGGCTCGCGTTTTTTTCAAAGGCTTCAAAGGCGCTACGCTGATCTGTTTGCCAGTTTGCCTCCAGGTGTTCCTCGAAGAGAGTTGTTAACGCAGGCGTACCAACAATTGCGCAGCCAAGGCCATGATGTGGGTTCGGCATTGCGCATCCTGCGCCAATGGACCCTGTCGCGCCTTCTCACTTTAGATTGTGAACAACAGGCGCCACTTGAAACGATTACGCTCTGTGTCACCCACTTGGCTGAAATTGCTCTGGATGAGGCCTGCCAACAGGCGTTCCGTGACTTGGATGCTCGGCATGGTGAGCCCTTATTGCCTTCGGGTCAAAGGGCCGAATTTTGGGTCGTCGGCATGGGCAAACTGGGCGCGCGCGAACTCAATGTTTCCAGTGACATCGACCTGATCTATGTGTACGACGAGGACGGCGAAACAGCTGGTAACGCACAGGGTGTGGGCAAAATATCCGTTCAAGAATATTTTAGCCGCGCCGTCAAGGCCATCTTTACATTGGTCGGCGAGGTGACCGAACATGGTTTTGTGTTTCGCATGGACTTGGCCCTTCGGCCCAACGGCAACTCGGGGCCAAGCGTTGTTTCCTTAGGCGCGTTGGAGGAGTATTTGTTGGTTCAGGGTCGCGAGTGGGAGCGATTTGCTTGGATGAAAGGCCGGGTCATTGCACCTAGAAGCGCCATTCAAAACGGCTCTGCTGCCAAGTTGCGCAGTGTGGTTTTGCCTTTTGTATACAGACGCTACTTGGACTACAACGTCTTTGAGTCCTTGCGAACCTTGCACCAACAAATTCGGGACCATGCTGCCAAGCGAAGTGCCGGACACCCAGAACGGGCCAACGATGTCAAACTTTCAAGAGGAGGCATCCGTGAAATTGAATTCACGGTTCAACTCTTGCAGGTGGTGCGTGGCGGGCAGTTTCCAGAATTGAGAACGCGCCCTACCTTAGATGCCCTTCAGCGTGTGGCCAAAGCGGGCCTCATGCCACTGGAAACCGCCAAGGCCTTGTCACAGGCTTATGAGTTTTTGCGCAAAGTTGAACACCGAATTCAATACTTAGACGATCAGCAAACACATGTGCTGCCCACGCAAGACGACGATTTGCAGTGGATAGCCAACACCATGGGTTATGCAGCGGGTAGGGATTTCCTCACCGAATTAGATGCGCATCGCGAAGTTGTGGCGCATGAATTTGACATTTTGTTAGGGGGCGATCGGCAATGCACGTCATGCCCGACCCACACGCCCCGCCAACGTCCCGAGCTAGAGGCCGTGCTCGACTTGTTTCAAGGGGAGGCACGAACACGCTTGGCGCATTGGCAAGACAGCCCCAAGCTTCAAAGTCTAAGGGATGATGCGCGAGCCCGCTTAATGCGACTTTTGCAGCGCACTGCGCAATGGCTCCAAGAAGGCCGCGTAGAAGAAGATTCTGTGGTGCGAATGGCCGACTGGATGGAGCCGTTGATGCGCCGAGAAAGTTATTTGGCCATGTTGCTCGAGCGCCCCGCTGTTCACGAGAGGTTGTTGCGCCTGCTGGGCGCTGCCAAATGGCCGGCCAGATACTTGGTTCAGCATCCTGGCGTTATTGATGAATTGGCCAACGGCGAGGTGTTGCTGCAACGCTTTGTTGCGCAAGATTTTGAAGCGGAGCTCCAAGCCCGCCGAGCGGCCTTTTCAAGAACCGATGAGGACGGCGAAGAGAACCTTCTCAACATATTGCGCCGCGCACACCATGCAGAGGTATTTAGAACATTGGCGCGAGACGTCGAGGGGCGACTGACCGTTGAGCAAGTGGCAGATGATTTGAGTGCGATGGCGGATGCCGTCTTGCGTGTCACAGCCCAATGGTGTTGGTCTTGTTTAAAAAGTCGGCACCGGGAAGTGCCCCAGTTTGGCATCGTTGCTTATGGCAAATTAGGCGGCAAGGAGCTGGGTTATGGCAGCGATTTAGACATTGTTTTTGTCTTTGAGGATGCCGATGAACGGGCCCAAGAGGTCTATGGCGCCTTTGTCAGAAAGCTCATCAATTGGTTCACGGTTAAAACCGCAGAAGGTGATTTGTTTGAAATTGATACGGCACTTCGACCAAACGGTGGCTCTGGTTTGTTGGTAACCACTTTCTCCGCTTACGAAGACTACCAACAACAAAGAGGCAGTAATACGGCATGGACCTGGGAGCATCAGGCCATGACGCGGGCGCGTTTTGTGATGGGCAGCGAGGCCATGCGCAGTCGGTTTAACGAGGTCAGACGCGCGGTCATTAGCGCGCCTCGAGAAGAAAGCTCGTTGCGAGACGAAATCGTGACCATGCGCAACCGGGTTCGAACCGCACACACCATCAAGCCCAAGCTCTTTGACGTCAAACACAGTCCTGGTGGCATGGTGGATGCAGAATTTGCGGTGCAGTATTTGGTCCTGATGCACGCTGGAGCGCACCCTGAAATGGCCGATAACGTGGGCAACATTGCACTCTTACAGCGCGCAGAAGAGGCCGGCTTGCTGCCGCATAGCCTTGGGGTCAGAGCGTCGGCCGCCTACCGTGAACTGCGTCGCGTGCAACACAAAGCCAGGTTGAACGAGGCACCAACACAAGTGCCGCAAGCCGAGTTGCAAATAGAAAGAGAAGCTATCTTGGCACTTTGGCACTCGGTTTTTCCGGAAACAGAGCAAAAACCCCTTGTGCGTGACAAGTGAATTGAATAGCAGTAAACTGTCTGGTCACAAAATGGAACGGGTAGTTCAATGCACAAATTCAAACTTTTCAAAACATGGGTGACAGTGTTTGGGCTGTTGTCCACGACATCAATTTGGGCGCAGTCGACCACGCCACCCGTTGTGCAGTCTGCGCCGGTGGCTGCTTGCCCCGTTTTGTTGAACCACACATTTCCAAGGCTCCAAGATGAGAAACCGCAGTCACTGTGCCAATACAGCGGCAAGGTCATTTTGGTGGTGAACACCGCAAGCTATTGTGGTTTTACGCCGCAATACAAGGGCCTAGAGGCCATTTACAGCCAATACAAAGACAAGGGCTTGGTTGTTTTGGGTTTTCCTTCGAACGACTTCGCACAAGAAAAAACAAACAACCAAGACATTGCTGATTTTTGCGAAAACACGTTTGGCGTGAAGTTTCCCATGTTCACTAAAACGTCCGTCACGGGCGATTCGGCGGTGCCCTTTTTCAAACAATTGGCTCAGGACCCTGGTCAAAGGCCCAAGTGGAACTTTTACAAATACTTGATCGGCCGAGACGGCAAGCTCGTTGACAGCTACAACAGCATGACCAGCCCAGAAAGCAAAAGCTTGGTGCAAGCCATTGAGAAGAGCCTCGCGCGAAAAACTTCCTGAGCTTGGCGCAAGCAGGCTATGCAGCACAAGCAGGTTCCCCCCAGAAAGATTTAATCTTGAAGTACAAAAAGATTGCCATTGTGGGTTCTGGCATATCGGGCTTGGGCCTTGCCCACAGCCTGAAAGGCCAAGCCGACATCACACTGTTTGAAGCAGGCGCTTACTTTGGCGGACATGCCAACACAGTAGACATCACCTTGCCGACCGCGCAAGGCATGGTGACGTACGGTGTCGATACAGGGTTTCTGGTTTTTAACGAAAGAACCTACCCCAACTTGATCAACCTGTTTGCTGAATTAGGCGTTGAGACTTCCTTGTCGGACATGTCCTTCTCAGTACAAGCACCCAAAGTCTGGGGCAATGAAGACTTGGAATGGAGTGGAAGCAACTTAGACACTGTGTTTGCGCAACGCCGCAATTTAGGGCGACCCCAGTTTCTCAAAATGTTGTATGACGTTTTGCGCTTCAACAAACTGTGTACGCGCATTGCCCAGCAACAAGCTGAAAGCGAAATGCGTCAGCCTCTTTCTGAATTCTTAAAACAACATCGGTTTAGCGAAGCATTTAAGAATTGGTATTTCTTACCCATGATGGGCTGCATCTGGAGTTGTCCAACAGACCAAATGTTGGCCTTTCCAGTGGCCACCATGATTCGCTTTTGTCACAACCACGGCCTGATTCAAGTCAGCAATCGGCCGCGTTGGTTCACTGTCACTGGGGGCTCACGCAACTACGTTGAAAAAATAGTGAGCTGCATCACCGACAAGCGCCTCAACACACCCGTGCAAATGATCGAGCGCGATGAAGAGGGCGTGCGCGTGATGACGCAAGGGATCGCAGAACGTTTTGATGAAGTGGTTGTGTGCACACACTCTGACCAAGCGCTGCGCCTGCTTAGAACACCCAGTCAAGAAGAGACGCAGTATTTATCGGCCATTCGTTATCAAGACAATGTGGCTGTCTTGCACACAGAAGAAAAAGTTTTGCCCAGCAGACGCAAAGCTTGGGCGGCATGGAATTATGTGCGAGCAGAAAATGACGAGCAAGAAAACAGCCGAGTGTGTTTGCACTATTTGTTGAATAAATTGCAGCCCTTGCCCTTTGAACAAGCCGTGGTCGTATCGCTCAACCCAACGGCGGCCATTGATCCTCAGAAAATCATTCAGACCATCCATTACGCGCACCCCGTATTTGACTTATCTGCCATTGACGCACAGCAGTACTTGCACCAAATACAGGGTCAACAACATACCTGGTATGCCGGTGCGTGGCTGGGCTATGGTTTCCACGAAGATGGTTTGAAATCGGGTTTATCGGTAGCCAGAGAAATTCTGAAAAGGATCCATGCATGACCACGGGGGGTGTGCTCATGGGTCATGGTCAAGTGCGGCACGTTCGCTTGCGGCCTACTCGGCATGCCTTTCATTACAGCGCCTATTTTTTAATGTTGCCGATGAGGCATTTGCAAGCCTTGTCTGCGGAACACCCATCACCAGGCACCTCAAACAGAACAGCGCTTTCAATCAACAAGCCAGGCATGCTGTCATTTTTTGATGCAGACCATGGCGATGGACGTCTGCCTGAAAAGGGCGGTGCATTGACCTGGATCGAAGAACTTTTGGCGGATGAAAACATCCATGACGCTAAGGGTGAGATTTGGCTTCAAACTTTTCCCAGGGTGTGGGGCTACACCTTCAAGCCGGTGAGCTTTTGGTATTGCCACCGGACGGACAACACTTTGGCAGCCATCTTGGCCGAAGTTCACAACACCTTTGGCGAACGCCATTGTTATTTGTTGCCTGAGCCAAAATTTGGTCGAACCGAACATGCCAAAAAAGTCTTTCACGTTTCGCCTTTTTGTGAGGTCGCCGGTCAATACGATTTTCGATTCATGCGATCACGTCAAGGCGAGTTTGAGCGCGTTGTTGCTCGGGTTGATCATGGTGATGAGAGTGGCCCTTTGATTCAAACCAGCATCAGCGGCGCTTTGGTGCCAGCCACGCGCGAAGAAATTCGACGTACTTTATGGCGCTATCCCCTTTTTACATTTGCCGTGATGTTTCGCATTCACTGGCATGCCCTGTTGCTGTGGTTTAAACGCGTACCCTTTTTCAGCAAACCAGAACCACCTTCTCAATTGGTTTCTCGTGCGCAAGCCACTTCAACGATCATTTCCAAAATCAGCTGATCATGAATACCAGTCCCTCTCACAGCACCCCATTTGAAATTCAATCCGCGCCAATGGCCGTGCGCAAAGTATTGCAATTGCTTGAAAAAATGGAGCACGGTACTTTGACGGTTCAGTTTCCCGACCGAAGCACCAAAGTATTTGGCAAGTCTGCCACCCTGCATGCCGCCATCAGCCTTCAAAACTGGAACGTATTTAGCGCAAGCTTGAAGTCTGGCGACATTGGTTTTGCTGAGACCTACATTGCCGGTGATTGGAGCACACCTTCACTGAGTGACTTGCTGCGCGTCATGATTCAAAACCGACGCGCAGTCGATGAGTTGATTTTTGGGACGTGGTGGGGCCGAATGGCCTACCGCATCAAGCACCTGCTCAATCGCAATCACAAGGCCAACAGCCGAAAAAACATTCACGCACATTACGACTTGGGCAATGCGTTTTACGAGCTTTGGCTTGACGGCACCATGAACTATTCGTCAGCCTTGTTTGAAGGCGATTTCAGCCAAAGCACGGGCGATGCTCAGCGCGCCAAGGTTCGCCGTGCATTGCGCATGACCGATGTGGGTGTGGGCTCAAGGGTGCTTGAAATTGGCTGTGGATGGGGTGCTTTGGCCGAAATGGCCACCGTTGATTTCGGTGCCAGCGTGAACGGCGTGACCTTGTCGACGGAGCAACTGGCATTTGCCAATGCGCGAATGAAGTGGAACGGCAAAGCTGATAAAACAGATTTGCGCTTGCAAGACTACCGTGACATCGATGACGGCCCTTACGACGCCATCTGCTCGATAGAAATGATAGAAGCCGTTGGCAAAGAGTTTTGGCCCACTTATTTTCAAACGGTGAGCCAACAATTGAAGCCTGGCGGCAAAGCCTGCATCCAAAGCATTGTGATTGACGATGCGTTGTTCGATCGCTATTTGAAATCGACAGACTTCATTCAGCAGTATATTTTTCCTGGCGGATGTTTACCAAGCCCCTCGGAGTTCAGGCGACAAGCTCGTGCAGTGGGTTTGGAGGTGATCGATGAGTTGAAATTCGGCCCCGACTATGCAGAAACTTTAAGGCGCTGGCGCCACGACTTCATGGCGCAAGAGGCGAAAGTTTTGAACTTGGGATTCGATACCAAGTTCTTGCGTTTGTGGGAGTTTTATTTGGCTTACTGCGAAGCTGCATTTGACGAAGCCAATACAGACGTGATCCAGTTCACCTTGCAGAAAAGGCACTGACGTGTCCATCTCTTTGCGTCAGCGTTTCTATTCATGGGGCATTGCGCTGGCAGCGTCTTTCTTGATGTTGAACCTTGCACATGCTTCGGCCGTTTTGTTACCGGGTGCCAAACCCTCCCCACAACAACGCCTAAGCATCTGGGGCTTTGACATCTATGACGCACGCCTTTGGGTGCGACCAGGCTTTTCATTGACAAACTATTCAGCACACGCTTTCGTGCTCGAGTTGTCTTATTTAAGAAGCCTAGAAGGTGCGGCCATTTCCAAAAGGTCTATCGAGGAAATGCGAAAAGTGGGCAGCTTCACGCGCGATCAAGAAAGCAATTGGCTGAAAGCCATGCTTGAGTTGTTTCCCAACGTTCAAAAAGGGGATCGCATTCAGGCCGTCTACACACCTAACGCAGGTGCTGAATTTCTTTACAACGACAAACCCATCGGCAGCATTCAAGACCCTTTGTTTGCGCAACTGTTTTTCGGTATTTGGCTACACGAGTCAACTGCGGCGCCTGCTATTCGACAAGCTTGGATGAAGGGTTTATGAGCGCGTTGAGAGCCATCACTCACCCGCAAAGCATGGGCTACGGCTTATTGGCATTGCCGCTCGCTTTTGTAGCACTGCCGATGTACGTCAATTTGCCGCACTTCTATGCCACGCAATTTGCGGTGCCACTGACAAGCTTGGGCGCGGTGTTGTTGTTCAGCCGCTTGATCGATGCCGTTGTAGACCCTTTGCTGGGGCGTCTGAGCGATGCTTTGTACACACGCTCTTCCTTTAGCGTCTTGGGTATGGCATTGGCATACGCTTTGGGCTTGGTGCTTGCGTTTGCCGCACTCTTTTTTCCACCTGCTTTCTCAGATCCTTTTTCCTATGTCATTTGGGTTGGTGTTTGGATCACGCTTTGTCACCTCACCTACAGTGGCTTAAGCATTCTTCATCAAGCTTGGGCTTCGAGGCTGGGTGGTGGCACAAGCCAGCAAAGTCGCGTTGTTGCCTGGCGAGAAGGGGCAGGCTTGCTGGGCGTTGTCATCGCATCGGCCATGCCCGTCATGGCGGGTTGGCTGTCAACCACAGTTTTCTTGGGTTTGATGCTGATGTTGGGCCTCATTGTCTGGTTTCGTGTTCTGCGTCATATGGCCATTGAAAACGACAGCCATACTGGAAATGCGGACAAAGACAGCTATTTGCCATTGAAGCAAATCAGTTTTCGAAAACTGCTTGGTGTTTTCTTGTTGAACGGTATTGCCAGTGCAGTGCCTGCTGGCTTGGTCATGTTTTTTATTGAAGATCAAATTCAGGCATCTGCTGCCATGTCACCTTTGTTTTTGGGTGTCTACTTTTTATCAGGTGCACTTTCCTTGCCCTTGTGGCTGAGGCTTGTGCGTGCTCAAGGTCTCGCCAAGGCTTGGTTTGTTGGAATGATTTTGGCCATTCTGAGTTTTGGCAGTGTTGGGTTTTTAGGGCCTGGTGATGAACTGGCTTTTCTGGCGGTATGCCTCGCCTCGGGCATTGCTTTGGGTGCAGACCTTGTGGCGCCTGCCGCCTTGTTGAACCGAGTGATTGACAAATTGGGGCACAGAGGTCGTGCAGAAGGACTTTATTTGGGCTGGTGGAATCTGGCCAGCAAATTGAACTTGGCTTTGGCGGCGGGCTTGTGCTTGCCCTTGCTTTCTTATTGGGGTTACACGCCGGGTACTCAAACAGAACAGGGTTTGAGAGCCTTGTCTTTGGCATATGGCGTATTGCCTTGTGCGCTAAAACTCTTGGCCTTGGCGGTGTTGTTTGTGTTTTGGATTCAACCGTCGGCGCAGCAGCCGGCACTTAGGAGTGATTGATGAACAGACGTCTATGGCTACAAAATATGACACAAGGCTTGAGTGCGCCATTTCTAGCAAGGGCAAGCACATTTGGCTTAGCGACGACCAGCGCGCTGGCTTTGTCTGCTTGTGCGGGTCCTCAAATTTCTGACTATGCAGCACAAACACCCTTGTTAGATTTGCGAACCTATTTCAACGGCACGGTGGACGCATGGGGCCTGTTCACCGATCGAAGCGGCCGGGTGGTTAAACGATTCACGGTGGTCATGGATTGCAAATGGCAAGGCGACGAAGGTGTGTTGGATGAAGCTTTTACCTATTCAGATGGTACAAAACAACGCAGAATTTGGCGTTTGAAAGCCTTGCCAAATGGGCAATACGAGGGCCGTGCAGACGATGTGGTCGGCATGGCCTCAGGCCAAACCAAAGGCAATGCTTTTCAATGGCAATACACCTTGGCCTTGCCTGTTGACGGTTCTGTATGGCATGTTCAATTTGACGATTGGATGTACTTGATGGACGACCGGGTGATGTTGAACAAAGCAGTCATGAGCAAGTTGGGCGTGACTTTGGGCGAGGTGACCTTGTCGTTCACTCGGCGAGAGCCCGTTACAGCCGGAGGCAAGTCATGAGCCTTCAGGCCGCTAAGCTGGCACCGCCAGTCGACAACACGCCTGCGTCACTGGCACCCATTAAACGACGATGGGGCGCGCCACTGAATCAGCCTATTCAAACTTGGCAAGGTCGCCGAGTTTGGCTGGTCGGTGCATCCAGCGGTATTGGTTTGGCTTGTGCCAAAGCATTGCACGCTGCCGGTGCGAAGGTGATTGTTTCGGCTCGCGACGTGGGCGCCTTGTCTGAGTGGGCCGAAACTTGCAAGAAAGAAGGCTTGCCCGTCGAGTTAATGTCATTGGACGTGACCGATGCCTTACAAGTGAAATATGTGGCGCGCCAAGTGGCCGCAGGCGGCCCTTTGGATTTCTTGCTGTATTGCGCTGGACACTACCGCGCACAGCGCGCCACCGAATTTGATTTGAAGGACATGCTGAGACACCAGGATGTGAATTACAACGGTTTGCTGCGTGTACTCGATGCGGTGTTGCCTATGTTCTTGCAGCAAAGATCTGGGCACATCAGTTTGGTCAGCAGTGTCGCCGGTTGGAGGGGGTTGCCCAACGGTCTGGCCTATGGCCCGACCAAGGCCGCCATGACGCATCTTGCAGAAACTCTTTACATGGACCTTCAAGACCAAGGAATTGGCGTCAGTGTGATCAACCCAGGTTTTGTAGCGACGCCCTTGACGGCCCAAAACAATTTTCAAATGCCCGCACTCATGTCGCCGGAAGAGGCTGCCAAAGCCATGTTGGCAGGTTGGTCTGAGGGATTGTTTGACATTCATTTTCCCAAGCGATTTACAGCATGGTTGAAACTGATGCGACTGTTGCCTTACCGCGCTTACTTTGCGGTGGTCAGGCGATTTACCGGACTTTGACCATGAACCAGCGCGAGACAATTGCTCAAATCGCTCAATTCTTTGAAACCCTCACGCCCCAAAGTGTGGCGCAACTGAAAAATTTTTACAGTCCAACGGCGCAGTTCAAAGACCCATTTAACCAGGTGCAGGGCACGGAAGCCATTGAGCAAATTTTTCTGCACATGTACGAGTCCCTCGAGAACCCTCGCTTTGTCATCACAGCGCAGGTGGTGGATGGGCATCAAGCATTTTTAACCTGGGACTTTAAATTTCGGTTCAAACGATTTGACACCAGCACCGAGCAAGTGGTTCTGGGCACCACGCATTTGGTGCTGGATGACCAAATGAAAATCAGCTTGCATCGAGATTATTGGGATGCTGCCGAAGAGCTTTATGAAAAGTTGCCTTGGGTCGGCGCTTTGATGCGCTGGCTTAAAAAGCGCGCCAACTCATAATTGCCAATTACTTTGGCAGGCTGTCAATGAAGCTTTGACGCTGCAGGAGTTTCTCGTGCAATTTGTCAAGGTTGGGGTGTGCGCTTCGCCATTGAATATGGGGGAAACGGAAGTCTAAGTATCCCAGCGCACAACCGACCGCAATGTCAGACAAGCTCAGGTGAGCACCAGAGCAATAGGGCTTTTCGGCCAAGCCCTGAGACATCGCACGAAGGGCTTCTGATATTTTGTGAAGTTGGCGATCAATCCAGGCTTGGCTGCGCTGCTCGGGCGGGCGATGTGGCCAAACGGCTTCCATGCGCGCCAACAAGGCAGCATCAAGCAGGCCGTCAGACAATGCTTCCCAAGTTTTCACTTCGGCACGCTCGCGGCCATTGGTTGGAATCAACTTGCCAACAGGAGAGAGGGTGTCCAGGTACTCTACGATGACGCGAGAATCAAAAAGTGCTTCACCGCCCTCTAAGACCAAACAAGGTACTTTACCCAAGGGGTTAGAAGCATGGATGGTGGTATTGGCTGACCAAACGTCTTCGGCCACCATGCGGTAGTCCAACTTTTTCTCTGCCATCACGATGCAGACTTTGCGGACATAGGGGCTGGTAGGTGAACCGATCAGTTTCATGGTTTGTTCTTGTGGAAAATTGTCAAAAAGCGGGCATCAGAGTGGAGCATTCTAGAGGAATCCAAAGCGTGTTCCTTTGAGCGGGCTAGAACTTACAATGTGGGCATGACTTCTTCTGCCATTTCCGCCCTTTCACCGTTGGACGGTCGTTACGCCAACAAACTCAATGCCTTGCGGCCGCTCATGAGCGAGCAAGGTTATATGCACCGGCGTGTCCAGGTGGAGATGGCATGGTTCATCGCCTTGTCGGATGCCGGTTTTGAGGAGTTCAAGCCCTTGTCTTTGGGTGCTAGACGCTATCTAACGGGCTTGGTGACGCAGTTTTCAGAGCAAGATGCACTGGCCATCAAAGAGATTGAGAAAACAACTAACCACGATGTGAAGGCCGTCGAGTATTGGATCAAATCCAAATTCAAAGACCGTCCCGAGTTAGAGCAAGCTTCGGAGTTTGTGCATTTTGCGTGCACCAGCGAAGACATCAACAACACCAGCCACGCCCTTCAACTGAAAGGCGCCCGACAGAAGGTCATCTTGCCCGCGCTGGACGATGTGATTGAACAACTGCGAAGCATGGCGCATGCCTATGCCGCAGTGCCTATGTTGAGTCGAACGCATGGCCAAACTGCCAGCCCCACAACCGTTGGCAAAGAGTTTGCCAATGTGGTGGTGCGATTGCGTCACACCCGCGAGAAAATTGCGGGCGTGTCACTCAAAGCCAAGATGAATGGCGCAGTTGGCAACTACAACGCGCACCTTTCGGCTTGGCCGCATTTTGATTGGGAAGCCTTTTCGAAAGCTGTCGTTGAAATGCCAGAGTCAACAGAGGCCGGCGCTTCAGCAGAACACTGGGGTTTGGGTTTGTCTTTTCAGCCCTACAGCATTCAAATTGAGCCGCACGATTACATGGCCGAGTTGTTTGATGCGGTGGCTCGCACCAACACCATCTTGATTGATTTGTCACGCGACATTTGGGGTTATGTGAGCTTGGGTTATTTCAAGCAGCGCTTGAAAGCTGGCGAGATTGGCTCGTCTACCATGCCCCACAAGGTCAACCCTATTGACTTTGAAAATGCAGAAGGCAACCTCGGCTTAGCCAATGCGGTGCTCAAGCACTTGTCAGAAAAATTGCCCGTCAGCCGTTGGCAGCGAGACCTCACAGACTCTACTGTTTTGCGCAACATGGGTGTGGCGCTGGGCTATACCGCCTTGGCCTATTCGTCACTCATGACGGGCTTGAAGAAGCTAGAGTTAAACGAAGAAGCACTTGCTCAAGATTTGGACGCATCTTGGGAGGTTTTGGCCGAGCCCATTCAAACCGTCATGCGTCGCTATGGTGTTCAGGGAGCCTACGAAAAACTGAAAGAAGTGACGCGCGGAAAAACCGTCTCTGCGGAAGCATTGCACGGCCTCATTCGCGAACTTAATATTCCGCAAACCGAAAAAGATCGGCTCTTGGCCATGACGCCTGCAAGCTACATTGGCAAAGCCATTGAGCTGGCCCAACGCGTTTAAACAGGCCTCATCGAGCTCACCCACAATGGCCCTCAAGTCCACGATCTACAAAGTCAATCTTTCCATTGCCGACATTGACCACAGCTATTACGCAGACCATGCCCTGACCTTGGCACGGCACCCCAGCGAAACCGACGAACGCATGATGATTCGTTTGTTGGCCTTGGCACTCAATGCTTATCAATTACAAGCCAACCTCAATGGCGATGGTGTTTTGGCATTTGGCGCTGGCTTGTCCGATCCCGATGACCCCGATTTGTCTTTGAGAGACTTCACAGGGCTAACACGCCTGTGGGTGGAGGTCGGTCAACCAGAAGACAAGCCCTTGAACAAAGCTTGCCAAAAAGCCGATGCGGTCATGGTTTATTGCTTTAACCATGCTGCCGAAGTTTGGTGGCGCGGCATTGAAAACAAGCTCACCCGCATGGACAAACTTCAGGTGTGGCGTGTCCCCACAGAGGCCAGTCAAGCGCTTGCCAAATTGGCGGAGCGCAGCATGCAATTGCAAGCAACAGTTCAAGAAGGTGCGCTTACTTTGAGCAACTCAAAAGAAAGCGTGCACCTTGAAGTGTTGCGCTGGAAGTAAGTCAGTTAGAAAAGCCCAGCGGCACTTGTGCATCGGCTGCGGCCCGGGCCAAGCTCCTGTCTTCGGCGGCGCGCTCTGCATAGCGATTGAATCGCCACGAAGTGCCATTGACCGTGATGCGCCGCCAGACGCCTCTCTTCTCACCTGGGCTCATTTCGGTCCACAGCTGAACTTCTTCAAAACTGCGGCCACAGCCTTTGCACTCAGGATCGCCCTGGAAGGTTGAGCAGATGGCAATACAGGGCGTATCGGGCGTACTGGCGTACCAAGCTTGCCAAGCTTCTGCGGCCGCTAAAGGCAACGAGAACTCGTCAGCCGAATCTTCTTTGTAAAAAACCATCAAGGCATACACCTCTGCGAGTGCCCTTAACTCTCGGGGCAAGGTCACGCCATCTGGGGATGGATTTTTTTCGCGCCAATAGTTGATGGCCGCTTCGACGTCAGTAATGTGAATGCCTGCCATAGTTACTTTGAAGGGGGATCGCGATCATAGCGGTTTGTGAAAGGCGTTTTTCTCAAAGTGATGCTGCAAGCACTTGAAAGCGCGAACATGATATTGCGACATTATGATTTGTCCATGAGTACCCATTTGGTATTCATAAGCAAAATTTATATGTACGCAAACACTCAATACTCAGTCACTCACTACTCGGAACTGGACCCCATCATTTTTTGGCGCGCCGGCAACTTTTCATCATTGGAAGGGCCACATTTTTTCATCTGGAGCTTGTTAGAGCTTGGCTTGACCTCTCAAGCTCAACTCAACTTCCAAGCACTTTCTGTCAAAGAAGTGTTCACTGAAGGGGTTCAAACAAGCGAAGGTATTTTGCAAGTCCTTACCCATCCGGATGTGCTCCTTAGTTTGGTAGGGGTCGTGGCGCCGTCAAATGATTTAAGCCAAGAATATTTTCAATGAATCAAGGAAAAACAAAATGCAAGAATGCAATATCGAGTTCACCCGCCAAGTTCAAGGTGGTGGATTTTGGGACTTTTTGAAATTTGACTCTGGCACCTCCAATGGCGCGAGAGAAGACGGCAATGCATTGGGCGCAGGTTGCGGCACTGTCAAAAGTGACGCTTTCGTGCCCGACATGCTGTTTGGCATCGATGTGTCGCAAGCTTGCTTTCAACATGACCAGAGTTACTCAACCTGTGGTTTTAGCCGAGCCACGGCCGATAACAACCTGGCCAACAACATCCTGAACGATTGCAACGTTCAGGGTGGCAACGCCTTAACCTGCAGCGTCATAGCTGGTATTTACAGTGTCAGCGTTTCTTTGTTTGGTGCAAGTGCCTTTAAAGAAGCTCAGGCGCAAAGTTGCTATTGATTCAGCGCATCCACAGAGCACAAGAAGTGAATCTCTTACACATTCGACGAAGACTGATTGGGACCTGTGTTTTAGGGCTTGGCTTCTTGTGTTCTTCTGGATGTAGCACCGAGTATTTTGTAGACAAAGGTCATGTTGATTGGGTCAGCGGCATTTCATTTGAAATCAAGCCGCCGTATTTGAATGAAAAGAAAGCATTTAAATTAAGAGGCGAAAGTTTAAGCCCATGGCAACTTCAACAAATTTCTGAGGCAATGCCTTTCATTGCAGCCTTCACACATGCACAGCTTGGCAATGCTGTTTCACCTGACGTAGCGCTCACCCTCAATTTCAAAGGCAGAAAAATTCGGGAACTTCACAACTTAAACAAAGAGACTTTCCTCGCTGTCAAAACAATTCAAAATTGGCAAATCACAGAACAGCATATCCAGTTCACTACTGATTATTTCTACTCGGGGCCAGACGCTCATTTTGTGTACGTCAGAGACAACTATATTTTCAGCCGTCAAAACCAAAAGTGGGTTTTTGAAAAACATGCCACTGCTGAATCAGAGGGGGTTTTAGTTTGTCAAAAAACCCCCAAAGCTTGGCTTGTTTGTGCGCCCATCAAGTAAGCAAATTAAAACGGGCTTTCATGAACTTCCAGACCGTTATCGGCTTAGCGCTCTTGTCGCTCTAAAAGTTGCTCTCGCAAAATGCCTTGTGCAAATCGCAGACGCGCATCGACGATAGACGCCTCGATGTGATCGCCCATTTGTGCCGGTCCCTTTTTAGAAGCATCTTGAGCTGCCCTGAAGCGGTCAACCGCCGCAGCAAAATCCATGCGTGCAATCTGGACTTCTCCTTCAGCTCGCAACGAAGCCAATGGCCGGCCCTGAGCGACCAATGCACTGGCCAATACCTGCCATGCTTGGGCATCATCAGGTGATTTCAAAACCAAAACTTGGAGTGCACTGACGCTGCTTGCCAGCAGTTGAGCGTTCTCTAAAGAAGGTGATGAAGTTTGAAGGCGAGCACTGGCTTGAGCCAAGGTCACGAGCTCAGGCCGGAGCCACTGACTGCTTGCCTGTTGGGTGGTGGCGCTCAAAGCCCGCACCGCACCGCGCATATCATCTTCTTTGAAGGCAAGTTCGGATTCGAACAAACGAATCAAACGCTGCGCAGCCGGTTGATCACCTGCTGCTTCTCGCATTCGCGGTATCAACGCACGGCCTTTGTTCATATCCCGCAGCTGTACCCAAGAAAAAGCAGCGCCATACAAAATACCCATGCGTTTTGAGGCGCTAAGTTTGTCGACGTTGGCGTCTGTTGCCTCATTGGCCCATGCTCGAAGCGCATCGACCCCAGGTTGTGCTAAAACGCGAGCCCTGGCAGACATGATGGCTTGAATCAGATCGCTTTCCAAGTTAACGGGACGTGGCGTTTCCAGTTGTTGCCGCGACTGCATGTCTGCCATGCGTTCGCTGCTGAGGGGATGGCTTCGAAGGTAGGGAAAAGAGCCGTTGTCGTTCAAGCCAGCAGCTTGTTGCAACTTGCCAAACATCGTGACAAAGCCTTGAGTGTCAAAGCCAGCTTCAGACATCACGCCATAGCCAATGCGATCAGCTTCACGCTCCATGTCGCGTGAAAAGTTCAATTGAGACTGAGCGGCCATTGCCTGACCGCCAACGATCATTGCCTGCGCGCCTTGAGCACTTTTGCTCGCTGCCAGCATGCCCAAGACCATGGCGCCAATGAGCCAGGGGGTCATACGCGCTTGATCGCCCATGGATCGAGAAATGTGTCTTTGTGTGACGTGGCTCAGTTCATGGGCCATGACAGAAGCCAACTCATCCCGCGTGCTCACTACGCCTATGAGCCCTAAGTGAATGCCTAGGTAGCCTCCCGGTAATGCAAATGCATTCACTGATCGGTCGCGACCTATTAAAATCCTCCAAGCAAACCGCTCTTTTAAATCAGGCGACAACTCGCCTCGCACTTGCGCGCCTTTGACCAGTGGCTGCCAGATATTTTGTAAATATTCATCTAGGACAGGGTCTTCAAGGTAGTCTGGATCTCGAAAAAGCTCTCGCGCAATTCGATCACCCAGCTTGCGTTCTGCGCTTAAAGTGATGTCAGCCCCATCTCCCAATGCGGGAAGTAAGCCTGTACTCGCAGACGCAGGTAACTGTGACCACACAGGCGTGATCCAAAGAGCGACAGCCAACAGGACCATCAGCGGTTTAGATTTTGGCGATGCAAGTTTCAAAGTAAATAGACCGACGTCGATGGGGTATTCGAAACCCGTATCATGCTTGAACTTCGTCAACCGTTTGTAAATGGTTTTTACCAATTCTCCAGCCAATTGCCATGTCTCATTCTTTGCCAAATTCAACATTTCCCCTGACGCATTTTGACGCACAGGGCCAAGCGCACATGGTAGATGTAAGTGCTAAAGCCTCGACACACCGTGTGGCGGTCGCCACAGGGCGCATTCAAATGCTGCCTGCTACCTTGGCTTTGGTGCAAGCCGGCACAGCCAAAAAGGGCGATGTACTAGGCATTGCAAGAATTGCTGGCATTCAGGGCGCTAAACGAACTTCTGACTTGATTCCGTTATGCCACCCTCTGGCTTTAACCCGAGTTGCCGTTGACTTTGAAGTTTTGTCAGAAGCAAGTACGCCGACCATCGTCTGTCAAGCAACTGCAGAGACGGTCGGCCCAACAGGCGTAGAAATGGAAGCCCTGACTGCTGTGCAAGTGGCCTTGCTGACTATTTATGACATGTGCAAAGCCGCCGACCGCGGCATGACCATCACCGATGTTCGCTTGCTCAAAAAACAAGGAGGAAAATCCGGAAGTTGGGAAGCAGACTAGTGAATGCTTTTCAATTCCTATCAGGAAACACCTCGCTGTAGCTTGGCTTTTTATTCCACAAAAGGCTCAATGCCAATCGGCCGAAGCACCGCATCAGCAGGTGGCGTGCTTAAGAATTTGGTCAGTGCCCTTGCGGCTTCTGCGTGCTGAGACTGGGGGTTCACGCCCGCGGCAAAACCAATCCAGGTTTGCAGCTCTTTGGGAATGAGTCCCAACATGTCGACGCCCGGAACGCCATAGATTCGAGAGGCCACCACCACCACCATGTCAACGGTGCCAGTGGCCACGACTTCCACGTTGTACTCACCTGGCATGGGGCGCAATTTTGGCTTCATTTCAGCACCAATGCCCATGCGGTCTAACAAATTAACAAAGTAAATGCCACTGGCACCGTCGCCAGGGTAGGCAACAGAATTGATGCTCAGCATGGTTTTCTTGAAGCCTTCGGGGGTGGAGATGTCGGGTTTGGGTGCGCCCGCTTTGATGGCAGCGCCCAAGCCAATTCGCCCAATCACCGCTCGAGAATTGGCGGCCACTTTGCCCTGTTTGATGAGCTCATCGAGCACGGGTGGATTGAGCACGGTGACGTCAAAATACTCACCCGCTTCAATTTTCTTTTTGACGTCGGGATTGACAAAAAATTCTACGGTGACTTTGTGACCGGTCGCTTGCTCAAACTGTTTGGTTAGAGCAATGACGGCGGGGCGAGAGCCGTTGCCACTGAGAACTTTCAATTCAACGGCCTGAGCCGCATTGAGCAAAAAGCTCAAACCAATGAGAAGGGTTTTTGCAAACCATTGGGCGTTTTTCAAAGCGGTCTCCAGATTTACTTTGGAGCGAAGTATAGAAGCGCCAACAACATAGGGGGTGCTAGTTTTACTCACGCACCCTTGCAGCCACTGGGCAGGTATTTCACTGCCAATGGGTTGGTGCTAGCAGGGCCACAACGCCATGTGCCAATGGGCTTACCGCCATCTGTGGTGCCAACGAGTGCGGTTGTGCCCGATTGAATAGGCGTAAGTGAAAGCGCGTTGGTTTTGTCATCGGTGTTGCCGCGAAGTGTGTCGGGATTGCCAACGACGGTAATGACACCATTGGCGTCTACAGTCATGCTGCTCACGTATTTGGAAACTTGTGTGGCACAGGCGGTTGGCAGGGCCGCGCTGATATCGACTTGAGACGTTGAACTTACTAGCTCCGTGACGGCTGTTTTGCATTGGGTTGCCGCCAACATCATTTCAGAGACTTTAGCGCGAACAGCGTAGTCTTGGTAAGCGGGGAGTGCCAAGGAACCTAAGACCCCAATAATGGCAATCACCACCATGAGCTCGATCAGGGTGAAGCCACGAAAATAATTGGAGCGAATGCGAGTCATGGTGTTCCTTGGTAAAAATTAATTTTACTTGGCCAAGTTGCTTAAAGCCATGAAAAAGCCGACCACAAGGGGTCGGCTTGATGGCAAATGCTTGCAGACAATCAGGTGTTTGTATCTGACTTTTCATCGCCTGAGTGTTTGGCTTGGAAGTATTTTCCAATCGCCAAGACAGCCAATGCACCGGCCGTTGCGGCGGCGTAATGGAACCAAGGGTTGGCTTCTGTGAAATCGCGAAGCACCACATCACTGGCAATGGTTTCACCACCGACCCAACCAATGAGGCAAGCACCAAAGGTCACGACAATCGGGAAGCGTGTCATGAGTTTGATCATGATGGCGCTGCCAAAAATCACCATCGGAATACTGATGGCCAGGCCCAAGATGAGCAAGGTCATGTTGCCTTTGGCTGCAGCTGCAACGGCAATCACGTTGTCTAAGCTCATGACCAAGTCGGCAATCAGAATGGTTCTAATCGCGACCATCAAGCTGGCTTTTTCTACATCGCCCTCTTCTTCGTCGCCATCTTCGCTTAAGAGTTGAGCGCCGATGTACAGGAGCAAGATGCCACCAATGATTTGCAAGTAAGACAATTCAAGAAGCGCAGCGGCGACAACCGTCAAGGCGATTCGAAGCACAACGGCCGCGCCCGAACCGAACATGATGGCTTGACGTTGTTGGTGCTCTGGCAATGAACGTGCAGCCAAAGCAATGACCACGGCGTTGTCGCCAGACAAGATGATGTTGATCCAGATGATCTTCATCAAGCCGATCCAGAAGTCGGCATTTTGTATCATTTCCATGTCAGTCCCTTTGCATTTTTAGTAGGAATAAGAACTGGCCTCAGTGAGGCCAGTTCTGTTATCGGGAATTGAATTTTAACGGCCCGACTGGGCCGTGGGATGCGTATAAGTGCTTATAGCAATTACAGCATGGCCTTCAACAAACGGCCCATTTCGGAAGGATTGCGGGTAATTTTGAAGCCGCATTCTTCCATGATGGCCAATTTGGCATCGGCTGTGTCAGCGCCGCCAGAGATCAAGGCACCGGCGTGGCCCATGCGCTTTCCTGCAGGTGCTGTGACGCCAGCGATAAAGCCCACGATCGGCTTTTTCATGTTGTCTTTGCACCAGCGAGCTGCTTCGGCTTCGTCAGGACCGCCAATTTCACCGATCATGATCACGGCATCGGTGTCGGGATCGTCGTTGAAAGCGCGCATCACGTCGATGTGCTTCAAACCGTTGATGGGGTCGCCACCAATACCGACCGCAGAAGACTGGCCCAGACCGATTTCGGTCAATTGCGCCACGGCTTCATAAGTCAAGGTGCCTGAACGAGACACCACGCCAATGCGGCCTTTGCGGTGAATGTGACCGGGCATGATGCCGATCTTGATTTCGTCAGGGGTGATCAAACCTGGGCAGTTAGGGCCCAGGAGCAAAGTTTTCTTGCCGCCGGCCGCTTCTTTGGCGCGCATGCGATTGCGCACTTCGAGCATGTCACGGACAGGAATGCCTTCGGTAATGCAGATGGCCAAGTCGAGGTCGGCTTCAACGGCTTCCCAGATGGCGGCAGCTGCGCCTGCTGGGGGCACGTAAATCACAGAAACCGTAGCGCCTGTATCGGATGCCGCTTCTTTGACAGAGGCGTAAATGGGGATGTTGAAGATGGACTCGCCCGCTTTTTTGGGGTTCACACCTGCAACGAAGCAGTTTTTACCGTTGG
>Ga0114979_10000115_pt1 | contig 49113 bp, 33 predicted proteins | sample S_140625_EF_Meta_FD_87315 | JGI IMG/M metagenome (GOLD analysis project Ga0114979, IMG submission 87315) | Freshwater microbial communities from Lake Simoncouche, Canada to study carbon cycling - S_140625_EF_MetaG | ecosystem: Environmental > Aquatic > Freshwater > Lake | place: Lake...
ACCTTCGGGCGACGCGGCGAAGTCCTTGAAACGAGTTTTGCCCAGGACCAGATCGCGGATGACCAGAAGGGTCCAACGGTCACCGAAAACATCCAGCGCACAGGCCACCGGACACGGCGAACGCCGCTCGTTAGGCGGCGGTTTATCGGTAACACGTTTGGCCATGACGACAGTGTGTCTAAATATTCACTTGCATTCAACAAGTAATTTTACTTTCAAAAAGAAAGTATGTTTAAACCATCTAACTCCGTCGCCACTCTGCCACGTCTGGCTCCGCCCGGAGCCGGACTGCCGAAAATCGAGTTGCTCTTCGCCCGGCTGATTTTCCAATTTGGCCGACGAACTACCTCTCCGGCGGCGGCGCAAGCCGCCCTCGGGCAGGAGCATGACGCGATCCTCGCCCTCGCGAGCAGCCGCGACGCCGCGACTGGATCGAAGCGAGTGCTCATCCGCCGCCTGCCCGGACTCGAGGATAGCAGCCGCCACTGGTCAGTGTTCATGACCCTGGACCACCTGCGCATCGTCAACGACTCTATCTCCGGGGTCGTCTCCGATTTGCTCGCGGGGCGGGTGCCGCCCGGCGCGGCCAGCACCGCCGCCGTGAAACCCTCGGCAGACGTCAGCGCCGAGGTGATCGGGGCCTTCACCGCCTCGTGCCGCCGGCTCGAAGGGATCGTCACTGCCGCGCCCGCCGCCGCGCTCGCGACGCCGCTACGCTACGCGCACCCGTGGTTCGGCCCGCTCGACGCTGCCGGTTGGTTTTTTATGGCGGGCTTCCACCTTCGGCTGCACCGCAAGCAGGTGGAACTTATCCTCGCGGCCGTGTAAGGCCGGGCGGCGCGCGGAAGCGTTCCACGATGAATTCGACGGGCCGATTGTCGCTCCGCCTCCCGGCGCTCGCGGCCGTGTTCATGGTCTCGCTGGACGCCACGGTGGTGGTGGCGGCCTTTCCCGCGCTGCGCGGCAATTTCGCGGCCGCCACGCCGGCCGAGCTGTCGTGGGTCTTGAACGGCTACACCATTGTTTACGCGGCATTGCTGGTTCCGGCGGGACAATTGGCGAAACAACACGGGACGCCGCTGGATTGTGGAGCGCGGTGGCCCTGGGCAGCACCGGACTGACGGCGCGCTTTGGTTTGCGCCATCTGCTGGTGGCGGGCGGGGTTGCCATCGGCCTGCTTCTGCCCGCGTTGACCGGGGCCGCTCTCGCCGGGCTCAAGCCGGCGCGCCAGTCGGAGGGCAACGCGGTAAACAACGCCCCGCGCCAGCACGACGACGCGCTGGGCGTAGCCCTGATGCTCTCGCTCGCGGGCAAACCGGGCGCAGAGGTGGAGGGTTTTCACGTGGTCTACGCGCTCCTCGCGGGCGCGGGATTGGTGATCGCCGTGCTTGCGACTTCCGAATCACCGAGCAACCCGACCGGGCGTTCGTTGAGCGAACCCGCCGGGCTGCGTCACGCGACGGGGGCGGCGGGTTTCGCCGGCACGAGGCCGCCGGTGCCAACAACGTGGAAGGTCGCGTCGGCCGGCAGGATGGTCCGCTCGCAGAAGTCGCCGAATGTCTCGCCGGCGCCGCGCTCAAGGGCGTAGCGCTTGATCACGGGTGAGAGGAGCTTCACCGCATCATCGATCGTGATGCTCGGGGAAACGAGGCGGTTGAGGCGACTGCCGTTGTAGGCAGCGCCGAGGTAGAGGGCGTATTTGCCGGGTGCCTTGCCCACGAAGCCGATCTCGGCGAGGTAGGGCCGGGCGCAGCCGTTGGGGCAGCCGGTCACGCGCAGGCTGATGGCATCGTCGCGCAGGCCGGCCTCGTCGAGGACGAGTTCGAATTTCTTAAGGATATCGGGCAACGCGCGCTCGCTCTCGGCGAGGGCCAGTCCGCAGGTGGGCAGAGCCACGCAAGACAATGCGTTAAGACGCAGACGAGACTGAGTGTTTTCTTTATCGAGACCGTGCTTGGCGAGGATGGCCTCAATGACGGGCTTCTGAGCGGTGGTGAGGCCGGAAATGGTGACGTTTTGCGAGGGGGTAAGACGGAAATCCGCAGTCGTGCCGTCGAGCGCGACCGCGACTTCGCGAAGGGCGGCTTTCATCGGCCAGCCGGCGCGATCCACGATGCGACCGGAGAGGAGATGCAAACCGTAGAACCAGGTGCCGTCGGCGTTTTGGTGCCAGCCGTGCTGATCCTGGATGGTGGTGAACACGGCGGCCTTGGCGGGCGCGAAAACAACACCGCTGCGCTTTTCGACCTCGGCCTTGAACCACTCGATGCCGCGGTCGGCGATGGTGTATTTGAGGCGGGCGTGCTTGCGGTTGGTGCGGTCGCCGTGGTCGCGCTGAGTAGTGAGGACGGCGTCGCCGACCTTGTTGACGTTTTCGCGGGTGATGAAGCCAAGGGTATCGGCGAGACGTGGGAAGGTATCCTCGTTGCCGTGGCTCATCCCGAGGCCGCCGCCGACTGTCACGTTGTAGCCAAGCAGAGCGCCGTTTTCGATCACCGCGATGTAGCCAAGATCCTGCGAATACACGTCCACGTCGTTGGACGGCGGAACGGCGAAACCGGTCTTGAATTTACGCGGCAGGTAGGTGGCGCCATACATGGTCTCGACCTCGGGCTCGCCGCCGGCGACGAGTTCCTCGTCGAGCCAGATCTCGTGGTAGGCGCGGGTCTTGGGCAGGGCGTAGTCCGACCAGCCCTTGGCGTCTTGGTAAACCTGTTCCAAAACGAGGGACTGCTCGGGGTTAACCGGTGCCATGACGTTACGGTTTACGTCGCCGCAGGCGGCGATGGAATCGAGGAGGACCTGGTGCATGCCCTGGATCAGGGGCTTCATGTTGCCCTTCAGGACTCCGTGAAACTGGAAGGTTTGGCGGGTGGTGAGACGCAGGGAAGGCGAGCAGAGATCGGTAGCGAGTTTATCGAGGACGAGCCACTGGGCGGCGGTTGCTTTGCCGCCGGGGAGGCGGACGCGGAGCATAAAGGAGTAGGCCTTGTCCTTACCGGCTTTTTTTAGGGCAATGCGCTGATCGCGGTCGTCCTGCTGGTAGGTGCCGTGAAACTTGATGAGTTGCTCGCTATCGGCCGAGACCACGGCGGTGGACGTATCGGCGAACTCCGCCTTCAGGTTGCCGCGCAGGTGGTGCGAAGCGGTCTTGATGCCCTCGTTGGCTACGAGGGGCTTGGGCGCGGCGGAATCGGAGATCATGGCAAAAGATGAGAGAATGAACTTTGCCCGTATCGGCGAGGTCGCAAGGTCGTTTTCCCAGTGCCGCGCCTTCACAGGCTGAACCGGGCCAGCGAGGTCGTTCTTGCCAAACGGATCGTAACTGTTCAATTGAACAGCATGCTTACCGATCGCCAAGAAGAGATCCTCGATTTCATTCGCTGCCACCAGCAGGCCCACACCGTGCCGCCCTCCACCCGCGCGATTCAGAAGCACTTCGGCTTCGCATCCCAAAACGCCGCCATGAGCCACCTCCGCGCACTGGCATCAAAAGGCGCAGTGCAGCAATTTGGCGACGGCTCCTGGGGGCTGAAGGTCTCGGAACTGCAAGGCCTCTTTGACTTGCCCATCTACGGCGCCATCCCGGCCGGCACTCCAGACCAACGGGAACAAGAGCCCGCCGAAACCCTCGCGCTAGACCCAGCCGCCTTTGGCCTCGGCGGACGCCCCCGGCAGGCGCTGTGGGGCCTGCGCGTGACGGGCGATTCGATGCTCGGCGCGCATATCTGTGACGGCGACATCGGTCTCTTCGAACGCCGGGAAGCCCGCCCAGGGGATATTATTGCCGCCTTGGTTGATGGCGTCACCACCACGCTCAAACGCCTCGTGATCGTCGGAGGGCGGCCCGTGCTGCGCGCCGAGAATCCTCGCTACGCGGATATCATCCCCAACGAACGCTTGGAAACTCAAGGCGTGCTGGTTGGCCTCGTGCGCCAGAACCCGGCGCGAGCCTGAAACCGACGCCCGCCACCCATCCCGCTAAGGCGCAAGCGCGTTAGCGAAATTTACCGTTTGAGCCAATACATGGGAGATAGGCTTGGCATACCGCCCGTTGCTCCAAGCACATGGAGCGCCGCATCGGATTTTGAACTACAAGGCGGCGCGCTAAAACCTACCCGCAACCAGGCCTCCTCAGGACTTCAATCCGTCGAGTAACGCCAGCAACTGCGCCGCATGATCCTTGGTATCGACCTTCTCAGCAATGCCCAGCACCGTGCCGTCTCGGTCGAAAACAAAGGCTGCTCGTGCCGGCCCCTCGTAGGTCTTGCCATACATCGATTTCTCCACAATCGCCTCCGCCGCTTGGGCAAAAAGATCATCCGGATCACTCGCTAGAGTGTAAGTTATCTTTTTCTTCACCGCATATTTGAGATGCGACCCGCAGGTGTCGCGGGAAAGGGCGACAAGATGGTAGCCGCGCTTCGCAAACTCTTCCGCCCGCGCCGCGAGGGAGTCATTCTGTTTGTCGCAGGAGCTCGTGTTGTTTTTCATGTAGACCGACACGATGGTCGGTCGGTCGAGCAGGTCTTTGAACGCGACCTCGGCTTCGGAGCCGTCGCGGACGATCTTGAGCTTGAAGTGAGTCTTTAGTTTTTGGCCGAGCTTGATCATGGCCTCGCAACAAGCCCTGCCTTGCCGACACGTCAAGAGCGGGTCCGGAAATACGAAGGTAAACGCGATCCCAAAGACCCTAAGCCAGAATCATTCAGTTGGAGGATATGCCTTGCGCAAACGCTCGTATTCCTCGGCCGTGACCGGAAGCACCGTGCCGTGCCGAAAACGGAAGGGGAACTCAAAGTCCGAAGCCGGCGCGAACACCCCGCCCTCCAGACCGGAAGCGAGGAAGGGCTTGTAGCCTTCTCCTTTGGAATAGTGGTCGAGCAATAGACACCAAGACTGCGTCCGGCCTTCGGCATCCGCCAGCGGGAAACAGGCCGGGCCCTCGTAACCGACTAACTTCGCGAGCGAAAAACCGGGCACATCATGCCATGGCCCATCGAGCCGGTCCGCCGCCTCTAGGGTGATCGCCTTGTATTTTTCATCCTTGGTGAAGCGATGATAACGGCCTTGGTCCCGCACGATGGTCGTATCGATGATCGTGGTGGGTTTTTCGATGTAGATAAAGGGGGCGCCAAACGTCCGAAAATCCTTCGTGCGCGCCGCCCAGATACGGTGCCGCTGAAAGTCATCGCGCCCCGTGGTTGAGGCCCAGAAAACCAAGTAGTCGCCTCGTTCTTCATCGTAGATCGCCTCAGGGGCCCAGGTGCAGCCGGCATCGGGCGCCGCCACCTCGACCAAACGCGGGCCGTCCCATTTCACCAGATCGGCCGTTTCCCAGACGAGGAGCGATCGGCTGCCCGCCCGCACCGCACGGCCCCAGTTGGGGTTGCGATGGATCGAGAGATCCGTGGCGATGAGAAAGGCTTTTCCGCCACCGTGCGCACGAAGCACAAAGGGGTCACGCACCCCCTTTTCGCCGGCTTCGCTCACCAGCACCGGGCGGCCGCCCTGCAAAGCCTCCCAGCGCCGGCCATCGCGGCTGAGCCCGAAATACACTTGCTCGGTCAACGGCGTGGACTCGCCCTTGAAGGTGACAAAAAGGTAGCCGCCCGGCGCCGCACCGACCCCAGCTGCGGAGGCAATAAACAGAGTCATAAAGAGGAATTTTAACATCGTTGAAAAAGACGCTAGCTCCACCGGAAACTCAACCCGAAGGTCCGCTTGGGCAACTCCAGGCATTCGGCTCCAGTCCTATTGCTTCGTCGTATCCTCTTTTCCCACCAAACCTCGGGACCAAACAAAAAGCACAGGGTATTTAAGGGCGCGCGCCCGCAAAGGAAAAGCCCGCTGCGACCGCGAGTAGACCGACTATGACGCTCAATACCACATAAGCGCCAGCCACCAAGGGTTCGCCTCGACGCAGGAGATGAAAAGTCTCCAAGCCAAACGCGGAGAAGGTCGTGAAACCGCCGAGCACTCCGGTAAATAGAAAAAGCCTAGCGTTGGTGGAAAACGCCCCCTGCTTCACTGCAAATCCGCTGAGAATACCAATCACCATGCACCCAGCTACATTAATAATAAAAGTGCCGACTGGAAACCGCCAATCCGGATAACGTTGCGTGACCCAAAGCGATAAAAGGTAGCGAGTCACCGATCCCAGCGAACCGCCTAAAGCAACCAATAACAGGGGTTTCATCGTATACGTGTTTAAAGAATTTCGCCTGAGGTATGGGCGCGGGGCCAGTGTCTATTCCTCTCGATGCTGGCCATGGCGGAAAGGTTTGGCGGCACGCTCGGCCTCCTTTTTTTTCCAGCCCGGCTTGCTCGCGACCGCGCCGGGTTTGCGAAGGGCGGGCGCTTTGGCCGCCTGCTCGGCCTTGAGCTTGCGATAGCTTGCCAACCGCTCAAGCGGCAGCGTGCCGACCTCAAGTGCCACGCGGACGGCACAACCAGGCTCGTCCTCGTGGCGACAGTTGGTGAAACGGCAAGCCGCGGCGACCCCGACGATGTCGGCGTAGGCCTCCTCCAACGCCTCGTCAGCGTCCCAAAGCTGAAGCTCGCGCATGCCCGGGGTGTCGATGATGAGCGCACCACTAGGAGCGAGCACTAGCTCGCGACGAGTGGTAGTATGGCGGCCCTTGGCGTCTTTGTCGCGCACCTCGCCAGTTGGTAACTCGGCGTCGCGCGCAAGGCGGTTTATCAGGCTGGATTTTCCCACGCCGGAGCTGCCCACAAAAGCGAGGGTGCGGCCGGGCGTGGCGTGCCCGCCAAGGAGTTTTAAGCCCCGCCGGGTGTGGCTGCTGGTCACCACGATGGGCACCCCGGGAACGAGCCGATCAATCTCAGCGCGCACCACCTCAGGATCAGGGTGAAGGTCAGCCTTGTTTAACACGATCACGGGCTGCGCGCCGGAATCACGCGCGGCCACGAGGAAACGCTGGATACGCTTCGGATTATAGTTCCGGTCGAGGCCGCTGACAAGAAAGACGACGTCAATATTGGCCGCGATGATCTGCTGGGATTGCTCGCCGCCGGCCGACTGGCGCGAGAAACGGCTGCGGCGGGGCAGCAAGGCGTGGAGCTGGGCGCGGCCCTCCGCCCCCGGGCTAGGCGAAACCGCCACCCAATCGCCTACCGCCGGATAGGCCTCAGCGTCGCGTTTGGCGTCGTGGTGGAACTTGCCGATACACTCCGCCAGCAATTCGCCCTCGCCGGTCACCACCGCGTAGTAGTGCCGGCGCAGCTCGACCACCACCCGCGCCGGCACCAGGCCGACGGCAGCGTGGGGCGCAAAGGCGCGCGCCCAAGCGGCGTCCCAGCCGTAAGGCGCGAGGGGATGTAGCTCGGGGACGGATCCGGACATCGCAGGTAAGGTAGCCAAAACGCCGACGCAGGCGGGCCTCAAAGCGCGACCACGCGGCGGGCGGGCTCGGCGTGGCGGCGAAAAAAGAGGGCGGTGTGGCCGACCGCGCCGACGCAAGGCGCGGCACCCTCAGTCTCGATTTGCGCGATGAGCGCGGCGCGTTCGTGACGATCGGCGCCCTCGAAGCGGAGTTTCACCAGCTCGCGAGCCTCAAGCAGGCGGGCGAATTCGCGAAAAAAAGTCGGCGTGAGCCCGGCCTTGCCGACCTTGAGAGCAGCTTCGGTGGTCTGGCCGATCCCACGGAGGCGGGTTTTTTGCGCGGCGGTAAGGGGAGGGTTTTCCATGTGCACCCAACCGTGATGAGCTTGAGCGCGAACGTCCAACCCCGAAGCAGGCCCCCACTCACCAAGCGAAACCCAACTCGGCGCGGACAAACCGGGGGGCGGCGAGGCCAACCACGCCGCCGGCGGTGCGGCTGGTCTGGGTCTCGGCATCGGTGAGGTTTTCCACCGCGAGCGTGAGACCGAGGCGAGGCTTCAGCGCGTAACGAACGGCCAGGTCGAGCCGGACAGAGGGCGCAAGCGCGAGGGTGTTTAAGTCATCCTCATATTGGACGGAGACCCAGCGGCCGCGCAGGTCGAGATCTAGCTTGCGCGCCAAACGCCAGGCAACGCCGGCAGCGAAGGTGTGGCGCGGCACCTGAGCGAGCAGGAGACCGTCGAGCGCGTCCGCGGCGGGCCCGCCGGAACGCACCCGCGCGTCAGACCAAAGGTAGTCTGCGTCGAAACGCAGAGCGGACACAGGTTGCCAGCGACCGCCGAGCTCGAGTCCACGCACGCGGACGGCGTCGAGATTTCGTCGCTCACGCAAAGTCGGGGCGAGCGAGACGTTCGCAACGGCATCGGTGAGGTCGTTTTGAAACACCGTCATGCGCAGGACATGGTGCGCGGTGGGCGGGGCAAGTTCGAGCCCGACCTCGCCACCCAGCAAGGCCTCGGAATCGAGGCCAGGGTTGGCTTGGGTCGTGACGGGGCCGACTCGGAAAGGCCGGTAAAGCTCGTTCAGGGTCGGCGTGCGGTAGGCGGAGTAGGCGGCGACACGAGCGGTGAGCCCAGAGGTGACGCGCCACGCCAGACCGAGGCTGGGTGAAAAGGCGAGGTCCTCACGGTCAGCGTAGCGTTCGTCCATGAGGCGCACGCCGGAGGCGCGGATGGTTTCGTGGCGGAAGCCGTCCGTGCGCGTGATGGAGTCAAGACGTGTGCCGGCAGTAAAAATGAGGCCGTCAGCCAACGGGCGGGCGTGAGTGGCGAAAACGCCGGCCGTGGTCTGCGCGCCGCCGGCCCGCCGCTCACGGGTAAAAGTATCTGCGTTATAGAAGTAATACTCGCGGGTCTCACCGTCCACCCGGCGGACGTCGAGGCCCAAGGTGGTGAGGGAAGCGTCGCCATCGGCTAGGGTAGCAGGTTCGCCCCACGTCATCTGAACGGACGCGCCGGCAGCGGTGGAGGGCACCGCATATTGGTCACTCGCGGGGGTCTCGACGGTGCGGGCGGCGTTGATCGCGGCGAAGGTGCTTTGGAAATCCTGGGCCTGCGCATAGAAGGAGACTGCCCAAGCAGGGCCGCCAGGGGCGACTCCGGCGAGGGTCGCGGACAAGGAAGCCTCCTCGGAGGCATTGCGCTGGTAAGGAGTGCCGTTGCCGCGTTCTTCGCTCCAAGCTCGGGCGACGGCAGTCAGCGTGGTGGTTTCATCCACGCGTCTGGCCCAAGTGAACTGACCGCGCCGATACGCGGAGTCCGCCTGGATATCGACTGGGCCGGGATAGCGGACGAGGCGGGGACCAGCGCTGGCGAAGGCGGCCGCGTCCACCCGAAAGGCATCGCGGCCAGAGTCGCTGCCGAACGCAGAGGTGACGTCGATAGCGCGGGTCTCGAAATCCCCAGCCGAGATGGAAACTGAACCACCAGACGGTGCGTCGAGCGGGGACAAGGAGATCAACTGCACCACGCCGCCAAGCGAGGCGCCGCCCCACGCCGTCGATCCGCCGCCGCGCACCAACTCTACGCGATCCAGTGAGCCGGACGAGAGCTTGGACCAGGCGACCCAGCCGCCAAAGGGGTCGTTGACGGGCACGCCATCAAGCAGCACGAGGGCGCGACTGGCGCCACTGGGGCCGATGCCTCGCAGGGAAACACCTTGCGCAGTGGGATTGGCGGTCAGGGATCCGGCGCGGCGGAAGAGCGAAAAGGCAGCGGAACGGCGCAGCGCGTCGTCGAGCATGAGCGCCGAGCCGTGCCGTATAATAGCACCCGAATACACATCTACCGCCAGCGGCAGCGTCACGGGGTCCTGCGGTAAGCGGGTGGCGGTAACGACTACGGGCGGCAAAGGGATGATTGGGGCGGAGTCCGCCGCCCAGCCAACCGGAAGGTAGACGGAGAACAAGCAGGCCAAAAACTCGGGGCGGGGGGTGAACACGAGGCCAAACGTGTCGAATCAGACCGCTCCTGAGCAATCCCGCTTGGGATGGAAAATAGTTTTCTAACTGGATGAAGGCGGGCGACGCGCCAAATGGGCAGTTCGCGTGTCTGTTGGCGGGGTGAGAATACCCCTGCTCATTGCCGCAGTGTTGTCGTCGTTAGTATTGGCCTCGTCCACGCGCGCCGTGCCGGCCTTTCCCGGAGCGGAAGGCTTTGGCGCCAACGCCAAGGGCGCGCGAGCCTCATCCAGCCCCACCATCTACCACGTCACCAACCTGAACGACTCCGGCACGGGCTCGCTGCGCGATGCGGTAAGCGTTCCCGGGCGAGTAGTGGTTTTCGACGTTGGTGGCCTCATCCGGGTGGGCTCGCCGATCGTCTTTGCATCAAACCTCACCCTCGCGGGCCAGACCGCGCCGGGCGGCGGCATCACTCTCTACGGCAACCGCGTCTCCTTCTCGGGGGCGAGCAACACCATCTGCCGTTACCTGCGCTTCCGCATGGGCATCAACGGAGACGATGGTGCGGACGCGGTCGGCATCGCCAACGGGAGTGATATGATTTTCGACCACGTCTCTGCCTCCTGGGGACGCGATGAAACCTTCTCAATCAGCGGCGATACGGCCATCCGCATAACGCTCCAGGACTGCCTCATCGCGCAGGGCCTGCGCATCCATTCCGCTGGAGGTCTGATGCAGACCTCAGGCGGCGTCAGTATCTTCCGCACGCTATACGCAGACAACTGGATGCGTAACCCGAAGATCAAGGGCGTAAACGACTACATCAACAACGTGGTCTACAACTGGGGCGGCGGCGGTGGCTACATCCCGGCGGGCGACTCCGTGGGCGACTCCTACGCGAACATGATCGGGTGCTACTTCATCGGCGGCCCCGAGTCCGGCGCGGGCACCTCGCCCTTCAAGACCGGAAACGCCAACTACCGCCTCTTCCACACGGGCAACCTTCAGGATCTAGACCTCGACGGCGTGCTGGATGGGGTCGCGGTGACCGACTCGAGCTTCTCCACACTTCAACTCGTCGGCTCACGCTTCGCCTACCCCGCGCCCACAACTGAACTCTCCGCCCCCGCCGCCCTTGCTTGGGTGCTCGAACGCGCCGGGGCCTCTCACCGGCGCGACCGCACGGACGATTACGTGGTCGCCGAGGCCCGCACCTACGGCACTGGCGGCGTCTTCATTTATGACGAAGCTGACATGGGCGGCGTCGGCACCGTCGCCACCGGCCTGAAGCAGCCTGACGCCGATAACGACGGCATGCCCGACTGGTGGGAGCAGGCCGCCGGGACCAACCCCGCCTTGGCCGATGCCACCGTGCTCGGTGCCGACGGTTACTTAAATATCGAGCGCTACCTCAACGCCCTCGTAGTTGGCGGTGTGCCCGGGGCCTTCATCACCGGCATCACCCATGATACCGGGTCGTCCACCGCAGATGGCATTACCTCCGACCGCACCCTCCTGATCCGCGGCACCGCACCCGCCGGCTCCAGCGTTGCCCTAGCCCGCGCTGACGCCGGCGTGCTCGGCGCGGTCGTTGCCGACGCGACTGGACAATGGACCTACGATTACGCCGGCACATCGCTGGCCGACCGTGTTTATGCGTTCACCGCTAGCGCAACGGTAGGCGGTATCATCACCCCGCCCTCGCCCGCCCTAGTCGTTCGTATCGACACCATCGCCGCACCGGCTCCGGTGATTACTGGCCTAAGCCTCGCCCCCGAGGCCGCAGTTTCCGGCACCGCTGCACCGGGCGATACCATCGCAGTCAACCTCGGTGGACAGGTCGTCGCCACCGGCGCCGCCGACGAATTGGGCAACTGGACCGCGCCCTACACGGGACCGGCCCTCGGTGCGGGGCAAAAAACCTTTACCGCCACGGCCACCGATCTGGCTGGAAATCCCGGCCCAGCCTCACCCGCCTACGTCGTAGATACCGGCTTGGCCGCGCCCGTTTTCACCGCGATAAACACCGATAGCGGCGCGTCCGTGACCGATCGCCTGACCAACGACACCACGCTGGTGTTGTCCGGCACCGCACCCACCGGCGCGACCGTCAACGTCACCCGCGCAGGCGTAGGCGTTGTGGGCACCACAGTCGCGAGCGGCGGCGGATTTTCGTTCAGCTATGCTGGGACCACCCTGCCGGCCGGTGAGCACACTTTCACTGCCACCGCCACCCTCACGGGTTCCGCCAGCCCAGTTTCCGCGCCCTTCGTGGCGACAATAGACACCACCGCTCCCACCATCGCCTCCCTGCGACGACTCACCCCCACGACCTACTCCACCAATGGCGGCACCGTGGTCTATCGCGTCACCTTCGCCGAACCCGTCACCGGAGTCGACTTGGCCGATTTCACTCTCACCAAGTCAGGCACCACCGGCTCGCTCGCCGCGCTTTCAACCGTGAGCTCAACGATCTACGACGTCTCTGCCGCCAGCATCTCCGGCGACGGCACGGCGCGGTTGGACCTCAACGCCAGCGGCACCGGCATCCTTGACCTCGCGGGCAATGCCATCTCCGGCGGTCATACCTCCGGGCAAGCCTACACCGTGCGTCTCGCCGGCAGCGGCGTCTGGATCAACCTTGATGACGACGGCCTCTGGAGCGACTCCGCCAACTGGGACGGCGGGCTCCTCGCTGCTGGCAGCGGCGCCACCGCCGATTTCGGGCTGCGCGATCTCGTCGTGGATACCACGCTGATCCTCGACTCCAGCCGCACACTGGGGCGCATTGTTTTGGGCGACACCGATTTCTCCACCCCAGCCGGCTGGACGATTTCCGACGGGGGCTTATCTACTCGTGCCATCACGTTGGAAGGCACATCGACCCCGGTTATTCAGGTCGACGCCCTCGCCACGCCGGCAGGCGACACCACCGACGTGCCCGCCGCCAACGCCACCCCTCACCACCTCGCCGTCGCGCTGGCGGGAGGAAAAGGTTTCACCAAAACCGGCGTCGGCACCCTAGAACTGAACCGGGCAAACCCTGCGCTCGCCGGCGCGTTGACCATCTCCAAGGGCATCGTCCAAGTCGGTCCCGGCGGCACGCTCACACCCGCCTCGGTGACCATAGCAACTTCGCAGCAACTGCGCGTAACGGGCGGCGCATTCGCTACCACTGGAAACGTAACTTGGACCTCCGGCACCGGCACGGGCGTGATCGTCAGTGACGGCACGGCGAGCTTTCAAAACATCGTCCCTTCCAACACCCGCAACAGCTTCTTCAAGGTCACTGGTGGCGTAGTAAACGCGAAGGACATTAACTTTCCCCGCAGTGGCGATTCCGAGGCCCAGACTACCGGGACCGGCGTGTTGATCTCCGGCGGTGAAACGACGTTCGCAAACATCGGCCTGGGCACCGTCGACTCGTGGGCTGGAATGACTGTTTCAGGTGGCAAACTCACCGTGACCGGCACGCTGCACAACGGTTATCAGAAAACCGCCGGGCGCGGTGGGGTGATTTACCTCTCCGGCGGCGAACTCGCCGTGACCGGCGCGACCAACGGCCTCGTGATGGCGCGCAATCCGGGGGGCACGAGCGCCAACACCAACAACGTCGCAAAACTGATTATCACCGGCGGAGTCGCCAACCTCGCCAAACTCACGCTGGGCTACGACACGACCGTGAGCGCAGGCTCCACAAGCGTAACCCTGAGCGGAGGAGAGCTAAACCTGGGGGCCGGCGGTATCGTGAAAAACGGCACAGCCGGACTCGCATCCTCGTTGTCCTTCTCTGGCGGCACCCTCGGCGCGCTGGCGGACTGGAGCACCACGCATCCGCTTTCGATCACTGATACCTCTGCCACGCCGCTTTTCTCCATTCGCGCCGCTGGCCCCGACGGCACGCCCCGCCATATCACGCTAAACGGCATGGTCTCTGGCGCGGGCGGTTTCAATAAAACCGGCGATGGCACCCTGACCCTCTCCGCAGCAAACGCGCTCGCAGGAAACATCCACGTCAACGCTGGCACGCTCAACCTCACCGGCACGCTCGCCGCCGCCTCGGGCAAAACGCTCGTGGTCAACACTGGTGGCACACTCGCCGGCACCGGCACCTCAAACCTGACGCTAGAATTGTTCCCCGGCGGCACGGTCTCTCCGGGCGGCAACGCGGCGGGCACGCTGACCGTCGCGGGCGCGCGGATTTCCGGCGGCTCAACCCTGCGCTTCAACCTAGGCACGGGCGGCGATCAACTGATCATTCCCGGCGGCTTCACCACCTTCGGTTCCGGCCAAGTGACCTTTGCCTTCACCCCGGGAACCCTCGCTGTCGGCACGCCCTACACCCTGATCACGACGCCCAGCGGTAGCCCTGGCATCACGACCGCCAATCTGGCCTACACCGGCCTAGGCTACGGCAAGGGGCACTTCTCGGTGGGAGCTAGCACGGTTCAATTCACACTGGACAACGACGGGGTCGCGCTGGCGCCGTTCTATGACTGGTTGACCGGACGCGGCCTAGTCGTCGCCGCCACCACCGCAACGGGCGACCCCGACGCCGACGGTATCGCGACGCTGCTTGAATTCGTCTTCGGCCGAGATCCCCTGCAACCCGATGTGGCACAGATTCTCGCTACTACCATCGTGGCGAACGAAGAGATCTACCCTGCAGTCAGCTACCGCAGGCGACAGAGTCGCGGCGGCGTGATTGTAGCGGTCGAGGCCGCCCGCGACCCCGCCTTCTCCGCTCCGCTGGCGCTGGTCGACGTATCGGCGCCGGGCGAACCGGACGGCTTCGACCGGGTCTTGGTGCGCTCGGGGCTGCCGGTTTCAAGTGAAGCGAGACAGTTTTTCCGCGTCCGCGCCTCTCTACCCTAGCCTGCGTTCATAAACCCAACTCTTCAACGGTCAGTTCCCGAAAACGCCCTGGAGACAGGTCATCGAGGGTAAGCGGACCAAACGATACCCGATGGAGCGTGAGCACGGTGCCAGCCCCAGCAGCGGCAAACATGCGGCGGACTTGATGGTATTTGCCCTCAATCAAAGTCACCTCGGCCGCGCGCTGACCGAGCGGGCGCAAAGTGGCGGGGGCGCAGGGCTCCTCTTCGCCGTCGAGGCGGAGCGTGCCACCGGCAAAAACCTCCGCGAGCCCAGGGGGCAGGTCGCGGTCGAGGGTGGCGTGGTAGACTTTTGGGACCTTGTGCTTCGGGGAGGTGAGGCGGTGGACGAGATCGGTTTGGTCGGTAAGCAGGAGCAGTCCGGAAGTATCCTTGTCGAGTCGGCCAACGGAAGTGACGACGGGATTGCGCTCGCGCCAGCGAGGGGGAAGTAGGTCGTAGATCAGCGGGGCCTCGCGAAGATCGTGGGAGCAGGTCAGGCCGAGGGGCTTGTGGAGCAAGAGGAGCAGGCCCTCGGGGTGGTCCAGGGGCTCGCCATCGACGCGCACGGCGGCAGGCGAGGGTTTTACACCGGGGTCGTCGGCGGTTTTCCCAGCGATGGCGATGCGGCCGGCCTTCAGCCAGTCGCGCACCTCGCGGCGGGAGCAGTAGCCGAGATTGGAGAGGAGTTGGTCAAGGCGGCGGACGGACATGCCGTAAGCGTGGAGGTTTCCCGCGCCGGGAGCAATGTTAGGTCGAAGACGCCCGCCCGCACGCTTGACCGCAACGGTCGCGCCCCGCTTCCTTTCGCGCCATGAGCGAACGCCTGGCCCAGCCTTCCCAAGTGAAATACAAACGCATCGTCCTCAAGCTCAGCGGAGAGGTCCTGCGCGGCAAAGGCTCCGACCCCATCGACCCCCAGATTCTTGAAGACATCTGCCGCCAAGTGAAAGTAGCCCACGACGCCTCGGTCGAAGTCTGCGTCGTGATCGGCGGGGGCAATATTTTTCGCGGTCTCCAAGGCTCCCAGCGCGGCGTCGACCGCACCACCGGTGACTACATGGGCATGCTCGCCACTGTCATTAACTCCCTCGCGATCATGGATTGCTTGGAGAAAATTGGCGTGAGCTGCCGCGTCCAGTCCGCCATCCCCATGAACCAAGTCGCGGAGCCCTTTATCCTGCGCCGCGCCATCCGCCACCTGGAAAAGGGCCGCGTGGTCATTTTTGCCGCCGGCACCGGCAACCCCTACTTCTCGACCGACACCACCGCCGCCCTCCGCGCCTCCGAGATCCGCGCCGACATCATCATGAAGGCGACCAAGGTCGATGGCATCTATAACAAGGACCCGAAAAAACACGCTGACGCCGTGCGCTACGATCAGATTACCTTCCTCGATGCCCTGAAGCAGCGCCTCAACGTCATGGACAGCACCGCCTTCAGTCTCTGTCTCGACAACAACATGCCCATTCTGGTGTTCGACCTGAACGCCCCCGACGTCATCACCCGCGCCATCCATGGCGAGCAGGTCGGCACCTTGGTGCACGCCTGACCGGTAAACGGTCGGTGCCGAGGCGCGCTATCCGACTCAGCTTGAAGGCGGCCGATTTGACGTAAAAGGGCGGGTATTTGATTCCCTAACCAGCTCAGAGCCCTTGCTGTTTGCATTGGTCGGCGGATGGGTTGAGCTAATCTGACTCAAAGTTTTACGCCACCTTACTAGGCTGCAATGCTCTCCTTATCCGCTCAGATCCGTGCGCGAAGAGCTCTTCTGCTGGGCTTGGCCTTGGCCGGCGGTAAACTTGGTGCGCAGTCGGCGGTGCCCGTATTTACGCGAGAAGTCTCGGTTCACGACCCATCGATCCTGCGAGCACCTGAGGGTTACTATGTTTTCGGCTCCCACCTCGCCTCGGCGCGCAGCACAGACCTGATGGCCTGGACGCAGCTTTCCTCCAGCCCTGCAGCGGGCAATCCACTGGCGGCCGATCCGGCGGTGACCTTCGCCGAGGCCATCGCCTGGATTGGCGGAAACCTAAACTTCTGGGCTCCCGACGTGCACCGACTCGCGAGCGGCAAATATGCGCTCTACTATTCAATGTGCGAAGGGAGCAGTCCGCGCGGAGTGATCGGCTTAGCGTTTGCCGATGCACCGGGCGGGCCCTACACAGATCAAGGTCTCCTGCTCAAAAGCGGGATGTGGGGGGAGATCAGTCCCGATGGGTCGGTTTACAACGCCACACGACACCCCAACGCGGTAGATCCAGATGTCTTTGCCGATGCCCAAGGCAATCTGTGGATGGTTTACGGGTCCTACTCAGGAGGCATATTTATCCTGCGGCTGGATGCCGCCACGGGCCGACCTGCAGCCGGGCAAGGCTACGGTAAGAAGCTCGTGGGCGGAAATCACTCCCGAATTGAGGGACCGTGTATCCTACATAATCCTTCAACAGGCTATTACTACCTCTTCCTTTCCTTCGGCGGGCTAACCTCGGACGGCGGATATCAGGTGCGGGTCGCGCGTTCGACCAACCCGGACGGTCCGTATTTCGATCCAAGCGGGGTAAACATGACGAACGTAGGCGGACCGGCCGGATCCTTTTTCGACGACGCGGCGATCGCACCCTATGGCGCCAAACTCATCGGCAACTACCAGTTTAACCACATCGCGGGTGAGCCGGGTGCCAGTGCCCGAGGTTATCTTTCACCCGGACACAACTCGGTGTATCGCGATGCCGCCACCGGTCAGGCCTATTTCATTTTCCACACCCGCTTCGTCGGGCGGGGGGAAGACCACGAGGTGCGCGTGCACCGGCTTCATTTCAACGCCCAAGGCTGGCCAGTGATCGCGCCACAGCGTTACGTCGGCGAGGTCGAGCCAATTTTTAGCGCCCCACAGATTCCAGGCCGCTACAAACTTATCAATCACGGTAAGGACATCACCGCCGACCTGCATCTATCTTCGCTAGTCACGCTCGCAGCCGACGGCACCATCACGGGCGACGCGACCGGCGCGTGGACTATCGATGCGGGGAACCTTGCGACGCTTACGCTGCAGCGGGTCGTTTATCGGGGCGTTTTCACTAGGCAATGGGATGACGACAACCGCATATGGGTGCGGGCTTTTACCGCCCTTTCCGCTGGAGGCTTGGCGGTATGGGGCAGTGAGGTCGCAGCACCGAACGCGCCGCCGGTGCTGGAACCTCAATTCGATGCGGCAGCGGTTCGCGGCGAGACTTGGCGACGCACCGTTTACGCAAGCGACAGCGACTACGCCCAGTCGGTCGCCTACAGTCTGATGGGCGGGCCAGCGGGAGCTATGATCAACACCGCCACGGGCGCAATCAACTGGACGCCCTCGCTAGCCGAGGTCGGCAAGGTCCACCGCTTTACCGTCAGGGCAACAGATAACGGCGCCGCGCCCCGCTATACAGAGGCGAATTTCGATGTGACAGTCTCCTCACGAACGGTCTTGCGGCGGGTGGAACTGGATTTCACCGCTGCAGGCGTCACCGGGTTGCGCGATGGCACCGAGCGTTTCACTGGTTTAACCGCGCGCCTACCCGGCACGGGCGGCAGTCTGCCAGTCAACGATCCCCTGCTCACTCTAGACACGGCGGGGGCGGGAGGGCTCGCTTTGACCACAACGCAATCTGATTACAACGGCAGCGCAGGGCTGGCGGGCAACCGTAGCGTTGGGCTGGCGCTGGCTGAGCTGGGCTTCACGGGGGCGGAGGATTTTGCGGTGACTGCGCAGTTCGCGCCCTTGCCGACGTTGGGCTTCGTGGATCAGGTGGGACTGTTTTTAGGCACAAGCGGCACGACACTGACCCGAGCGGGCGCGATCGTTTTTGGCTCCGCGCCGGAAGGCTACGCGGTGCACACCCGGACGGGGGCGGACAAGGATGCGCACTTCAAGGGCGTCTTGAATCTCGCGGATGGCCTGACCGTAAGCATCCAGCGCGCAACCGGTGCGTGGCGTTACTGGGTGGATGGCACGGAATGGCCGCCTCTGGCCTCGGGGGTGGCGAGCGAGCCGGTCTTTTTGAACAACACGGCGGGATTATACGCCGGGGTGTTTGCCATCACGCCACTGAACACCACGGCAAAGACGATCGTGCTCGAGTCTTTGACGGCCGTCGTGGATACCGGCCTGTCGGCTTTAGAAATTTGGCGCGGGCCCTATTTTGGGAACACAGCCTCCGTGGGGACAGCAGCGGATGAGGCGGATCCAGACCGCGACGGTTTATCCAATCTGCTGGAATACGCCTTGGGCGGTAACCCGGTAGCCGGGGACGGTGGGGAGCGACCGCAGGTTGAACTCGCGAGAGACGCGCGCCTGACGCTGTCGTTTGCGCGCATCGCTGATCCATCGCTCACCTACATAGTGGAGGCAACCAACACACTGGGAGGCGTCTGGGCGCCGATCTGGACGAGCACAGGCGCGGCCAACACAGCTGGACGGATAACGGTCACCGATACGGTGGCGTTGAGCGCGGGCGGGGCGGCGCGGTTCCTACGATTGCGGGTGGTCAGATAAGGCAGACGCCTGACCACCGGTATATAAAAAAGGCCCGACCGAAGTCGGGCCTAGAGAAAGCAAATGCTTTCGCTGGAGTTTACCAGAGAAAGGTAGGAGTGCCCGCGGTGCGGACCACCATCTTGTCGAAGGGGCGCCAAGCGACGTGCGCATCAACGAAGGCAACGTTGCCACCTGAGGGGACCAGACCATTCAGGTGGTTGGTGCGATTACCGACGAGACCGCCGGCGACATCGCTGTAGTTATCGCGGCCCTGACGCATAATCGTATCCACCACCAATTCCCGCTTGCTGGGCGGGGTCTGCTCGATGTTAGCGCCAGCCCGGGTGGGGTAGTAGGCTTGGATCTTCAAATTCACCGGGCTATCCTCCGCCAGAGCGACTGTGGCGGGGTTTGTATCGCCAGTGCCGTCCGTCAGCCGAGTTTTGGGTTGGGGAACCTGAGCGACGCCGGGAACGAGAGCCACATAGTTTGAGACGGCAAAAGTGCCGTTATACTGCCACATGCTATCTCCGTCGTTCGGCAAGCCTGAGGGGCAGTAAATGACATCCCGGCCGGCGTTGCCGACGAGGAGTTTCACCATGTCCTTGTGCATATCCCACGCCCAAGCACCCGCCTGATAAGCAGGGAAACGCTGCTGACGGTCTTGATTGGCAAAACTGATCAGGGATAACGCTATCTGGCGGACGTTGCTACTGCACTTGGCGCGCTTAGCGGTATCGCGAACCTTACCAACCGTGGGAATGATAATGGCGGCAAGGATGCCGATGATGGCGATGACCGTGAGCAACTCAATCAGAGTAAAACCAAGTCGGCGGCTGGCGGCGGAGTGAATGGTCATGAGATGTTGGCTAAAAAGACGAGCCGGTCGCCGCAGGGCAACCGGCTCGTGAGATGACGGGGCGGGTTTAGGGGGTGGTCACGCGCAGACGGAGGAAGCGGCGCGGCTGGGTGGCGAGGGAGACCGTATCCTGGTAGACCTCGTCGCCGGCAGCGGAGAAGGCCTGATAGGTTTGGACGGTGGTCCAAGAACCGCTCACATCATTGGTGCCCTCGATTGAATAGACGAGGGTAGCGTCGCCGATGTGGTGGAATCCCAGCGTGAGGAAGTTACCGGAACGGGCCACAGTTGCGGCGGAGCCAGAGTTGGGGGTAAGTGGCTCGGTGCCGAGGGCGTATTCCAGGAGGTTGGGGATGCCGTCAGAGTCAGCGTCGAAGGCGTCGGCTCCGTTGCCGGAGTTGGCGCTCGAGCCGAACTTGGACTGGCGCCAGAGCTGAAGCGCGGTGCCGGAGTTCACCGGAGTAGCCGAGGCCTCGACGGAGTAGGCGCTGGTGGCGAGGGCATTGGCAGAGGAGACCACGTAATAGTAGGTGGTGCCGTTGACCGCGGTGGCATCGGTGTAGCTGTTGGTAGCGACCACTCCAGCGCTAAGGGTGGTGTAGGCACCGCCGGCGCTTGTGGACCGAGCGATGGTGTAGGTGGCAGCTCCGGCGGAAGCGTTCCAAGTGAGGCCAACCTGGGCGTTACCGGCGGTAGCTGCCAGGCCGGTAGGCACGGGCGGCGAGACTTCCTCGCTCGTAACGAGCAGTTGGAAGGCGTTCACCGGAATGCGACCGCCGTCGGAATCGGCACCGACGTTCCAAGCCACGGTGCCGTCAGCGGCTACGACGCCGTCAAAGGTGACGAAGGCTTGGGCATTATAACGGAGATCGCGGCCCTGACTGTTGTCGGTGGCGGCGGGGGCCTGACCCAGATGGTTGTTCGCGGAAGCGAGCGTGATGGTGGCGGCATCGTTTAGGTTATTAACGCTTGAGAACTTCGAGGAGAAGCCCGAGGCGTAGACGACCAACTTCACGCGATGGCCGGACATAGCTTGGAGGCCGCGAACGGTCAGGGTCATGGGGACGGTCTGACTGTCCGTGTAGGCGAGGTCGCGCAGGATGGGGGCGCCGCTGGCGCTGTTACCCGAGATATCGATGGCTCCGTCGGCCTCATTCAGGCTGTCGGCGCTGCCGCCTACGCCGGCGTAAGCGAGGGAAAGACCCGAGAGGGCCAGGCCCGACGACTCGCTGGACAGAAGGCCGGAGCCGGAACCTGCAGCGGTGGCGACATTGTTCCAGGTGTTGGTCTGGACGCCGACGTTGCTGCTTGAAACAGTCCCGTCGGAGAGGAGCACGCCGGAATAGGGCATGACGGAGGCGGCGGAGGTGCCGAGGTCGCCGTTGATCAGTAGGGCCCGATTAGCATCGACCACCACGATAGCTGCGGTGCGACTGGTCGTCGCGGAGCCACCGGAGGTCGTGTCGGTGACGACCACGGTGTAACGACCGGTGTCCGCGCTGCTCAGGCTGGGCAGGCTGAGGCTCGAGCCGGTCTTGCCAGGGAGGTCGACCGCGTCTTTTTGCCATTGGTAGCTGAGCACGCCGCCAGAGTTGTTGCTCACAGCTGAGACCGAAAGGCTGGCGGAAGCGCCGCCGACGCGCAACAGGGAGGAAGGCGCAGTGGTGACGGTGGGAGGATAGGCGGTGCCGGCCGGGGTGGTGTCAACGATCTGGACGGCGGCGATACCGCCGGCGTTGGCGTTGAGCACGGAGTCGATCGATGAGAACGTGAGGTCAGCGCCGGAGAGGCCGGTGAAACGAACAAACGTCGCGGCGGGGGCGGTGAGCGCAGCGGCTCGGGTGGTCGAATCACCGATCATGAAGGGCAGCGAGTAAGGGCTGCCGCTAGAGGGCGCGACTGCGGGCACGTAGGTGTCGTGCTGGAGGACCTTGTAATAGTAGATTGGACTGCCGTCTCGATTGATGGAAACCGAACCGACGTTGCCAATCACGCCGCCGGCGACGTAAACGTAAACGTCATAGGTGCCGTAGGGGATGTTGGCCACCGAGACCGTGGCACCGGTGCTGGCACGGGACTCGATGTAGCCGTGGAGCAGGCTGGCGTCGGCGGTCTTTTCACCGAGGGTCGGATTACCGGTGCCGAGGCGGGCTGACCAAGTGTTGGCCGAGGCCCAAACCGCGGTGGTGTAGGAAGGCGTAGCTCCGCTGCGCTCAACAAGCGTGAGCGGGGCGGTCTGCGAGGCCACGTTTTCACCCGAGTTGTTCCAATTTGCGGCAGGGATAAAGCCAGCGGAGGTGCCGGCGGCCAAGGAGGCGATTTCAGTGGACCAGCTACCACCGTTGCTAGTGCCGACGAAGTTCAGGCCGATAGCGCGAGCGGAGGTGGAGACGGCAAGCACGTGGACGACAGCGGATGTGGTGGTTGAGACGTCCACGCCGAGACTCGTGCCGATTGGATCAATGATCTTCACGCTATAGGTGGCGTCAGCGGCGGTGGTGACGCTGTTTAAGGCCAGGCTCGAGGTGGTCTGACCAGAGATAAGGGCACCATTTTTATACCACTCATAGGTCAAGTTGGTGCTGGTGCCGGTGGCGGTCACGCTAAGGGTGGCCGAGTCTCCGCTGCGGAGGGTCCGGCTGACCGGAGCTACGCTGATGACGGGCGGGAGGAGAGTGCCGGCATCAGTGGCAGCGAGGAACTGGCTGGGGGGCAAGGCAGCACGGCTGAAACGCACTTCATCCAAGTCACCGCGCAGGAAGTCCACGTCAGCGGCGGCGTAGTCACCGCGGCCGAGGGTCCAGGGAGTATCGGAACCAGTGGCGGGAACGAGCAGACCGGCGAAGCCCGTGGTAGAGCCGACGGAATTGCCGTTAACGTAAAGCGTGAGCGTGCCTTTGGCGGAATCACCCACGGCGGCGAGGTGATACCAGGTGCCGACGGTGGGGACGAAGGAGCTGTTGATCTGCAGGTTGGTGTTGTCCTTGTTGATGAGTTCAACGCGGAAACCGCCGTTATTCGCTTTCGAGAGGTAGAACAAACCCTGGCCACCTACGCCTTGGCCGGGGTTACCGCTGTCGTCGCGGCCGACGATGGTCTGCCAGCCGGCGAGGCTATCAAGGCGGACAAAGGCTTCTACGGTGAAGTCGAGCATCTCGGCGGCGGCGAGGGCGCCGTTGGTAGGTGCGATCAGACCGTGGTTGCCGGAGGAAGGGAAGTTAGCGCCAAGGGTGTTGGTGGCACCAGTGCGGGGAACCTTGGCGTAGGGCAGGCTGTCGGCCGCATAGTTGGGCGTCCCGAGAACGGTGAGGTTATCACCGCCAACAATGGAATCGATGGTGTTGGTAATAAAGGCATCGGCAGGCCCCTCCTCAAAACGGTAGTAGGCGAGGGTGAAGTCGGTGCCGGGCAGGACGGTGATAGCCGCGAAAGTAACGGTCGTGGGGGTGGTCGGGGCGGCGCTATCGGTAACTTTCACCGAATAAATTCCACCGGCAACCGACGTCGCGCCAGTAATGGGGTAGGTAGCGCCAGTCGCACCGCCAATGGCTACGGGGGTGGCACCAGAAGTTGCCTGATAATACCATTGATAAGCCAAGGTGCCAGTGCCGGAGGCGGCGACGCCGAGGGTGAAATCAGAGCCGATAGGATAGCTGGCGCGGGCGGCAGCGGGGGTGACGGTAGGCGGAGGAAAGACGATAGCCGGGTCGGTCACAACGGTCAGCCTGCTGGTGGCGGTATCGAAGCTGTAGAAGGCGCCGTTGGCGGGCTTGATCCACTTGCCATCAGTCAGGGTAAAGCCGGTAACGGTGAACGTAGCGCCGTAGGTTTTATTTAGGGCGCTATCCACGATTTGCCAGGAGTTGCCGAGAGTGGCGCCAGCATTGGTGACATCGATTTCGAAATCGCCGTCCAGCGCGATCGCACCGGTGGTTGCACCGGTCACTTTGGTGTTCACGCCGTTGGCACCGATAACGAACTTCAGGGAGGCGTTGTCCGGGAGGCTAAGGCCGCCGGCGGACACGGTGGTATTACCCGTATAGGTATTGACGCCGGAAAGCGTGAGCGTGCCGGTGCCAAGTTTGGTCAGGCCGCCGCCGGTGGAGGTGGCGTCGGCGGTGAGGGCCTTGGCAACGGTGATATCGAAGCCGTTCGACTCGATAATGACGCCGCCGGCTTTAACGTTAGCGGCGGAAGCGGCAGTAGCGGTAATGAAGGTGCCGGCGGCGGCAGGCTTCAGGGTTGTGCCATTGAAATTAATTGTGCGGGTGCCGGCAACGATTCCACTTATGATCTGACCGATGGTGAGCGTGCCGCCGTTGAGGTTCAGCGTGTTGTTGACTGCCCCATTGTTTACGTTGCGGTCGAGGTCGATGACGCTGGTAGCGCCGCCGGTGAGCGTCCCGCTATTCAGGGTGAGCGTGCCAGGACCGGTGCAGTTGCCCGTGTTAAAGCGGATGTCGGTGTTGGCGTTCAGATTCAGCGCACCGCCGTTGATCGTGAGGCGGGCTTGAACGCCATCCCATTGATTCATGATGAGCCAGCGCTCAGTGGTCGAAGCGACATTGACGGTAGCGCCAGCGGCGATGTTGAGCTCGCCGAACGTGCTGGAATTACCTGCCCAGGCGAGGATGAGGTCGCCTTCAGAGTTAACTACACCGCCAGCATTTACGTTCATAGTCCCCTTGACGGCGGGCTGATTGTTTTGGCCGTCAGAGATGACGGTTTCCAAGGGAGAGCTCAGCGTGCCGTCAACGTTGATGGTAGCAGTGCTACTCACGGTGGTGCGAAGCATGTGCACCCTGCCCAGGAAAGTGCTGCCAGCCCCAATGTTGAGCGTAGCGGTGCCCCCGTTTATGCCCATAAGTAACCAGTTGGTGCCGCCGGTATTGTTCGGACCGACGCCCAAGGTGGCGTTATTCAAATCGAGACGACCGGTCTTACCCGAGCCAGTGCCGATAATGATATCCACGGGAGCGAAAGCAGATGCACCAGTTAGGATAGGATAAACCCCATCGGTTGCGGTGTTGATGGTGAAATTACCGCTCGGATTGGTGGGACTGGTGCTCCAGTTCGCGGCCGTGTTCCAAGCTTGGCTGGCGCCGCCTACCCAGGTGGCCTGGGCATGGGCGATGGCGGCGAGGCCAGCCATCAGAAGAAACGAGCCGGCCACTTTGGCGGAGGTTCGGGTAACTGCGCGTTCCAGCAATTGCAGGGACGCCATGCGCCGATTGACGCGAGGGGGGTGACTACGGGGGATCGAGTTCATGGGGGATGCAGAAAAACTTCCGCACCTCCGTGAATTGGTGCGGTAAAAATCTAGGGATAAAGGGTTTGGGTAAATAAGCGGCTTTTGGCAACTATGCTGCCGGAGGAATGCCAGAAACCGAGGAGGCTAGGGGTATGAAAAAGACGATAAAGCGAACAAATTTGGCGTTGGTTTAGCAACGTATTTTTTGCGGAAAGCGCCTACGTTCGAATACGTTAAAGAACCAAATTTAAATTACTTATATATTTATTTATTAACATTTTAAGGATTTAATTATTTAAAATAAAAGCAGTGCGGAAGCGATTATCAGGATAATAAATCAAATGAAATCCATAAGAGGACATTGGTTTTCATAACTGCGGACTTAACTAAAGATCCTGAACTATAGCTTGAGGAGAATAAGCTGAGCCGAAGTTGCACGAGGCATATCAATTTTAAACCTCCTTTGCCCAAAGGTTTTATTTTCAAGTCACGCCCTAAGGCACAGCCAACTGCAGACGGAAAAAGCGGCGGGGCGCGGTGCTATCGGGCGCGGGGGCGCTTAGCTCGATGCGGGTGGGCTGGGCGCGGGGCAGACCATCGGCACCGGAGGGCGCCCAAGGAGACCAAATGACAAGGTCGGTGGAGGTTTCTAAGGACCAAGCGCGATCGGGCGGAAGCACGAAGGCCACAGTGATTGACGCCCCCCCGGCAGGCGCAGGTGCGATAGTGACGTTCAATGTGCTGCTGGGGTCCAGCGGACCGGTGTAGGCGATGAACTCGGCCAGGTTATTCTGACCATCGCCATCGGGATCGGCGGTTTCTGCCCCCGTAGCCGAGGTGGCGGAGCCGAAGGTGGCGGTGCGCCAAGTGGAGTAGTCAGCGCGGGCCCCAAGGGCGGAGATCCACTCGGCAAGAAGGGCAATACCCGCAGGATCAAGCTCGGAGGTGGCGAGGGGGGGCATGCGGGTGAACCCGTTTTGCACGGAGACGCGATTGTAAACGATGGAATGGGTGAGGTCGCCAGGAACGACGAGGCGGTTCGCGGGATTGCCGCCGTTGTTGGTGGCGGGGCCGTTGAGCAGATTGGTCAGGGCCAAGGTGAGTTGCGGGCGACCGTCCCAGAAAGCACCGGAGACGGTGCCGTCGGCGCGGTGGCAGTAAGCGCAGTTTACGGCGAGATAAGAGCGGGCACGGGCCTCGATGGAGTAGAGCGTTTCGTCGGGCCGGACGTGGCGCGGGAGAGTCTTCGGATCGGTGGCGGAGTTGGTGAAATAACCGGCGGAGGCGAGAGTGGAGAGCTGGTTGCCGGTATAGCCGTAGATCACGTTATCGCGATTGAGCTGACGGGTGTTAAAGGAAAGCAGGCCTCCGGCTTGAGGAGTGTGGCAGGTGAGGCAGCTGGAGCGGCTGGGTATAGTCCAGTGCTGGGTGCGAGGAACGCCGTTCTCGGTAACGGTAAAATCAAACTCGGCGCCCTCGTCGGGCACAAGGGTGGCGTCCGTCTGAGAGTCGTTCCAACGATAGCTGACGCCATAGAAACCGGTGTCGCCTTTGACCATCACGCGGGTCTCGAGCCGGCGACGGGTAGCGGCGTTGCCCCGGGTGAGATCGATGTCGAAGTGCTTTACCAGCACCATGCCGGCCGGGTAGGTCCAGTTGGCATCACGCTGCCAGGTTATCTGGCCAGAATTGGGAATGGTAAACCATCTGCGTTTTAACGCGTAATCGCTCCAGAAAGTGAGATTAGGCTCGTAGGGGATGAGGCCGGGGCTGGGCGAGAGATCGGTGAGATCGGCGAAGAGTCCGGTGGCGCTGAGCTTAGCGGGGAAGGTGCTCGTGACGGTGCCGGTGGTCAGACGGATGATCCGGCTATTTAGGTAGTCGGCGAAAAGCACATCTTGGTTGGAAGGATCGACGCCCATGGAAACCAGTCCACCGTAAACGCCGGGCACGCCGGTGATACGGGTGACGCCACCGGTGGCAGGGTCGCGTTTCCAGATGTGGCCAGAGACGGAATCACAAAAAATGTAATGGCCGTAGAGCTCAGGGAAACGACTGCCGCGATACACGACGCCGCCGACTACGGAATTGCCAGAGAAGAGCGGATCGGCGCCGGCGATGGAGGCATGGGGGTAAACCCATACCGGATCGATGGACGTGAAGGCGGCGGGGCGGGGCGGGTTCGTGGAGAAGTTGGTATCGCTCAGGCCCTCGCGCCAGACCCAGCCGTAATTGCCGCCTTTGACGATGAGGTTGATTTCCTCGTAGGTATTCTGGCCAACGTCACCGGCCCAAAGCTGGCCATTGAGTGGATCAAAGCGGATGCGCCACGGGTGGCGAAGGCCCACGGCCCAGTATTCCATGCGAAGCTTGGTGGCGTCAGCGATGGGCACACCATTCCAAACGCCATCCCAAGCCCCGCCCTTGGCGATGGGCACAAAAGGGTTATCCAGCGGCACGGAGAAACGCGCGCGGCCGGCATCGGTGGGGATGGCGGCGTGGGCGTTCGGCTCGAGATTACCGGGCTTCTTGTCGACGTCGAAACGAAAGATACCGGCGTGAAAATCCTTGTCCAAGCGTTGGCTGTTTTGGCGGAAGTCGTTGGGGTTTTCCTCATCGCCGGCGGCGTAATAAAGATAGCCGTCGGGCCCGAAATGAAGGTCTCCACCGTTGTGGTTGGCGCCCTCGTCGAGTTGTTGGAGGAGAATGGATTCAGAAGTAGGGTCGGCAGCATCGGGATCCGTCGCGCTGACCCGAAAGCGGGAAATGCGCTGATAATAGGAACCCCCGGCGATGCGAACGGTGTAGGCAGCATAGAAATATCCGTTCGTCGAATATTGCGGATGGAAGGCCAGGCCCAGCAGGCCGTTTTCGTAATTTGCGCCGTTCTCGATGGTCTCGACCGGGGTGCGGCCAGCAATGGCGAGCTGGAGATCAAGGAAGAGTTTTTTGGTTGGAGTAGCCGCGGTGATGTCGGGGACAAGCTGGATCTTGGCCATACGCTCGAGGACATAGAGGCGGCGGGTGTTGGCCGGCTGGGTAGCCATTCCGAGCGGCTCGCTAAAACTCACGCCCGGGATGGCGTCCACGACTTGATAAAACGTAGCGGGCGGGGCCACCGGCATGGCGACAGCGGGGTTTGTGATGCGGAGGACGGTGGCAAAATTGATCGTGACTGTGCCGGTGGCCGCGGAGCCGCTTACATTGCCAGCGCGGTAGGAAAACATGACCGGGGTGGTGGCGGAACCAAGGTGGGCGTAAAGTATTTTACCGTCTCGGATTGTGGCGGAGCCGGTGACGGGCGGGGTCACAATCTGGAGGGTGGCGGGGATAGGGGAGCCGGTGTCGTTGGCCAGCACATCAATGAGGACTTTTTGCAAAGGCTGGATGACGGCGCTATCGGGGTTGGCGACCGGAGCGGCGAATGCGGCGTTGGCGCCCGCCTGGTAGCTGCTGGCCACCTCGGGGGCCGAAAGGGCGCGAGGGTAGAAACGCAGTTCGTTGAGAGCGAAATTAGAGTTGTTGTCGGCGGCCCACATGGAGCGACCAATCCAATTATTGACGTCGCTGATATCAGTCAGGCGATAGGCTAGGTCGGTCGAGCCTTGGAGTTCACCATTGCGGAACCAGCGCACGCGACAACCGGTCGCGCCATAGGAGCCAACCTGGTCCTCGACGGTGAGCACATAGTGATACTCGGTGCCCGTGACCGTGATAGAGGAGAGGTCTGTGTTCAGGCCAGTTTCACCCCCTGCGTCGAGTTTAGCGGCGAGGCGGTGGGAACCTAGGGTATTGTTGACATTGAGAGACAGAAACAAGTTGTCATTAGCCACGAATCCACCTGGAGCAGCGGCGCCATCCACGATCTCACCGGGAGCGGCAGCGGTGCCGCTGGTAATCGTGGTATTGCCGAAATCAAAGAGGCGCTGCCAATTTTTGGAGGACAGCGGGGTGATCCAAGCCTCGATCGTCAGGCTGGGGTGCTCGGAAATGAAGCCGTTGCGGAGGTCGAGGTAGGCCGAGATGGCGGCGGCGCTCTGATTGCCGTTGGTCGTGCCGGGTAAAATAATGGCGACGCCATTGAAAGTGGCCCCATTACCACGCACCGTGATGGTCTCGCGGGCTGAAGCATCAATCAAAGCGGTCCCCGAGGCGGCTGCGCCGAAGGTGGCATTGAAGGACCAGCGATTCTCAGGAAGCGGAGCGGGCGGAAGCGGCTCAGGTGCACCCGTGCCTGTATCCGCCCCGGCGGCGTAACTGGCAACAACCTGCCCAGCGGTCAAGGCGCGGCGGTAAATGCGCAGCTCATTGAGGGCGATATTTGCGTTTGAGTCGCCTGAATACAGGGAGCGGCCGATCCAGTTATTCACGTCTTCCAAGCCCGCGGTGCGGAACGGGAAATCCATAGAGTTTTGCAAGGCAGCGTTACGATACCAACGCACTTGGCAACCGGTGGAGCCGTAGGAACCGACGCCATCCTCAATCACCAAGACGTAGTGGTATTCTGTGCCGGCGGTGGTGCTGGCGGTGGTGCTGGAATAGAGGGGAGCGTTGCCGTCGTATTGGCCTTCGATCTGCTGACTATTAAGATTGGTGCCGGTGTTGAGAGTCAGGCCAATGTTGTCGTAACCGGCAGTGCCTCCGGGAATAGAGGGGCCATCGATAATCTCGCCAGTGGCCGCCGCAGGACCGGAGGTGCTGGCGCAGCGACCAAAGTCAAAGAGCCGTTGCCAGTTTTTAGAAGATAGCGGGGTGACCCAAGCCTCTAAGGTGATGCTCGGTTGGACAGAGATCAGGCCGTTGGGTAGGTCGAGGTAGGCGGAGATGGTGGCCGCGGTTTGGTTGCCGTCGGTAGTGCCGGGCAGGCGCAAAGCGGTGCCGGTAAGGGTGGCGCCCTGGCCGCGGAGGGTAGCGATCAGGCCGCCAAGATCATCAGCGAAGGTTAGGCCGGAATCGACTGTCGAATCAGCCTGCTGGTTAAACACCCAGCGGTTATCTGGGGTGGGCGCGATGACGGGCGCGGGCGGAGTGACGATAGTGTCGGGTCCGGCGCTGTAGTTGGCGGTGATTTCGGCTACGCTCAGGACGTGGTTGTAGAGACGAATCTCATCGAAGGACGCGTTGGCCAGATTGTCTGCTGAAAATTGAGAGCGGCCGATCCAGTTATTTACGTCGTTCAGCTGGCTAAGCTGCCAAGGCACATCAACGGTGCCGACCTGGATGCCGTTGCGATACCAAGTCTCGCGCGCGCCGGCGCTGCCATAGGTGCCGACGCCGTTTTCAAATGTTACGACGTAATGATAGCGCTGGCCGGCGGTGGTGGCTTGGCTGGACTCGACGTAATAATTGCCCGTGCTTGGCGCGGAGTAATTAAGCCGGCCGTAGAGTCGGTGGGTGTTCAGGTCGCTGTTGACCGCCAGCGTCAGGGCAAACTGGTCAGATGCGGAGGTAAGGCCGGGAGCGGTGGTAAGGCCGCCGGTCCACTCGCCAGTAGCCCCCAGGCCGTCGCCCGCCCCAGCCATGTTGCCAAAATCAAACAGCCGCTGCCAGGCCTTGGCGCTTATGGGGGTTGCCCAAATTTCGATTGATAGGTGCGTGCGGGATGAAATCAGGCCATTAGGCAGATCGAGGTAGGCGGAGACAGTCGCGGCGGTCTGGTTACCGGTGCTTGTGCCAGGCAGGACGATGGCCGCGCCGTTCAGGGTGGCACCTTGACCACGCACCGTAAGGACCTTGCCTCCGACTGAGTCAGAGATAGCGGTGCCTGAAGGAGCAGCACTAGCGGAGTGGTTAAATGACCAGCGCTGCGTAAGAGCGGCACGAGCGCAGGGCGATAAACAGATGGCAGAAAACGCCATCCAGATGAGCATGAAAAACCTTGGCATGGGGTGGGCGGAAACAAAGACGGTTTTAAATTAACCACTGCTAAGGTTGAAACGCAAAGCACGTCGCTTGGCTGGGAATCCCGTGACCTTGCATGATCCTCCAGCCCAGAAAACGACTTCGAAACGGTCGCAGAACCGAGGCGGACGCTCACTTTGGCTCAACCTGAAACCGCGAGCTGCCCGCAACCGGCGGCGATATCAATGCCCCGCCTTTGCCGCACCGTGCAGGGGATGCCATAGCCGGCGAGCACATCTTGGAATCCGCGCGCGCCCGTCGACGCGGTGGGCCGACCATCATAGCCAAGAGTGGGGTTTAGCGGGATGAGGTTTAACTGGGCGGGGATGCCATGCAGTAGGGCACCTACCGCATGGGCGTGGTCGGGGCCGTCGTTTTTTCCCTCAATCAATGTCCACTCAAAAAAGATGCGGCGACCAAGGGTCTCGGTATAGTGGCGGCAGGCGTCCATTAGCTCGTCAAGCGGCCACTTGCGCGCGGCAGGCACCAACGCAGCTCGTTCCGCCTGGGTGGCCCCGTGCAGGGATACCGCGAGGTGGACGGGGCGGCGTTCGGCGGCGAGGCGGCGAATGCCAGGCACCACGCCAACGGTGGAGATGGAGATTTTTTGCGCACCTAGGGCGAGACCAGCGGGGTCGCGCAGGATATCGATGGCCTGCATGACGGCGTCGTAGTTGTGGAGGGGTTCGCCCATGCCCATAAAGACGAGGTTCCGCAGGCGGGCATGGCGGTGGTGGGGGGAGGGATGAGCGGGCTCGGCAAGCGCAGGCACGAGCGCGTCCGGATTTTCTCCAATCGGCGCGGCGGTAGCGCGCAACACGGCGTCGACGTGCAGAGCCTGGGCAACGATCTCAGCAGCGGAAAGGTGGCGAGTGTAACCCATCTGGCCGGTGGCGCAGAAAACGCAGCCCATGGCGCAGCCAACCTGCGAGCTCACGCAGGCGGTGGTGCGGCCGTGGTAACGCATCAGCACGGTCTCGATGCGATGGCCGTCGCGCAGCGCGAGCAGGTATTTGCGCGTGAAGCCGTCGGACGAGCGGGTCTCGAGCGCGACCGAAGGCAGGTCACAGGCGAGTTCGGCGGCGACTTTTTCCACAAAGCGCACCGGCATGCGGTCGTGAGCCTGCGCCGCCAGCTCGGCAAAAGTAAGCCGACCTTGCAGGTAAATCTCGTTCCAGAGAGAGGTGGCGTGAATCGGCGAAAAGCCCCACGCCACGGCACGCGTAATCAACTCCAATCGGGTGAGACCGAGGAGGTGGGTAGTGGGGAGCATGACTTCGGAGGCAGGACGAACGGCGGACATTCAACTTGATGGAGTCGGCTCAAGTAAAGAGGTTCAACCCGTAACACGTTGACCCCGGCGCCGAGCTTTGCGTGCGTCGACGTTTACCCGCGATTTTTTGTGCCTTTAGACGTCTACGACTCCATCCGTGAACAGCGCTTTGCAGCGCTGCATGCAGAATTCATGCCGCTGCTCCCCCTCACGGCCGGCACTCCCCTGACCCTGGAACTGGGCTGCGGTCACGGGCATTACCTGAACGCCTACGCGGCGGCACACCCGGCGGAATTTTGCGTGGGCCTGGACCTAATCGCAGACCGTATTGCTAGGGCTGGGCGCAAAGCGGCGCGCGCGCGGCTCACCAACCTCGCCTTCGTGCAGGCCGAGGCGGCGCTTTTCCTGCAAGCGCTGGCTGCGCCCCACCCCACTCATCCCGAGGCGTCACCGCGCCTGCGACGGATATTCTTATTGTTCTCAGATCCCTGGCCAAAACGCCGACACTGGAAACATCGTGTCATGCAGAGCACCTTACTCGACACCTTGGCAACGCTCACCGATCCCGGTGCCACGCTGCATTTCCGGACCGACCACCCGGACTACTTCATCTACGCTCAGGAGGTAGTTGCAGCACACACTGGCTGGCGTGTGGCCGAGCCGGAAGAGGCACCTTGGCCGTTTGAGCATGTTTCGGTTTTTGAAGAACGCGCTCTAGCCGGCACGCCCCAATCATTCACCGCCTTGCGTTTAGAAACGACTGTTAGCGCAAAAATCAGCTGACATTAGCGCCCCATTAAAATCGATATTGGAAACCTAATGATGCGCATCGTTAAAAGAAGTAACCCACTTCGGGGATTGACGACCCGTGCTACGGCTACCTAGTTCCTCGACCTTTATCCAATCGCCATGCCCCCTCGCGTTTCCGCAACCGCCCTCAAAACCCTCGTCGCCCTGCCGCTTTTTGCGGCACTCGCCGCGACGGCGCAGGCGGCCGAAGGCGGCCACGAGGCGGCGGCTTCGCTGAAGAGCTTCATCGGGCTGCCGGTTACCAATTCCATTCTCACCAGCTGGGTAATCACTTTGGCGATTATCGCGTTTGTTCGCATTTCGGTCGGCACGCCTAAGCTTATTCCGGGCCGCGGACAGTCGGTTTTTGAGTCGGCGCTCACCGCGATGCGGGACCTTTACGAGCCCATCGTGGGCAAAAAGGCCATGCCCATGGCGTATCCTTTGTTGGTTACGCTGTTTGTTTTTATTGTATTACACAATTGGTCCGGCCTCCTCCCCTTCGTCGGGACGGTGGGCTGGGGCCACATGATAGAAGGTCATTTCCACGTAAATACCCCACTAATCCGCCCGCATACTTCGGAGCTCAACGGCACTATCGCCCTAGCCCTCGTTTCCTTCGGCGCTTGGTTCGTAATCGTGATGCGCTACGCCGGCCCGGGCCTGCTGATCAAGGATCTCTTCGGCAACAAGGCCGACAAGTCGGAGATAACACCTGCCATTTATTGGGGCCTGTCGTTGGTGTTCCTCGTCGTGGGCGTGATCGAGGTCGTCTCGATTTTCATCCGTCCGGTCACGCTTTCCATGCGTCTTTTTGGCAACGTCTTTGGTGGAGAGAACCTGCTCCATGCGATGCACTTCCTGCCTCCATTTTATTTCCTCGAACTGCTTGTAGGCTTCGTTCAGGGCCTCGTGTTTACCCTGCTTAGCGCGGTATACATCGGCCTGATCTGCAATCATGGCGACGACCATAGCCACGACGACGGGCACGCCCACGCCAAGGAGGCCGCGCACTGAGTTTCCACCCTTTCCCGACTGGGAGCATGCGTCCTTCGGGACACCCATGTGTGCACGGTCGGTCATCCAAAAAAACAAAAAACACATCATCATGATCATCGCTGAAATCACTGGTAACTTAGCTTCTGCCGCAGGTCTCCTTGGCGCCGCTCTCGGCGTAGGCCTCATCGGCACCAAGGCCGCCGAAGCCGTTGGCCGCAACCCCGGCGCGTCCGGCAAGATCCTCGTGCAGTCCATCCTCGGTATGGCGCTCGCGGAAGGTCTCGGCCTCCTCGCCCTCTTCCTCGCCAAGTAATCTTTGGCGCAGTTTCGGGCCTCGGCACGGACCTTTTTCCGCGCTGAGGCCCCACCCCCCTTTTCGTTAAGCCCACTTTTTCCCGCCCGTCGACCGCCTGCCATGTTCTCCCTTTTTCTGGCTGCCACCACCCCCGCCCACGAAGCTGCCCCCGCCCACGAGGCCGCGGCTTCCGGCGGACTTGTCCACGACCTCGTTGAGAAGTTCGGCATCGACGCCACGAACGTCGGGATGCAGCTCCTCAGCTTCACCATTCTGGCCTATGTGCTCTATCGCTTCGCGATCAAGCCCACACTCGCCACAATGGACGAGCGCAACCACCAGATTGAGGCTGGCCTAAAGAACGCCGAAGCCACCGCCACCAAGCTCGCCGAGGCCCAGCAGCAAGCCGCCGCCCAGTTGAAAACCGCTCAACACGAGGCCAACAAGATCATCGACGAGGCCCGCAAGGCCGCCAAGGAACTTTCTGAACGCGAGACCAACGCCGCCACCGAGCGTGCCAACGCCCTTCTGACCAAAGCCCAACAGGCCATAGAGCTTGAACACAAAAAGATGCTAGCCGACGCCCAGAAGGAAATCGCCCGCCTCGTGGTCGCCACCACCGAGCGTGTTCTCGCCAAGCGCCTGACCGACGCCGACCGCGCCGCCTACAACGAGACCGCCACCCGCGAGCTTACTTCCGTCTGAAGAGCAAAAGCTGAAACGCGGAAAAACTGAAACGGGGAAATCCACACAGCCACTAATCTCCTTTTTATAGTTTCAGCATCTCAGCTTTTTAGGTTTTCAAAAAATCCTCCCCATGGCCGCCGTCCCCGCCAAAATCCGCGCCTTCGTCAAGCAACTCGTCCAGCTTAGCCTGGTTGATGCTCGCGTGTCCTCCGAACAGGTCGCGGGCATCCTCGAATATCTCGAAAAAAACCCGCCCGCCCGCCCTGTGGCGGTCTTGCAGGCCTACCACAGAGCTATCGCCACCGAAATCGCCAAGGGCGAAGCCCGCATCGAGCACGCCGGATCGGTCACTCCCGAAGCATTGTCCGCCATCGCCGCCGCCCTCGGTCAACGTTACGGCCGTCCGGTCGCCGCCCAGGCCTCTGCCAACCCCACCCTGCTCGCCGGCCTGCGCGTTCGCATCGGCGACGATGTCTACGAATCTTCCGTCGCCGGCCAACTCGCCGCCCTTTCGGCCGCTTCCTGAGTCGGCCCACAGCATCTTCCACTCACTACCCGCACCTCGCTACCCACTATTTTTCAAAAAATGAGCACCGTCCTCGCCCAAATCGAATCGCAGATCGCCAAGCTCTCGTCCAAGGCCGTCCGCAAGAACACCGGCATCATCACGACCGTTGCCGACGGCGTCGCCAAGGTCTCAGGCCTCTCCGAGGTGATGTATAACGAGATGGTCGCCTTCCCCGGCGGCGTCATCGGCATCGCGCTGAACCTCGGTGAAGACGAGGTCGGCTGCGTGATTCTCGGCGACGTTTCCCAGCTTAAGCAGGGTGACGAAGTCCAGACCACCGGTAAACTCCTCTCGGTCCCCGTAGGCAAGGGCCTGCTCGGCCGCGTGGTCGACGCCCTAGGCAACGCCGTCGATGGCAAAGGCCCCATCGCCTCCTCCGAGTCCTACCCAGTCGAGAAGATCGCGCCCGGCATCATGGCGCGTAAGTCGGTTTCGCAGCCCCTGTTCACCGGCATCATGGCCATCGATTCCATGATCCCGATCGGCCGCGGCCAGCGCGAGTTGATCATCGGCGACCGCGGCACGGGCAAGACCACCATCGCGATCGATACCATCATCAACCAGGCGAACATCAACCGCGTCGGCCTCGCCAGCGGCGACCCGAAGTTCCGCCCCGTCTACTCCATTTACGTCGCCATCGGCCAGAAGAACTCCAATATCGTCCGCACCATCGCCGCCCTCGAGGCCGCCGGCGCGCTCGAGTTCACCTGTATCGTCGCCGCCCCCGCCGCCGACAACCCTGCCAACCAATACCTCGCCCCCTACTCCGGCGCCGCCATCGGCGAGTGGTTCATGGAGAACGGCATGGATGCACTCATCGTTTACGATGATCTTTCCAAGCACGCCGTCGCTTACCGCCAGATCTCGCTCATCCTGAAGCGCCCGTCCGGCCGCGAGGCCTATCCCGGTGATGTGTTCTACCTCCACTCCCGCCTGCTCGAGCGCGCCGCCCGCCTCGACGGCAAGGGCTCGCTGACCGCCCTGCCCATTATCGAGACCCTCGCCGGTGACGTTTCGGCCTACATCCCGACCAACGTGATCTCGATCACCGACGGCCAGATCTTCCTCGAAACCGATCTCTTCAACCAAGGCATCCGCCCCGCCGTTTCAGTCGGTCTCTCCGTTTCGCGCGTCGGCTCGGCCGCCCAGATCAAGGCCACCAAACAGGTAGGCGGTAAACTCAAGGGCGAGCTCGCCCAGTTCCGCGAGCTGGCGGCCTTCGCCCAATTCGGCTCCGACCTAGACGCGAAGACCAAGTCCCAACTCGACCGCGGCTCCCGCATCGTGGAGCTATTCAAGCAACCAGCCTTCAGCCCAATCTCCATCGAGCTCCAGGTTGTCACCATCTACGCCTTACAGAAGGGTTACTACGACACCGCCGACTTGAAGAAGGTCACAGCCACCTCCGTTTCCATTCGCGAGTTTTTCAAGGCCCGCCAAGATGCCCTCCTTACCGAGATTCGCAGCAAGGCCGCCCTAGACAAAGACCTCGAAGCCAAGATCGTCGCCGCCCTCGACGCTTGGAAGAGCACGGCCGCCTGATGAAGTAGCGAGTATTGAGTAACGATTAGCGAGCATCCCAAGCCACGCCATCCGTAACTCTAAACCCACTCGCTACCCACTACTCGCTACTTCCCTTCCCCACTCATGGCCTCCACCCGCGATATCCGCCGCCGGATCAAGTCCGTCAAAAACACCCGCCAAATTACCAAGGCGATGGAGTTAGTGGCGGCGTCCAAGATGAAGAAAGCGCAGCAGGCCGCCCTTGCTGGCAACCCCTACGCCCAGTTACTGGCACGTATGCTGGCCCGCCTTGCCCCCCGCCTCTCCGAGGTCCAGCACCCCTTCCTTACCCAGCGCGAGATCAAGACCCGCGGCATCTTACTCCTGACCACCGATAAAGGGCTCTGCGGCCCGCTCAACGCCAACCTTTTCAAACTTGTAGTCGAGGTAAAGACCCCGGCCAAGTTCTACGCCGTCGGCCGCAAGGGCAGCCAGTTTCTGGCCCGCACTAAACGCGATCTGATCGCTGATTTCACGGTCTCCGACCGCCTCGCTTTTTCTGAGGTTAAACCCGTCGTCGAATTGATGGTGAAGGCCTACCTCGACGGCGAGATCGACACCATCGAGGTGATTTACCCGCGCTTCAAAAACACTCTCGTTCAAGAGCCTCAGGTCCGGCCCGTGCTGCCCCTCGCCAGCCTCGCCTCTTTCTTGGCCGCAGCCCAAACCGAAGCCGGTTCAGCCCCTGATACGAGCGACGATCGAGATATGCTTTTTGAACCCTCCGCCAATGAGGTGCTCGAGGCCCTGATCCCATTCTACGTCAACCGCCACATTTACCAACTCGTCCTCTCCGCCCGCGCCTCCGAACACTCGGCTCGTATGGTCGCGATGAAGACCGCAAAGGATAACGCCACCAAGCTGCTCGGCGAACTCACCCTTGAATACAACAAGGCCCGCCAGGCCGCGATCACGGCCGAGATCCTTGAGATCGCCGCCGCCCAGTTTGCCACCGGCTAGGCGAAAAAAAGCGAAAAAGCTGCAAAGCTGAAACGCTCAAATCCCCAAGCCCTCAAATCTCTTCGTAAGCCCCCACTCTTCACTCTCTTTCCAATATTTCCGCTTTTTAGCATTTCCGCTTTTAACACATGAACTCCGGTAAAATCGTTCAAGTCATCGGCCCCGTGGTGGACGTAAAGTTCTCCGAGGGCACCATCCCACCCATCTACCAGGCCCTGACCGTGGACTTCACCGTCTCCGGTCGCCAGGAGAAATTGACCCTCGAGATCCAACAGCACCTCGGCGATGGCGTCGCCCGCGCCATCGCGATGTCGTCCTCCGAAGGCCTTTCCCGAGGCATGGCCGTGATCGACACCGGCGCCCCCATTTCCGTTCCCGTTGGCGACGGCATCCTTGGCCGCATCTTTAATGTCACCGGTGACGTCGTCGACGGCAAGGGCCCAGTCCCCCACACCAAGAAGTATCCCATCCACCGCGCCGCTCCCGCCCTCGTGGATCAGGACACCAAGGCCGATATCCTCGAAACCGGCATCAAAGTCATCGACTTGATCGCCCCCTTCACCAAGGGCGGCAAGGTCGGCGCCTTCGGTGGCGCCGGCGTGGGCAAGACCGTGGTGATCATGGAGTTGATCAACAACATCGCCAAAGCCCACGGCGGTTTCTCGGTGTTCGCCGGCGTTGGCGAGCGCTCCCGCGAAGGCAACGACCTTTACCACGAGATGTCCGAGGCCGGCGTCATCAAGCAAGACAACCTCGCCGAGTCGAAGGTAGCCTTAGTTTACGGCCAGATGAACGAGCCCCCGGGTGCCCGTATGCGCGTCGCCCTCTCCGCTCTCGCGATGACCGAGTTCTTCCGCGACGAGCAGGGCAAGGACGTTTTGCTCTTCGTGGACAACATCTTCCGCTTCTCACAGGCTGGCTCCGAGGTGTCCGCCCTCCTCGGCCGCTCGCCCTCCGCCGTGGGTTACCAACCCACCCTCTCAAACGAGATGGGGCAGCTCCAGGAGCGCATCACCTCCACCAAGAAGGGCTCAATCACGTCGTTCCAGGCCGTCTACGTGCCCGCCGACGACTTGACCGACCCAGCCCCCGCCAACACCTTCGCTCACTTGGACTCCACCATCGTGCTGGAGCGCTCCATCGCCGAACTCGGTATCTACCCCGCCGTCGACCCGCTAGCCTCAGTCTCAAAGGCCCTCGAGCCCTCCATCGTCGGCGCCGAGCACTACCAAGTCGCCCGCGAGGTCCAACGTGTCCTCCAACGCTACAAGGACCTCCAAGATATCATCGCGATTCTCGGTTTGGACGAACTCTCCCCCGAGGACAAACAGACCGTCTACCGCGCGCGCAAGATCCAACGCTTCCTGTCCCAGCCCTTCACCGTGGCCGAAGTCTTCACCGGCTCGCCCGGCAAGCAGGTGCCGGTCAAGGAAACCATCCGTGGCTTCAAGATGATCCTCAGCGGCGAGCTCGACCACGTAGCCGAGGGCGACTTTTACATGAAGGGTGGCATCGACGAAGTCTTGGCCGCCGCCAGCAAGAAGTAATTATACCCGTAGCGAGCATCGAGTAGTGAGTAGCGAGCATTTCGCCACCCGCCGCTTCTGATCTACTCGCTACCCACTACTCGCTACTCGCTACTTCCCAAGCCATGGCCCTCACCCTCGAAATCGTCACGCCAGAAGCCCGGGTTTACTCGGACACCATCGATACCGTGGTTATCCCCACGACCGAGGGCGAGATCGGCATCCTGCCCGGTCACATCCCCTTGCTTACGCGCATCGCCGACGGCGAGTTGCGCGTGATCAAGGGCGGCGTGGAGTCCCACCTCGCCGTTGGCGGTGGCTTTGCTCAAATCGAAGGCGACACCGTCTCCGTGCTGGCCGAACAAGCCATCACCGCCGAGAAAATCGATGAAGGTGTGGTGGAGGCCGCTCTAAAGCGCGCCGAGGAACAACTGAAGAGCGCCCCCATCAATATCGATACCTCCGAGCTTGAGCGCCTACAAGGCGCCATCCGCTTCGCGGGAGTGCAACTCGCGCTCAAGCGACGCGTCCGCTAAGAAATAGAAACCGGTCTTAGTCAAAGACCTCCTATCCTAGCCCGCCCTTCGTGGCGGGCTTTTTTATTTCTGCGGCCAGAACTTGGCGTAACCCCGGAGGACTTTCGTCCTAAAAAATGGTGCCCAGAACAGGACTCGAACCTGCACGCCTTTCGGCACACGCCCCTCAAACGTGTGTGTCTACCAATTCCACCATCTGGGCATTACTAACAGAGAGGACCGCAGAGAGAGACAATCGGCCCGCAGCCTGACAAGCCCCAAAATCGTTTTTAAGAAAAACCCTTTTGACCCTTTGGCTTCTGCCCCGAAGGTCACACTGGCTGCCAACCGCTCGCCTACTCGCATGACCTTCGATGATACGCTCCAGGCTTTGCTTCGCTCCTACGACACCCAGGGCGGCATCAACCACCTCGATGGCAGCAATCTGCCCTCCGAGGCTTCGGTCAACCGACTCGCCTCGGACGTCATGCACCTTCTTTTCCCTGGCTTCTTCGAGACCGAGCCACTTATCCGGGAAAACGTCCCCGTCGTGACCCGGCGCCGCTTGGAGAGCGTTCGCGAGCGCCTCCGCACCGATCTGGAAAAGTCGCTCCGCTTCGCCAGAAGTAACGATGCCACTCTGGCGCTCAATTCCACCCCGCCCGATGTTCAGGCAACTGAAATCGCCGACACCGTGCTCGCCCGCCTGCCTGAACTACGCCGCGTCGTGCAGACCGACGTGCAGGCCGCCTACGCCGGCGATCCCGCCGCGCGCTCCACCGAGGAAATTATCCTAGCCTACCCCTGCGTCCTAGTGATCTCACTGCAACGCTTCGCCCACGAACTCTACCGCCTCGGCGTGCCGCTCCTGCCCCGCATGCTCACCGAATACGCTCACGAGCGCACCGGCACCGATCTCCACCCCGGCGCGCGCATCGGCGAATACTTCTTCATCGACCACTGCACCGGCGTAGTCATCGGCGAGACTGCCACCATCGGCCACCACGTCAAAATCTACCAAGGTGTTACCTTGGGCGCGAAATCCTTCGAGGTCGATGCCGACGGCAACCCGGTCAAAGGCGTGAAACGACACCCCGACATCGGCGATCACGTCACCATCTACGCCCACGCCACGATCCTAGGCGGCGACACCCGCATTGGCGCTCACTCAGTCGTTGGTGCCAACGTCTGGCTGCTGGATAGCATCCCGGTGAACAGCATCGCGTATTATAAAAACGAAAACCTCGTCGTCCGCTCGCGCAAAAAACAAGAGGTCGCAGTCGAGTGCCGCAAACAGGACGAACTCATGGCCTGGAACTGGTCGATCTGATTCCTGAAAAGAGCAGCCCCAAAAACTCATCCAGTCCCCTGCCTACCCCATGACATCAGACCCCTCCCCGATCCTCGGCACCCTCTTCCATACCGTGGGCGCAGCCTCCGCCGCGCTCTGTTATGCGCCGCAACGGTTCGTCAAAAACTGGAAATGGCAGACCTACTGGCTGGTTCAGGCCGCCGCCTGCTGGCTCGTGCTGCCGTGGATATTTGCCGCCGCGACCATCCCCCAGCTCGGCACCGTGCTCACCGAGGCCCCCAAGGATGCGATGCTGAAATCCTACGCGCTCGGCGCGATCTACGGCGTCGGCGGCATCGCCTTCGGCGCGGCCATTCGCTATCTCGGGTTTTCGCTCACCTACGCCATCGCCATCGGCCTTTCCTGCGTGCTCGGCACGCTCATCCCGCCCGTTATGGCCGGCAAACTCGGCGAAACCCTCTCCAACACCGGCGGCACCTACGTGATCGGCGGCGTGCTCCTCGGCGCCATCGCGACCTTGGTTACCGGCCTCGCGGGCTTCCGCAAGGAACGCGAACAGTCCACCGCGGCGGCCGCCACCTCGACCTTCAACCCCCGCCTCGGCCTGCCCATCGTGGTGCTCGCGGGCGTCTTGTCCGCCGTCTTCAGCTTCTCGCTCGCCGCCGGCCAGCCCGTGGCCGATGTCGCCGCGAAATACGGCGCGGGAAATTTTCAGGGCAACGTCATCTACCTCTTTTCCCACTCGGGCGCGTTCACCACCACGTTGATCTACTGCCTCTGGCTCATCACCCGCGACAAGTCCTCGGGCGAATTCACCTCCGCTGGCGGCGCCAGCCTGGCGCTTAACTATGCGTTCTCGGCCCTCACCGGCCTGCTCTGGTATCTGCAGTTTTTCTTTTACGGCCTGGGTCATGTGCGCATGGGCGAGTTCAAGTTCTCCAGCTGGGCGATCCACATGATCATCCTGATCCTGCTGAGCTGCGGCTTTGGCGTCGCCATCGGCGAATGGAAGTCCTGCCGCCCCTCGACGAAGTTCATCGTCGCCGCCGCCATCGCGCTGCTGTTCGCCGCCGTCGGCCTTCTCACCTACGGAAACTACCTCGCCGCCCCGCCAGCCGCGTGAACTCGACCCGCCTGCGCCACCCCGGCCGCCTGCTTGCTGCGCTTTGCCTGTTTGTCGTCGCGCTCGGCCACGGCCTTGATGCCGCGGAGCGCCCCGCCGTCATCCCGTTCCCAAGCGCCGGCAAACCGCGCTTGGTCTCCGGCAAGCTCATGCGCGAGCTGCACGAGCAGGTGAAAACGCCCCACAAATATGGCGTCGTCCTCCCCGCCGGTGCCGGCGAGGTGCTCGATTGCCCCAACGTCTTCCGCCATGCCGGCCGCTGGTTCATGGTGTTCGTGGTAAACCAGGACAAAATCGGCTACGAGACCCACCTCGCCGTATCCGACGACCTCCTCCATTGGCAACGTCTCGGCAAAATCCTGCCCTTCGCCCAACAAGGCTGGGACGCCTGGCAAGCCGACGGCGGCCTCTCGCTTTACGATACCCGCTGGGACGACGCCACCCACGAGCTCGGCACCCACGAGGGCCGCTACTGGCTCTCCTACATCGGCGGCGCGCAGCAGGGCTACGAGACCGACCCGCTTTCCATCGGCCTCGCCCACACCGACGATCCCACCGCCGTCCGCGAGTGGACCCGCCTGCCGGAGAATCCCGTGCTCTCCCCCGCCCAGCCCGACACCCGCGACTTCGAGCACACCACGCTCTACAAAAGCGCCATCGTCCGCGACGAGGCCCGCACCCTCGGCGCGCCCTTCGTCATGCTCTACAACGGCAAGGCCCCACCCTACGGCCAGGAGAGCATCGGCCTCGCCATCTCCGACGACCTCCGCGTGTGGCGCCGCCTCGGCCACGGCCCGGTGATCAACAACGTCGGCCCCACGCCCTGGGCCATCAGCGGCGACCCGCAGTTCGTCAAAATCGGCGACGTGTGGGTGATGTTCTACTTCGGCGCCTTCTGGAAGCCCGGTGCCTTCGACACCTTCGCCGCCTCCTACGACCTCGTCCACTGGACCAAGTGGGACGGCACCCACCTCGTCGAGCCGAGCGAGCCCTACGACCAACAATTCGCCCACAAACCCTGGGTGCTGAAACACGAGGGCGTCGTCTACCATTTCTACTGCGCCGTCGGCGACCAGGGCCGCGTCATCGCCTTGGCCACTTCGAAAGACCTGCGCCCGCCACCCCCGGGAACGCCCAGCTCCAGCTCGGCTCCGCCCGAAAACTCGGCCGGCGATAAATAATCAAACCAGAAAGCCCCGCTCGTATAGAATCCGTCGACGCCCGCGTGAGGGAAAACCTCCCGCACGGTCCAACCACCAGCCATGCTTTCCGCTTCCCGCCTTGTTCCGCTCTGCGCCGGCCTCGCCCTCGGCTCCGCCGCCACCTGGACGCTCCTGCACCTGCACTCGCCCTCGGCCGCCTCCACCGCCGCCCTGCCACCTCGGGGTTTCTCGCAACCCGCTGCTTTTCCCACGCCACCGCCTCCGCCCTCTCGTCTCGCCGGCCCCGAGGCCACGACCGCCCTGGACGCCTACCTCGCCCTCCCGCCGCTCCCGGACAAAGCCCCCGCCACCGAACTCGTCGCCCGCACCACCCAACTGCGGGTCCTGCTCACGCGCCTCCCTGTCTCCCTTTTTGAGCGCCTCCTCTCCGCCCTCGCCTCGCGCACCGGCTCCGCCGAGGCCCGGCTTCGCCTCCTCGCCTTCGAGGTTTGGACCGAACACGACGCCCCCGCCGCCGCCCGCTGGGCCGTCGCCCTCGTTCCTGACGAGTCCATCGACGCGCCCACCCGCGCCCGCTACGCCACCACCGCCGCCCTCGCTTGGGGCGAGACCACCTTCGACCCGGCCTACGCTTGGGCCACCACCCTAACCGACACCAAACTCGGCGCCGACCTCGCCCGGCAACTCCTCGCCCAACTTGCCGCCACCGATCCCACCCGCGCCCTCGCGCTCGCCCGCGCCGCCGGTGACGAATTTTTTAAAGCCAGCCAGCAAGCGCTCTTCACCTCCTGGGCCGCGAAAGACCCCGCCGCCGCCCTGCAAGTCCTCGGCCCCGGTCTGCTCGAGAACCCCACCATCCCCAAGCCCCTCTTCGCCGCCCTCCGCCAGTGGTTCACCCGCGATTCGTCATCCGCCTTCGCCTGGATCATCGCCCAGCCCCCGCGCGACGGGGATACCTACAACACCTTCCTCTACTCAGCTTTCGCTCAGCTCGGCGACGATCCCGCCACCGCCCGCGTCGGCGCCTCTCTGCTCCTCGCCCACCCCGAGCTGTCTGATCAGCCCCGTGCGCTCGGCTCGCTGGCCGGTTCGTGGGCAAGATCGGATGCCCGATCCGCCCTCGCCTGGCTGGAGACGGTGCCCGACGCCAACCAACGCAACCATCTCATCGATGAATGCCTCTCCTTCGCATGGGGGCTCGAAACGGAGGACTACCTCGCCTTCGCCCTGCGCCTCCCGGAAGGCACGGACCGCGACAAAAAGCTTTCCGATCGAATCAACGGGTGGGCCACCACAGACCCCGACGCCGCCCTCGCGTGGCTCGCCGCCCACGATTCCCCCGGACTCGCCTCCGTCGCCGCCCGCGTGCAGAGAGCCCTGCAAGGCACCCTCCTCGCCCGCCTCGCCGAGACCGATCCCGCCGCCGCTCTTGCCCGGTGGAAAAGCCTTCCTGCCGGCCTCGAACAGTCCGTAGCCGCCGGCCCGCTTGCCAATGCATGGGCCAAAACCGATCCAGCCGCCGCCTCCGTTTGGCTGAACGGTCAACTTCCCTCGTTTGCTTCCCCCACGCAGAGAGGTGAAGCCATCCGATCCCTCGCATGGACTTGGGCGCAAACCGACACGGGCGCCTCCGCCCGCTGGATGACCGACCAGCTCGCTACTCTTCCCGCCGCTCCCAACGCCTCCGGCATAGATCAAGCTCGGCAAGCCACATACCCCCAGATTCTGACTCAACTCGCTAGTTCCGACCCGCACGCCGTATTCAAACTCGCAGCGACCGCGACCGATCCATCCTTGCAAAGAGCCATTTACGACACGCTCACCTACGACAGATACTTCGATTTTCGCGGAAACATTACCGAGCCCACGCTAAGCTTCGCTTCTCGCGCGGAGTTGGTCTCCACCATCCCAGACGAAAGCAACCGCACTCCCGTCCTCACCAACCTGCTGAGTAATTGGCTGCGTCAGGACTTCGAGTCCGCCCGCGCTTGGATCGAGAGCCACGATGCCGTCTCCCCCGAGCTGGCCGCCCAGCTCATCACCAAAGCCGACCCCGCCGCCCCATGAAGCCCGCCTTCCGCTTGTTTCTCCTCGGCCTAGCCCTCGGCACAGCCTCCACCCTCGCGCTCCGACGCTTCCATTCCGCCCAGCTCCCTGGGAACGCCGAGCTCCAGCTCGGCTCCTTCTCCTCCGGCGATCGACCATCTCCTATCGCCTACTCAACTCCTTCCGTCCCCTACGCAACCCGCGCCGGCGCCCTCCGCGCCTTCGTCGCCAGCCTGCCCGCCGCCGAGTTCCCGCATCTGCTCGCCACCTTCACTTCCGACGCCGACCAGAACGAACGCCGCCTGCGCCAGATCGCCTTCGATTCGTGGGTGGACGTCGATCCCGCCGCCGCCACCCGCTGGGCCGCCGCTGGTGGAAAGCCTTTGCGCGACCTCGCCCTCCAGGCCGTCCGCGCCTGGGCCGAGCTCGACGCCCCCGCCGCCGCGGCCTGGGCCTGCTCCCTTCCCGACGCCGAGGCCGCCGCCATGCTCGCCAGCCCCTCCCTCGTCGCCCTCGCCGCGCAAGACTCCGCCCGCGCCATCGCCCTCGCCAACTCCCGCGACGAAGCGTTCCGAGATGCCGTCCTGCCCGCCCTCCTCACCGCTCTAGGCGAGGCCGACCCCGCCGCCACCGTCCGCGCCTTCGCCCCCGCACTTTGGAAAGGCGGTGCCGGCTTCCAAACTCTCCGGGGCCCTCTTTCCGCCTGGGCCCGCCGCGATCCCGATGGCATCGTCCTCTGGATGGCTGCCCAGACCGGCGGCCTTCTCGGATATCCGATAAACGACCTCGTCCGCACTCCCGCCGAGCGCCGCGCCATAGTCCTCGCCCTCGCCGCCCATCCCGAGCTCCCTCGCAGTCGCGAGTCCCTGCGCGGGGTGTTTCCGAAGTGGGGCCGAGCCCAACCCACCGAAGCCCTAGCTTGGCTCGAACAACTCGACGATCCCGCCCTCCGCGTCTCGTTGCTCCGCGCCGCGAGTTTTTCCTACAACAAGCCCGAGCACCCCGAACAGCCCCTGCCCTTTGTCCTAGCCCTGCCCGCCGGCCGAGAACGCACCGAAAGACTCGGTCAACTCCTCTCCGACTGGTCCCGGCTCGACCGACCCGCCGCCCAGGCCTGGATGGCCGCACATAACGACCCCGGCGTCGTCGCCGCCGCCTACACCGTGCAGGCCTCCCTGCTCGCCACCATCGCCCACGACGAACCCGCCACCGCCTTCGCCGAGTGGCGCGCACTTTCCGATCCCCGCGCGCAAAAAGCCGCCCTCGATCCCATCGTCCAAGGCTGGGGAAAGTCCGACCCCGCCGCCGCCCTCCAGTGGGGCGCCGAACAACAACGCGCGCTCGGCGGCGACGTGGCGTCCACCCTTGATTCCATGCTTCTTCTCGCCTGGGCCCAAAAAGAACCCGAAACCGCCCTCCGTTGGACCGAGCCCTGGGTCCTCGCCATCAAAGCCAGCGGCAAGCCCACCTACACCTACCTTTTCGATGCGTTCGGAAGCGACTATACTGGCCGCTCCCGCGCCGCCTCCGCCGATCTCTTAACCAAGATCCAAGACCCCACCCTCCGCACCGAAACCCTGACCCGACACGTCCAAGCTTGGCTGGTCAAAGACCCCGCCGCCGCCAAAACGTGGCTCGAATCCCACGACGCCCTCACCCCTGCCCAAGCGGCCGCCCTCCTTCAATCGCACTAGCCGCGCCCGAATTTCTTGCGCCTTTCGCATCTTTCGCGGCCAAAAATTCTGGTGGTTTGATCGGCCACCACGGCCCACGTTGATGAGCCCGCCCGGGTTCCCCGCCCCCATGATGCCCCGAATTTTCGCCCTCCTGCTCGGTCTGGCGCTCACCCTCGACGCCACCCCGCGCGACGAGGCGCGCTACGTCGTGCTGACCGCACCTGGCGAGCACCTCTTCGAGTCCACTCCGCTGGGCAATGGTCGGCTCGGCGCCGCGCTCTACGGCGGCGTTACCGAGGAGCGCATCGTGCTCAACGAAACCGGAATGTGGTCCGGCTCCCCCCAGGACGCCGACCGGCCCGACGCCCATCTCGCCCTGCCCGAGATCCGCCGCCTTCTCCTCGAAGGCAAAAACCACGAAGCCGAAGCCCTCGTGAACGCGAACTTCACCTGCGCCGGCAAAGGCTCCGGCAAGGGCTCCGGCGCCAACACGCCCTTCGGCTGCTACCAGACACTCGGCAACCTGCGTCTGTCGTTTCCTGGGGCCGCCTCCACCGAGATTAAAAACTACCGCCGCACCCTCGACGTCGCCGAGGCCGTCGGCCGGCTCGACTACGAGCAGGACGGCGTGCGTTTCACCCGAGAAGCCTTCGTCAGCGCACCGGCCGAAGCTTTTGTGTTCCGCCTTACCGCCAACACACCCGGCCGCATCTGCTTCGACGCCAGCCTTGATCGTCCCGAGCGCTTCACCGTCGAGCCCGCCGGCCCCGACGGCCTGCTCATGAGCGGCCAGCTCAACGACGGCCTCGAAGGCACCGCCGGCGTGCGCTACGCCGCCCGTCTCCGCATCCTCCCTACCGGCGGCACGCTCGCTCTCGACGGAAACATCCTCCGTGTGCGCGACGCCGACGCCGTGCTGATCTTCGTCACCGCCGCCACCGACATCAAGACCTTCGCCGGCCACCACATCACCGACGCCCGCGCCACCGCCGAGGTCGATCTCGCCCGCGCCACCGCAAAATCCTACGACGAACTCCGCGCCGCCCACGTCGCGGACTACCAACGCTATTTCGACCGCGTCGCCCTCGACCTCGGCGCACCCGATCCCGCCGCCGCCGCGCGTTCCGCCCCCGACCGCCTTCGCACGTTCCACGAAGGTGCGCCCGATCCCTCGCTCGCCGCGCTGTATTTCAACTTCGGCCGTTACCTGCTCATCTCGTCCTCCCGCCCCGGCGGGCTGCCCGCCAACTTGCAGGGCATCTGGGCCGACAAGATCCAGACCGCCTGGAACGGCGACTGGCACACCAACATCAACGTGCAGATGAACTACTGGCCCGCCGAGGTCACAAACCTGAGCGAGCTGCACGAACCGCTCTTCGCCCTGATCGAGTCTCTCGTCGCCCCTGGC